>MDTG01050246.1_pt1 | contig 19414 bp, 16 predicted proteins | sample 811421 | NCBI WGS metagenome assembly MDTG01 (sample SAMN05326645, study PRJNA326480) | marine metagenome | isolation source: seawater | place: Pacific Ocean: South East | collected 2011
AAATATTCTATAAACACATTTTTAGCTTCTAAAGTTATTTTTTTCAATGAATTACATTCTGTTTACGAAAAACTACAAGTAAAAGATAGTTGGGAATCAGTTGTAAATACTATCTCTAAAGATTCAAGGATTGGAGATAGCCATATGAATGTACCAGGACATGATGGCAGAAAAGGCTTTGGAGGTGCATGCTTTCCTAAAGATAGCTTAGCAATGATTAAATTTGCAAAAAGTATAAATGTAGACTTAAACGCATTGATATCTACAGTTCAAATAAACAATAAAATTAGATCAGAATATAAAGATCTTGATAAAAGAGAATCTGAGCAAAATATATCATTCGATGATAAAATTTGACGCTACTGCCCAGGTGGTGAAATTGGTAGACACAAGGGACTTAAAATCCCTCGAAGGAAACTTCGTGCCGGTTCAAGTCCGGCCCTGGGCACCAAACAATATGAATCTATGAAGAAAAAATTAGTCAAAATTTTTTTTCATACGTCTGCAGACTTAGAAAGTTATAATGCTCAAAATGTTAATGGTCGAGAAATTGCATCAAGACTAGACCCCAAAAAGTATAGAATATACATAATATCTCATACAAAAAATTTCGATAAAAAACTTCTAAAAAAAAATATAAAGATCTTTTTTAACCCATTTAAGAACAAATTTTTAAAAAGAATTTATGATTTATACCTAAAAATTTCTACTAAATGTGATATTCATTTTTACATCAGAGTTTACTTTGAAGATAGTATTTTTTTGTTTCTAAAAAATCTTTTTTTAAGAAAAAGATTTTGTGTTCATATGATTGAAAATACACTTCCTTATCCTGATGCAAGTAAGCAATATCACCGTACATCAAAATTCAATGCCAAGGCTTCAAATGTTATGATTCCGATTTCTAGAAACGTATCAAGAAGTGCAGAAGATACTTACAATATTGAACTTAAAAACGTTCCTATAATTTCTATAGGTGTAGATACTCAGCTTTTTTTTGGATCAGACTCTAAAAAAAATAATACAAGACTAAAAATAATCTCATGCGGAACTTTGCAAAAAAGAAAAAGACCAGAATATTTTGTTGAGGCTGCAGAAAAATTCCCTAATTGCGATTTTACATGGTTTGGGGAGGGAGGCCTGCTAAACGATCTTAATTCTTCGATTGTTTCAAAATCTCTTGCTAATGTATGTTTCAAAAAAAATATAAACCATAATGCACTTTCTAAAGAGATGTCTAAATCAGATATTTTCTTATTTCCCTCATATCATGAAGGTTTTCCAAAAGTAATTGTAGAGGCCATGGCTTCAGGTTTGCCTGTCATTGCATTCAAAGACTATTTGCCTGAAGCAATAGAACACAATAAAAATGGTTACATTGTTTCAAACAAAGAAGAAATGTTAAATAGTCTTGAAATGCTAATAAATAATGAAACATTAAGAAATCAATTTTCTATTTCTGCGAAAGAAAGAGCAAAGGAATACGATTGGAACAAAATAGTTGATAAGTGGGACTCTTTTTTAACGAAGGCAATAAGTAAAACATATTAAATGAATCAAATTATTTTTTTACTCTCAAACATAATTGATAAATTGGGCTTATTTGTATTAATTCCTTTACTTACAAGCACCTTAACAAAAGAAGAGTATGGTTATGCTGCTAATTTAAGTGTGATGATAATTATTGTGAGTATAATTTTCTCATTTTGTATTAAGACCGCAGCATCTAGATTCCAAATAGAATCTTCTTCAAAAGTAAAGCACGACTCTATCATTTTTTTTGTTGCAACTGCTGGACACTTATTTTTTTCAATCTTGGTAATTTGTATTTATTTAGTTTTTTTTCCTTATCAGCATGACATAAATCTAATAACTCTAATCTTGGCATTAGCTTACTTAGCAACATTATATGAATGCAATTTATTGAGAATTCAGCTTCAGAATAAAGTATTAGTCTATTTTTCTACCTCAGTAATTAAATGCGTTACATTGATATTATCAGTTTACTTTTTTTTCGATTTCAATGGTCCAAAAGTTATCTCATATGCGTATGGGCTTATTTTGTCTTATTTAATACCTCTATTCTTTGCCATCTTAATCAGTAATGCCCGTTTAAGTGTTCAAAAGATTGAATGGATTGAGATTAAAAGATACTTATCCTATAGCTTGAAAGTTTTGCCTCATAACCTTTCATCTTTATTGAATCAGTATTTAGATAGAGTCTTAATAATAATATTTCTAACATTAGGAGAATTAGGAATATATTCGTTGGCTGCTCAAATAGCTGCTATTTTATCCATTATCAATAATGGCATAAATAAAGCGTTCTTAAGGAAAACACTGATAGCATTTAAAAATAAAGCCTTTAAAAAATTACTCGCAATCAGTAACTATCATATTTTAGTTGTATCCCTTTTTTCAGTAATTACTGCAATATTTTCAAAAGAAATTATCTTATATATGGCCGGAGAGACGTACTTGGATGCTCAATATGTTCTGATTTTTTTCTGCTTTTATCAAATACTTAATGCTGTATATTTAAAAGCATGTGGGCCTTTATATTATTTCGAAGATAGAACAGGAAAACTGTTCAAAATCTCATCACAAGTATTAATATTAAATCCCATAATATCCCTTATTCTTATTAATGTCTTAGGCTTAGAAGGTGCAATACTTGGAACTTGCATTGCTCAACTTCTAGTAAATTTTTATATTTTTTGGATAAATGATCAAAAGCAAATTAACTTTCCTGTCTATGCATATATTATTCTTTCAATATCGCCAATTTTTTTTGGATTTGTAATGTTCTCTCAAACTATAATTTTAAAATTTCTTTGCTTGATTGCTTTTATAGTTTCCCTTTTTGCAATATTTAAAAAAGATATAATAGAGGCGAATGGAAAGCAATAGACCTAAAAGCATTTTAGATTTAGAGGATAAGTATTCTGATTCAATAAGTTTCGATGAATCATGGTTTATTCATAGAATTTATTTGGGACTACATCTTAAGTCTCACAGCCAAGGCACTTTAAATAAGAAAAAAAGCAAAAAAAAATATCTAGATGGATTTCTTTGATGCTTATGAACATTAAATCAACTTTTGATATTCATAAATTATTTCAAAAATATGATGAAATATTTTTTACAGATTCATCTCAATGGAAGAAGTTCAATGTTTTGGAAGATAGGCTTTTTTCATCCATACAGAAACAAATAAATAAAAAAAAGGTTTCTATTGTAAGATCAAATAAAAAACCGCTCCCAGTTCAAATAAATACTAATGATACAGTTCACATAAATGATTTTTTTTTGAAGGCATTTATTGAGTTTATTTCATTTTTTATACAATGCTCTCAGTCATATCCATTTTTTATTAGAGAGTTGGGTATTGAGAAAGAACTGAAAAAGAACTACAAACGAGTTAAAGCCCAGGAATTTATTTATACTCAGCTTTTTAAATTTTGGAAACCCAATAGAATCTATTTAAGCTGCCACTATATCAATCAAGGAATAGTATTGGCTGCTAAAAAATGCGATATAAGGATTATTGAAGCACAACATGGTGTAATCGCAACTGAACACTTCGCATTTTATTCCAAACTTAAACCATTAAAAAATTTCTTTCCAGATGTTTTATTGTCCTTTGGCAGGATAGACACAGATAATTTTCTGATCTCTACCTATGAGGTCATAGGTAGTAAGTATCTGGAACATATTGATTTAAAAGTAAAAAAAGAAGAATCATCTTATGATGTAATTTTTTCAGTCACCTTACAACAGGAAGATTGGGAGGAAAAAGAGATGCTTGAGTGGGTAGTTTTTAATGCAAAAAAATACAAAAATTTTTACTTTATAGTCATACCCAGATTTTCATTGGAATCTAATGAACTTGAGGGCTTTGAAAATGTAGAAATTTCGAATGATGATGTTTATATCACCATCTGTAAGAGCGATATTCATGTAACACTTTATTCATCATGTGCAATTGAGTCTGGTTTTTTTGGGATACCAAATCTATTAGTTGATTCATTTGGCTTTGCAAGCAGATATTATGAGCATATGCTTGATGAGCATTCTTCTAAGTTCATAAAAAAAGAAGATGAAATCCATAACACTGTTATGGAGCTAAAGAAAATAAGCAGAGATGAAATAAAAATAAACAATGACTCTTTAGTTGCAAGGGAATACAAAAAAAGGATGAATAATTTCATTAAAAATGAATACAGTTAAACAGACCAAATCAAGTGATTTTATAGAATTTTTTTTAGCTATAATTTATTTGCCCTTCTATTATTTATTCTTAATCACAAAGTTTATTAAAGGGGAAATTCCAAATATTTTAATTTTTACTTTTTCAATAGCACTTTTACTAACATACGGACCAATCATGTTTGATGTATCATCAAATTTTCACATAGCAATTCTTTCAGAATTTGAGAACCCTTATGAGAATTACACTTTTTATAATCAAATAATAATTTTTTTAATGAATTCTCTTGGACTCCAATTCAATTCTATAATGTTGATTTTCTACTGGTTCTGCCTGTATTCAACTTTCATGCTTTTTTTAAAAAATAGCAATAATCCCCTATTCATATTATTCATTTTAATTTTAATAAGTTTAGTGTTTAGAAATATTGTTGATCTAAATAGAAATTACACAGCTTTTATTCTAGCTATTTATTCAATAATTTTTTTTAGAAATAATAAGTTAATTTTTTCATTTGCTGCTTTTGTTCTGGCATTATCTATTCACATTTCATGCGTAGTATTTTTCATTCTTTACCTAATTTCAAGGATAAAAGCTCTTCAATCATTAAGATGGATGACTTATCTTATCTATGGTTTTTTGTTTACTCTTGGCTATTTCTTTCTCGACTTTTTGCAATTTGGTTTTTTTGGCAATGAAGGAACAAGAATTTCTATGTATTTTAGTGATAGCTCAACTTTTGGTAGAAATGTGGTTGGTAGACTACTTTATTTAAGAGTTTATGATGTTCTTTTTTTCATTATTCTTACATACCTAATTTTAAAAAACTTTAATAAGCTTAATGAAAAACAAACAGCAATTCTTTTTATTTCTTTTGTTGCAGTATGTGTTGCCTTGTTCTTCTATAGAACCTTATTTGAGCGTATGCATATAATGGCGATATTAGTTCTTTTTTTATTCCTATCAAGGAATATTAATTTTATTAATGAAAGGTTTGTCAAAGGGTTGGTTTTTTCATATTTCCTTTCAAGATTTATTTTAATAAATGTTTTTCTTTATTCTCATGTCTTCTCTGAAGAATATAATCACATTTTTAAGGACCATGATTTGAAAATGGAATTTCTTATTAAACCTCTCTATGTTCCAACTATTCTTCTTTTAGATTATCAAAGTAATGGATATTCAGATGAAGTTTTAATGACTAATCTTGAAAGAGGTAAGGAAGATTTCTGGGTAATTGATTAAAATATAGACATAAATATGAAAAACATTTACGGGTTAATTTATTATTTGCTCGCAATTTATTTGCCAAGCAACCAAGTTCCATATATTGGGAAAATGGGTAATTTGCGGTCTTTTCTATTCCGCAGGTGCATAAAAAAAGCTGGAACAAATATTAAGGTTAACCAAGGTGTAATTTTTTCATCTGATATAGAAGTAGGTAATAACGTCACTTTCAATGAAAATGTAAGAATAAGAAAAGGAACTAAATTTGGATCAGACATAGAGGTAGCGCCTGGAGTAAATTTTATAACAGAAAGTCACAGAATATCTAAAACAAGTTTGCCAATAAATAAGCAGGGAAGCGAGTTTAAAGAAATAATAATTGAGGATGATGTATGGATTGGTACAAATGCAGTAATATTAGCTGGCGTAAAGTTATCAAAAGGAACAGTTGTTGGCGCGAACGCTGTGGTAACTAAGTCACATCCTCCATTTTCTGTAATTACAGGAGTTCCTGCCAGAAAGGCAAGAAGTAGAATTGATAACTAAGCACAGTAGTTGGTATGGCATAAATATTGGTCATTACCGATCTCAAAATTATCTCATTGAATCAATATTCGATGGCAGCAAAATTAATCCAAGTTTCGCATGCGCATTCAATGCTTTTAAAGCAATGGAAATAGGAGACTTGGGCTTAGAATGGTTATATAGGGTTTTTAAAAACCAACATAGAATTAAAAAAGCCATCATGTGTTACCCAAGATTTATATATCTTCTAATTACGAAAATATCATATGAAGAAAAATAAAAGCATTATCGCAATAATACCAGCAAGAGGAGGTTCTAAGGGCATCCCTAGGAAAAATTTAAGATCTTTGAATGGATATCCTTTAATATCGTACGTAATAAAAACCTGTATTAGATCAAATATTTTTTCTGATATTATTGTTTCAACCGAAGACATGGAAGTAAAAGCAATTGCTGAAATTTTTGGTGCTCATGTATTAATCAGAAAACCTGAACTGGCAGACGATTATACAACCTTAGACCCTGTAATAAGAAATGCATTATTAACAGCAGAATCTAAATTTAAAAAACAATATGATTTAATCTTCACTATTCAGCCAACTTCACCATTGCTTAGCATTGAAGATATAAAAAGCGTTAAAAACTTGTTGCAAAAAAATAACTTAGATACAGTTTTAACCGTTAAGAAAGATAATCATCTTAGTTGGAGCAAGAATGGGCAGAAATATACTCCAAATTATAAAAAAAGGCTAAATAGGCAATATTTGAAGGATAATTTCATTGAAACTGGTGGAATTATCGCATGCACAAGAGACCAATGTCTAAGAGGCTCCAGAGTTGGAAAACGAATAGATTTACAAATCATTCCAAAAGAAAGAGCAATTGATATAGATGATTTTGATGATTTCAGAAACTGTGAGGCAAAATTACGATCAAAGAAAATTGTATTTTCAGCAATTGGATCACAAAAAGTTGGCCTTGGTCATTCTTACAGAGCTGCTTTGTTGGCATCAGAGCTCACAAATCATGATCTTGTATTTGTGATACCAAAAGAAGAAGACATGGCCATAAAATTATTTAAAGAAAAGAATTATAAAGTAGTTGTCGCAAAAAAGAATACTCTTGCTAAGACGATCATAGCTGAAAACCCTGATTTAGTTATCAATGACATCCTAGATACCAGTGAAAAATATATGGATGAAATTAAAAATTTTGGATGTAAAATTGTTAACTTTGAAGATTCTTCCGTTGCTGCTTCAAAAGCCAATTTAGTTATTAATGCTCTTTATGAGTCAAAGAATAAAAATAAAAGTTTTCTGACAGGACATAAATATTTCTGCTTAAGAGATGAATTTATTTTTCTCAAAAAAAATAAGAAATTAAACAGTGAGGTTAGTAATGTAATGCTTAGTTTTGGAGGAGTTGACGAAGGCAATCTTACATTAAAATCATTGGAAGCAGTAGGAAAGTTTTGCAATGAAAATAATATTGCTATAAACGTAATATTAGGGCTGGGTTATTCTTATCTTGATTCAATAAAAAAGTTTAAAAAATATAAAAACATAAGAATTATAAAAAATACAAAGCAAATCTCTTATTATATGAATGAAGCAGATATTGCGATTACTTCTGGAGGAAGAACAGTCTTCGAGTTGGCTTCATTAAGAAAGCCAATGATTGTTATTTGCCAAAATGAACGTGAAACTAAACATACATTTGCTAATGAGAAGAATGGAATAATTAATCTAGGTCACAGGGTTAATGCTGGACAAAAAAAGATTCAAGAACAGTTTATTAATTTAGTAAAAGATAATGCATTAAGAGAAAAATTGGTTTTAAAAATGAGTAAAATAGAGTTGAATAAAGGCAAGAAAGTTGTAATCAGAAAAATTTTAAATTTATTAGAGGAATAGCAATGACCGATAAAACTATTAAAAACTTTGTTTTAGGCGAACCCCTAAATCCGTACATTATTTCCGAAGTAGGGGTAAACCATGAAGGCAGCATTAAGAGAGCAAAAGAAATGATTGACGCAAGCAAACTTGGCGGGGCACATGCTGTAAAATTTCAAAGTTACAAAGCTGAAAAAATTGCATCAAAAAAATCTAGCCCATCTTATTGGGATCTTGATGAAGAAAGTACCACGAGCCAGTATGAGCTTTTTAAAAAGTATGATGCATTTAATGAGAGCGATTATATTGAGCTTTACGAATATTGTAATGAAGTTGATATAGACTTTATGTCTACTCCCTTTGACTTAGAGGCAGTGGATTTTTTAGAACCAATTGTACCTGCATTCAAGATAGCGTCAGCTGATATCACAAATATACCACTTATAAGAAAATGTGCTTCAACAAAAAAACCTTTAATTATTTCTACCGGCGCATCTACTCTTGAAGAAATTAATTTTGCATATGAGAATGCTAATGCGCATGGCGCAGAATTTGTAGTTTTACTTCACTGTATTTTGAATTATCCATGCCCAATAGAAAATGCTCATCTCTCTTCAATTACCTCACTTAAAAAAGAATTCCCAAATTGTTTTGTAGGTTATTCAGATCATGTGAAGCCGGATAAAACCTTAAGCGCTTTGGAATTAGCATCTTCTTTGGGAGCATGCATACTGGAAAAACATTTTACTTTTGACAAAAAGCTTCCTGGTAATGACCATTATCATTCAATGGATCAAAATGATTTAAAGGCATTTACTAGATCATTGAAAAACTTAAGAGCTCTTTACTCAATAGGGAAGAAAGATTTATCCAAAGAAAATTCAGCAATTGTAAATGCAAGAAGAAGTATTTTTACAAATACTGAAATTAAAAAAGGTGAGAAATTGACGAAAAAAAATCTTATTGCTAAAAGACCAGGTAATGGTATTTCGCCAATACACTGGGATGATTTGATAGGAAAAATTGCATTGAAGGACCTTCAAGAAGATCACCTTTTAGATAAATATGACTTTAGTTAACTTTTAAGTTCTTGCAAATGTATTCAATGTTTCTCATACATTTAAAATAATCTTCTTCTTCAAATTTAAATGGATCATAAATTTCTATACTTCTATGGTCTTTATTAAATAAAAATATTTTTTTTGAATATATTTTATGTTTTTCAATTAAATGCATAAAAACAATTGGATCCATTGCATAAATTGCATCACATGAAAAAAGAAAATCTAAATTTACTTTTTTTGGAAAACTATTTTCAATAGCATACCCATTTGTTCTCAAAAACTTTTCAGAAAATGGGTGCATTGACCTCTTTTGATGAGGAGCTACACCTGCAGATACAAATTGATATTCAGTATTTATACTTTTGAGAATTTTTTCAGCTACAGGGCTTCTACAGTAGTTAGCATAACAAACTAACCCAATCTTTCCTTTTTTTTGGTGCATCAGTCTTTTTGTATAAGATTATCAACGCTATTTAAGAAGGAAGAGAATGGAAAGAATTGTGAGATTACTCTATTCCATCTCGTTGTACTCTTAGCATTTACAAATACAATGTCATTGTTTTTTAGAGTTAGTTTTTCAGCCAAAATAAGGCCAGAAGGAGACTGAAGATCTACTTTTATTATTATTGGAGGCAGAAGTTCATCTGATTGTCTTATTACAAAAACCTGATTACCAGCTGAGGTTTCTGTTCTTAGTCCATTAACCTCACCAATAGCATCTGTAAGTGAAATATTTATATCGGTAAGATTTATTCTTTGCGGTCTAGTTACTTCTCCCAATAGATAAACTTTCTGTGAATTAAATCTTGCTATTGATACATCAAGCTGAGGATCTGTAAAAAACTTCGATAGTTTCTCCTCTAGATCAGCTCTAAGAGCATTTTGTGTTTTTCCTTCTGCCTTCATTATGCCAACATAAGGGAAATAAATGTCTCCATTTGAATCTACTCTTCTTAGATTCTGATCAGAATTAATGTTGGTCATTGGAAATATATCTGGCAAACCCCACACAGTTATTGATATCTGGTCACCGTTACCAATTCTATAAATATCTTCAGACTTTGAATAATCTCTAAGATAACTTTCAAGGGTCTTTAATTGAACATCTTGACCGTTAATTTGTATTTCTTTGTCATTATGGTTATTAAATGCATTATTCATATGCATGCCAGGCGACAAAGAACAAGAAAATAGCGTCAATGTAAGAAAAATAACTATAAATTTATTCATTTTCATAGTCATATGATTCATAGAGGTATTTATTTGCATAATATTGATATGAGTAGTTCCCATAATAACCATAATAACCATAATAACTAGATGGTTTTTCATAAAAGTTATATATAATACCATCTATCTCAATACCCATTTGCTCCAAGATAGCATTTGCTTGCTTAAGTTCATTTAGTTTAGTCAATCCATGTCTTGCAACCATCAAGGATATATCTGATTTAGAGAGAATCATTGCTGTATCAGAAACCGATAATATTGGACCAGTATCAATTACGATAAAATCAAAATTTTCTTTTAATTCACCCAGTTTTTTATTAAAAGCATCAGAATAAAAAAATTCAAATGAGTTTCTCAACCTAGTTATTCTTGGCAGAAAATAAAAGTTATTGTCAACTTTGAATTTTTCGATAGTTTCTTTATTTAAACTATCAAAATCATTTTTTCTAATTTTTTCAACACCAAATACTTTAGCAAGACTACCTCTTTTAAAATCAAAATCTATAAGCAAAGTTTTGTTTTTAATTTCTGCAAGAGATCTTGCTATGTTTCTAGAGGCAAATGATTTTCCATTGGCAGGAGTTGGGCTTGTAATTGTGATAACTTTGCCCCCATTTTTGTTAAGTGAATTTATATTAACAATTAAATTCTCCATTGCTTGATTAAGTTTTAAGTTGTCTTTTTTAAACTCCTCAGCATCTTCAATTTTTGAAATTACACCAATAATAGGCAAATCAAGTCCATTATCATTAATTTCAGCTGGATTAGAGATAGGTAAAAAGTATATTCCTCTCACTAAAGTGAAAAATAAACTACAAGTGCTAAGAAAAGCAAAGACAAAGAATATTTGACTTAATTGAGGGCTTACCTTTATATCAGTATATGCTTTGTCAACTATCCTGATATTTCCAAGAGTGCTTGCCTCTTTTATAGAGAGTTCTAATTTTCTATTTAAAAGTTCACTGTAAAGAGTTTGTGTTAGTTCTAAGTCGTTGTATAAGTCAATGTATTCTTGCTCTGCAAATGGAAGATTTGAGATTTGACTTTTAATACTATCTCTCTGCCTCTCTAACTCTTGCTTTTGATTTTTAAGGTTAATAAAAAGAGGATTGGAAGAAGTATATTCTTGAGATGCTGATAGAATTTCTACATTAAGTTCATTTATTTTTTCGCTAATTGCTGCAAGTTGATCTATAACTTTTTGTATTTCCAAATCAACATTGATTGAATTATTAGATTCTTTAAAGTTTTTAAGAAGATTTTTTTGCTCTTCAAGCCTACTTTCTATTTGCACAAGCCTTTCGTCTATGTAGTTAAGTGCTTTTTTAGCTTTGGTAGATTCAATTTCTATGGAGTTATCTATAAATTTTTGGTTTGAATAATCTAATATTCTGAGGGCATTTATTGGATCATCAGTTTGGTAATTTATATGTATGGCACCTGTGTTATCAAATCTGGAATATCCTTGAAAATTATTTGCAGGCATTATCTGTATGCTACTTTTAAGAGCTTTATACACATCTTCCATAGGTACGTAACGAGCGTTAATTTCTAAATCATCTGAAGGCGCATTAAAAGCTTTTAATATTACCCCATCTACTCTGTGCACCTCACCATATGAAAGATTTTTTTCAGGCGCATCATCCAATTTGAGAATAAATTCATCCTCACTCATTTTTATTGAAAAATTTATCCCATTTTCATCATAGTATTGATCAAAGCTCAAAACTTCAAAATAGTCTCCAATGTATATGTCGTTTTTGTGGGTTATCTGCATGAAATTTTTTTCTATTACATCCATAAGATGATTTCTAGATTGGTAAAGGGCTGTTAAATTTTGAATATTTGATGTCCCAGATCCAGATAAAAGTACTTCGAGGGCTAAGTCATTGTTAAAAGCATTTTCATTGTCCTCAAAAACCTCGATCAAGCTTGATACCTTAAAAACTTTTGGACTATTCACATATAACGCAACAGCCAAACCCAAGCTTAATGTTATTAGTAAAACTAAGAGTTTTGACTGCATTAAAATAGCTCTTAACAATGCGCCAAATGTTAAATCTTTTTCAACTGATTTAATTTTATCCATGTTTGATTATTTGTAAAAAGTCTATTTTTCAAAAAATATTATATTCTATTTAAAATTAAAATTACGAAAGATTTTAATTATGTTTAAAATTTATACAAATAATATTTAGTCTTCAATTCCTTAGAGTATACTGTTGTAAAGCAAAATCTATCATTACTAAATAATTATGAAGATACTATTTATTTTTGGCACAAGGCCAGAAGCCATTAAAATGGCTTCTCTATATCTTTATCTAAAAAAAAATACAAAATTTGATTTGGAGATTTGTGTAACTGGTCAGCACAAAGAAATGTTAGATCAAGTGCTTAAATTTTTTAAATTAAAACCCGATTATTCTCTAAGCTTGATGGAAAAAAATCAGACTCTTGCAAAGTTTGCATCAAAATCATTGGAAAAGATTCAAGAAGTAGTTAACAATTCAAAACCTGATTTGATACTTGTTCATGGAGACACAACTACAACACTTACAGCAACACTGGCAGGGTACTATTCAAATGTAGATGTTGGCCATGTAGAAGCAGGCTTAAGAACTAATAATATTGATTCACCATTCCCTGAAGAAATGAATAGACAAGTTGTTTCAAGAATTGCGAAACACCATTTTGCTCCAACTAACACTTCAAAGGCTAATTTAATTTCCGAGGGCATTAAAAGCTCTAACATCATAGTGACAGGAAATACTGTAATTGATTCTTTAAGACTTGCCCTTCACTACTTTAAAAGTGAACCTTCATTAGAAGCTAAGATTAAAGAGAGTCTTAATAAAAAGCTTGCATTCGATTTTAAAAAAGAACCTTATCTCTTAATTACAGGTCACAGGAGGGAAAGTTTTGGAAAAGGTTTCATAAATATATGTAATGGAATCTCTGAATTGGCAAAAAAATATGAAAGTTTTAAATTTATATATCCAGTTCACCTCAATCCGAATGTTCTTGAGCCTGTAAATAAAATCCTCAAAAATAAAAAGAATATAATCTTAACAGAACCAGTAGACTATGCAGAATTTATAATGCTACTTAATAATGCATATCTAGTCCTAACTGATAGTGGTGGCATACAGGAAGAAGCTCCAAGTCTTGGCAAACCAGTATTAGTTATGAGAGATTCAACAGAAAGGCCAGAAGCTATTGACGCAGGAACAGTTAAACTTGTAGGTTCAGACTCGAAGAAAATTTTTGATGGGGTAAGCAGCCTGCTTGATAATAAAGAGCTCTATAAAAAAATGTCGAGGAGTGTAAACCCTTATGGTGATGGTAGAGCTTCAGAAAGGATAAAAAAATATGTCGAAAAACTTTGAAAAGAAAATTGCTGTTATAGGTCTTGGCTATATAGGGCTTCCCACCTCTATCTTTTTGGCCAATTCTGGCTATGAGGTTATTGGAGTTGATATCAATGAGAAAGTAATTCAATCGTGTAAAGATGGAAAGCTTCATATTGTAGAACCGGGACTGCAAGAATATTTTGATGAAGCTTTAAAGTCCAAAAACCTTTCATTTTCATTAAATCCAGAAGAATCAGAAATATATATTATTTGCGTACCAACACCTTTTAAAGAGAATGAATCAAATATTCCTGAGCCTGATATAAGCTTTTTAGAATCTGCAGTTAGCTCAATCAAACCGAAATTAAAAAATAATGATTTAATAATCATTGAATCTACTTCACCAATAGGAACCACCAAGCATATTGAAAAGATTCTGCTAAAAGATATGGCTTCCAAAAAAATACATATTGCTTATTGTCCAGAACGGGTGTTGCCTGGCAATATCATTGAAGAATTAATTCATAACGACAGAATTGTTGGAGGTATTGATAATGAGAGCACAAAATTAGCAAAAGAATTTTATGAGACAGTAGTACTAGGAAGTGTTTATGGAACTGACTCAACAACTGCAGAAACCTCCAAATTAGTTGAAAATGGATTTAGAGATCTCAATATCGCATTTGCAAATGAATTATCAATTTTCTGTGACACTAAAGGCATAAACCCTTATGAATTAATAGAATTAGCAAACAAACATCCAAGAGTGAATATAATGAAGCCAGGCATTGGTGTGGGTGGGCATTGCATCGCAGTAGACCCATGGTTCTTAATTTCAAGTGATCCTAATAAAACAAAACTTAGCAGGCTATCAAGGGAAATAAATATTCAAAAAAGTAATTGGGCATTGCAAAAAATAGTTGATAACATCATTGATTTTAATAAACCAAAAATAGCATTTCTTGGTTTGGCTTATAAGCCTGATATTAATGACCTAAGAGAATCGCCATCTGAGTATATTGCTTTAGAACTTAATCGGAAATATGAGATATTCTGTGTAGAACCAAATATTGATAATCATCATAATTTAAAACTCTATAATTTAGATGATGCATTGGAAAAAGCAGATATAGTAGTCATATCTGTTGCTCATAAAGAATTCTTGAATGAAGATATTAAGAAGAAACTTTTAGCAAAAAGAGTTCTAGATTTTTGCGGAATAATTTAATCATGTTATCAATGTAATAAAAATAAGAAGAAAATTTCTTCTTCATTCAAATAAACATTGATAAAATTTTTAAAATAACCTCTTTTAAAAAAATGCAAGATAAAAAAAAGATTTGGATTGATGTTGCAAATGCTCCTCATGTAAAATTTGCAGAATTCTTAGCTTCAGAATTTGGTGAGGGTAAAGTATTTATTACCTCAAGAGATCATAGCAACAATATAAAACTATTAAAAAAATCTGGATTAAATTATTCTATTTCAGGAAAACATTGGGGCAAATCAAGCATTAGTAAAATTTTTGGCTTATTACATCGTGCTTTTACTTTATTCATGCTTTTAAAGGATAAAGATATTAAAGTAGGGTTTTCACAAAGCTCATTTTACTCACCTCTTGTGTGCAAGTTATTAGGAATAAAATGTATATATACAAATGATAATGAATATGCTCTAGGCAATATTATTGCTGATATTTTTTCTGATGTAGTAATCTATCCAAATTCAAAGAAATTTCCAAAATATAAATTTTTATTAATGGGTAAATGTGAAAAATATGAGGGGATTAAAGAAGCCATTTACTGCAAGAAGATTGAATTAGTTTCTTTAGAAAAAAAAGAATGGTATTTTCGGCCACAGATGACAGACGCTCTGTATCATGATGAGGTTAACAACGACATTTTGCTACAAAAATATATTAAATTTGCAAAAGAACTTGGTAAAAAAATAATATGTTTGCCAAGAAATAATAATCAAAAAAATAATTATTTAAAGCTTCAATGCAATAATTTTAGCGTTTCAGATAGGCCATTAACTTTGCATGAAATTGCACCATCATGTGAGCTATTTTTAGGTGCTGGCGGGACAATGACGAGAGAATTAGCATGTTTGAACATTCCAACTATATCGTTTTTTCAAGAAAAAAAACTATATGTTGATAAGTTACTTCAAAAAGCGGGCTTGCTAATATATGACGACGATCTTAAAGACATTAAAGCATTTATAAATAACAAAAAAAAATTTGTTGAAGTTGAATCTGATTTGGATTTAAAAATTTTGAAAAACCTAAAGCATTATCTATAAAATCAAACTCAAACAAACCTCATCAATGTCCTTCATCACGTTATCTATATTGCTTTCTGTCAATGCAGATAATCCTGCAGAGTTATAACAGTATTTTTCTTCGTATTTACTATTTAGAATTACATTTGCAACTGGGCTTCTACAGTAATTTGCTACACAGAATGTTAAGATAGTATTTCTTTTACCATAAACTCAAAAATTAATTATTTAACCTATCAATGCTTGTAAGGAATGATGAGAATGTAAAGAACTGAGAAAGAACTCTATTCAATCTAGTTGTCCCGTTGGAGTTAACATAGATAATATCGATTTAATAAAGATAACAATAAAATTTTATCACACTGAACTTATACAAATTCCTTTAGCATATTTGCATTTTATTGATTTTCCTTCAATTGAAGTATTATATAATTCTTAGTAGGATTGTTGATCTAATTCTGCAAAATAGCAATACTGTAAACATTACTTAAATTTTTTTAGATTATTTTTATGAAGCCCGCCAATATTATTCCTGTTCGGATATTACTGGTCGGCTTTGGGCGGATGGGTATAAGTCATTTGTCTATTATGTCAGGATTGCTTCAGCCTAAACAAATTGAGGTTCATATAGTTGATAGCAGCTTTGCTTCAAGGATGATAGCTAAGGAATTGGTTGCTGATGCTAAAGTCTATAAGAGCTTAGAAGTTATGGCAAAAAGTTTTTCAGATGCGTATTTTGATTTTTGCCTCATTACAACTCCACCAATTAAAAGAGCTGAATTGGTACGTCTTGCGAGTCAGCTGGCAAAGATAGTATTTATCGAAAAACCTTTAATGGTTAGTTTGGATACAAATCATATGTCGGGGTATGTGCTTCAGCATGCACCACTCAATGCTAAGGTATTTGAATATATGGCGGACCAGAATATTTCTTCAATTAACGCTAGATTGACTACCAATATATGTTTTAAGGGTATTGAAAAAGGATGGCGTTCCAGTAAGTTTGGTACTGTTTTGTATGAATTTGGTGGCCACTTGCTGACTTTGGTGGGATCTACCAGTGGGATGGATAGCTTTTTAGACTCAAACTTTAAATTGTCAGATGTTTCAGTGTCGAAGCTTGAAAAAAATCAGGCTAGCTTATCCTTTAATTCTGGCGGTTCTTGTATTTCGTTAGAGTTGCTTGCAGGCTCCCAAGAAGTTCGCAAAACTTCTTACGAAATAGAGTTTGTGACTGATAGAGGGGTCTTTACTTACGATCTTTACTCATTAGTCTTAAAATCTTCGAATGGCTATAGCGATGACGATGTGATTTTTAATATTGCTGCTATAGACACAACCGTTGATTTTTATGTGAGAGGTTTTGAGTTTTCTCTTCAAATGCAAGCCCTTATCAATGGTGATTTAGATGTGTTAACGACAACTCAAATTGATAATGTAGATAAGATTATAGATGGAGCTAACTAAATTATGGATTATATATTAGGGGATAATCCCTTTTTTGGCGTTAATCATAGACTAGGTTCTAAGGCTTTAGAAAGTAAAGATAAGCGTTTTGAGAGAGCCACCCAAGTTATAATGGCAAGCTTAAATAATGGGTTTAGTGGATTTATGGTATCTGCACATAGTGATGGAAGAGAATTAATAGAACAAGCATCAAACAGCATTATTAATACCAATTTAAAACTAAACCTAGCCCTCGTTATTCCATATCCCCATACCATAAATGATCTTCTTGCAGAGCATGGATATTTTAGGAGCATGGCAAAATTAAGAAATACTAGTGGCCCGGGGCTTATATTTGATTTTTCTCGTTTGTTATTTATGGGAAAAAGTGCTTTAAGAAAGTCTTTTATAAGTAGCTATATATCTGCAGAAATAAAGAATTTTGAAAATAAATCAGTTGTTGTTGATTCTATTTGTCTCCACAATATAGTTACTGATTTATTTTTGGGGCTCAGAAGGACAGATCTTTTAGAAGAATTCGTAGAGTGTTGTCAATTGCTAGGGGTGAAGCCTGTTTTAATATCTCAGAACCCTGTTACGGCTATGTCTTTTAATACTGAAATTGCTCACACTATTTGTTTCACCTATAATTTACTGGGCTATATGGTGAATCCAGGGTTAGAGATTGTAAAGAAGTCAATTATTGCTAATCAAGATAATATCCATAAAAAGCTATGGGCCATGCAAATTTTAGCATCTGGAAACTTAAGCTCAGAACAAGCACTTAAAGATCCATTGCTAAGTCACTTTGATGGAATACTTTATGCAACGAATAAATCTCAAAGAATCACTAGCTTCGTTGAAGAATTCAAAGAAAATCTTGCCTAAATTCTCTATTAAACCTTCTTTCTATATTGTTTAGCCTCAATCAAATGCTTTACAATGTTTATTCATAAAAATTATTTAAAGTATTTAAATTAAATATAAGCTCTCAAGCATATGACACAAAATCACTCAGAGGATATCCATGATTGGATCGATGCTCTCGAAAATTTAGTACTTTTCAATGGAAGAGAAGACACTTCTGAATTATTGAAAAATTTTGTCAAATACGCGGAAAATAAAGGTCTATTAGAGTCTAGTTTTGCAGACTTGCCTTTTGAAAATTCTATTTCTCAATATGAAGAGAAAGATTATCCAGGTGATTGGATTCTTGAGGAAAAAATCAGGCACTTTATTCGGTGGAATGCACTAATCACAGTTTTAAAAGCAAATAAAGAACTTGATCTTGGAGGCCATATCTCAACTTATTCATCTGCATCAACATTGTATGAGGTTGGTTTTAATCATTTTTTTAGAGGGGGAAAATTATCAGATATGGTTTATTTTCAAGGCCACTCTTCTCCAGGAATATATGCAAGATCATTTTTAGAGGGCTCGATTTCAGAACAACAGCTAAATAATTTTAGACAAGAAATTGATGGGAATGGTCTTTCATCATACCCGCACCCTTGGTTGATGCCCGACTACTGGCAGTTCCCCACAGTTTCGATGGGTTTGGGCCCAATCATGGCAATATATCAGGCTCATGTGATGAAATATCTTGAACAAAGAGGCTTGCTGAAGCACGAAACAAATAGAAAAATATGGATGTTTTGCGGAGACGGAGAAATGGATGAGCCAGAGTCACTGGGAGCTATCTCATTAGCTGCCAGAGAAAAGCTCGATAATCTTATATTTGTTGTTAATTGCAATTTACAAAGACTAGATGGACCAGTTCGTGGAAATTCAAGAATTGTTACTGAACTAGGTGCAATTTTCAAAGCAGCTGGATGGAATGTGGTAAATACAATTTGGGGCAGGAAGTGGGATGAGTTAATTGCTAAAGACTCGACTGGAGCTCTTAGATGGGTAATGAATAATACTGTAGATGGAGAATATCAAAATTTTAAGGCTAAAGGTGGTGCCTATACTAGGAAGCATTTTTTTGGCAAGCATCCTGAAGCTTTAAAGCTTGTTGAAGGTATGACAGATGATGAAATAGAAGGCTTAAATAGAGGAGGTCATGATCCATTGAAAGTATTCAATGCCTATGAATCAGCCTACGAATGTAATGATAAGCCTACTGTAATACTTGCATTTACTGTTAAAGGTTACGGAATAGGATCAAGACAAGCTGATAATACT
>MDTG01273258.1_pt1 | contig 19414 bp, 13 predicted proteins | sample 811421 | NCBI WGS metagenome assembly MDTG01 (sample SAMN05326645, study PRJNA326480) | marine metagenome | isolation source: seawater | place: Pacific Ocean: South East | collected 2011
ATTGCGGCGTTCCGACCCTTGTAAAGGGCTTGCCATTCACTGCGGGTCGCGCCTTGCACTGTCGACTCAGTCACACTCTGAATGTTACAGGATTAACGACGGGGTACACTAGATTATCCGGCCCGCGCCGGCGATGGTTACGGCTGGATGTCCATGACGTTCAACCGGGTGATCCAGTACTCGGTATCGGCTTCCGGGAACGTGTCGTAGCGGGCATTGTTGACGTACAGCGAGCCGCCGAACATGGCGCCGCTCGCGACCCCGCTCAGGTTTTCCGGGTCGGTAATGGAGCCGAGCAACGTGCCTGTGCGCTGGTCGTCATCGAGCGCCACCACCTGGATCCTGTCGATCGGGTCGGGATCGGACGGTGTCAGGATGAACAGGATGTTGCCGTACAGCACGATGCCGTCGATGAAGCCGGTCAGCGGTGCATCCAGCTCGATCCTGTCGGTATCGCCGCTGTCCGGGTCGACCCGGTAGATCTGTGCGTTGGCCGAGTTGCCGACAACCAGCGTCTTGCCGTCGGGCGTGGCGACGATGCCGTTGGCCTGAGAGAAACCGTCGGCTTCAGCGTCGTCGGCAAAGTCGCCGATCAGCGGCAGCGGGGTTGCGGCGTCTGAGCCTTCCGGCAGTCTGCCGTTGCGCGATAGCGGCAGCCGGTACAGGAACGGCTGGGTGAAGTCGGTGAAGTAGACCGCTTCCCGGGTGATGGCCAGGTCGTTGATGACGGTCGAAAACTCCGGCGCGAGCTGGTATCGAGTGATCTCCTCGCCGGTCTCGGCGTCGAATACGTAGGCATTGCCGCCGATGCAGCCGGCCGCAAACAGGTAGTTGCTGCGGGGATCGACGCGCATGCCGAGCTTGAAGCACTGCGTGAAAAGGTCGAAATCGGGTTCGGCCGGCACCAGGATCTCGCCCTCGCCCGTGCGCAGGTTCAGCTTGTAGATCGAGCCGTTGACCGATCCGGTGTAAGCCGTGAATGTCCGGCCTATCGCGAATCCCTCGGGCGGCGCCCCGGACAGGGCGGGCAAGACGCTGGGAAAGGCTTTTCCGCCGGCGTGCAGGGGCTGTATGGGTGTGGCAAGGGCGGTCAGCGCCAGTATCGTAGCGATGCAGATTCTGTTCATAACGTTAATTTCCTCACAGATTGAATCTATACTGATTGATTGGAATCACAGTTTTCCGGGGGCGTTCTCGGATCAGCTGCGCGAAGCCAAAGCGTGACGGCAAGCACGGTTTGATGCCTGATCGAATGCTGATATTGCGGCGATGATTCGCTGATTTTTTGTTTGGCGAGGTGCGAATGTTTTTGCCTTTTCTGGACCAGGCCGCCGGTTGCACGCGCCTTGCATGTCTGTTTCCCGCACGGCCGGCCGCATGAGAAAGCCTTTCGATGAGCGGCAAGCGACCCTGATCGAATTCGGTGATTGGCACTTCGACGCCCGCTTCGGCGACCTTTTCGACGGTGAGAAAACCGTGCGGCTCGAGCCGCAGGTTGCCCGGCTGCTGGATTATTTCCTGGCCCACCAGAACACGTTGATCACGCGTGACGACCTGATGGCCGCGGTCTGGGATGACAGGATCGTGTCCGACCACGCGGTCAACCGTTGCATCTCGATCCTGCGTCGGCAGCTGTCGCCGGACGACAAGAACGCCTTTATCGAGACCGTCGTGCGGCGAGGGTTCATCAGCCATTTCCCGTCGCCCCCGGCCCGCGTGGGACCGGCGCAGGATTCGGTTCAGGAACCGGTGCGGGATTCGGGGCCGGTCATGCGAAAAGCGACAGGCAGCAAGCGCCTCGGATTCGGGGCAATCGCCGTCGTCGCGGCGCTGGTGCTGTTCGTCGCCTTCCGCCTGGTCGGCAATCCCGGTGCGCCGGTGAACGCCGCCGACCGCATCGGCACCCCGATGGTGGCGGTGCTTCCGTTCGTCTCCGAAGGCTTTTCAGGCGACAGCGAATTCTTCGCCAACGGCATGCACGACGACCTGCTGACCCGGTTGGCCCAGCTCGAATCGATGCGGGTGATTTCCCGGACCTCGGTGTCCGAATATCGCGGCAGCGAGATGAATATCCGCGAGATCGGCCGGCAGCTGGGCGCGGACGCAATTCTCGAAGGTGGCGTGCAGCGCGTCGGCGACCAGATTCGGGTCAACGTGCAGCTGATCGATGCCGGCTCCGACGTCCATCTTTGGGCCGGGCAATACGACCGGGAGCTGACCCCAGCGAACATCTTCGACATCCAGGCCGAGATCGCGCGTGCGATTGCCGCGGCGATGCATTCCACGCTGACCCTGCAGGATGCCGTTCAGCTCCAGGTCGTTCCGACCGAGAACATGGCCGCTTATCGCGCCTACCACCAGGCGATGGCGCTGCGCAATACCGAGACGATGGGCGCACCCGGTTACATTGCCGCAATGGAACGCGCGGTGGCACTGGATCCGGGATTCGTCAGGGCGTGGGCGGAGCTGGCCGGTTCGCTCAGTTATATCCACCTGATGCGGCCGGATCCCGAATCGCTCCGCCGCCTGGAGGACGTCCTGGAGCGAGTACGGGCGCTTGCGCCGCAGTCGGCGGAATACCTGATCGCACAGGGCTATTATCTCTACTACATCCTCAAGGACCACGATCGCGCCCTCGAACTGGTCCAGCAGGCGCAGGAACTCCGGCCGAGCGATCCGCAGTTGCTGGAGCTGCAGTCGTGGATACAGCGCCGCCAGGGCGACATCGCCGGCATGATCGAATCGGTCCGCCAGGCGCGCACGCTCGATCCCAGGGAACCTTACTGGACAATTCGGCTGGTCGCGGGGCTGATGCTTGCCCATCGCTACGACGAGGCGATGACGGAGCTCGAGAGCGCACCCATCGAAACGCTTGACCTGTCCGCCTTTCGCCATGTCCTGCGAGTAAGAGAGCATCGGCAACCTGCACGCATGCGTGACGACCTGGTCGCAATGCAACGGGAGTTCGGGCTCGAGGCCGACCCTTTCCAGCTTTGGGGTGCTCATATCGCGGCGCGCGACTACGACGGTGCCTTGGCGCTGTTGAGCACGGTGAAGACCGACGATGCCTGGAGATCAAGCGGCTTTCCCGACATCGAGCTGGCGCGTATCCTCACCACGCGATTCGGCGACGGCAGCCCTCGGGATGAATCTCTGCTGACCGCACTTCGAACGAGACTGGAAGACGAGGACAGGGCGGGCGTCCCGGACGTCGAAGGCAATACTTATCTGGCCAAGGCGTTTGTCGCGGCAATGGAAGACGACGCGGAGGAAACCGAGCGCCTGGTCCGGGCCTGGTTTCGTCAAGCTTCGCGGGACCTTGCCGAATTTGTCATCCGGAGGCATCACGCCTGCCGTGCACTGGGCCTGGCGGCTGCGGGATCGGCCGCGGTCGAATGCCTTAGATCGGGGCTCGCCGAGCCCAGCCAGGTCCATCACTTCATCGAACCGTTCCTGCCTTACTACGACTCGATACGGGAAGAACCCCACTACGTCGAATTCGTGGCGGAGATTCAGCGCGACTGACATCGGCAGGTGAAGCGGGCGTTTTTCCGACGCTGGATTTAGTTCACGACGGCGGGTAAGCTGGCCGACTATTCCTTGCTGCGGACTCCACCGATGACGACTCTTCGTTACATGGTCTTGTCGATCACGACCGTTCTGATCCTGCTGAGCGCAACCGACGCGCCGGCCGATTCTGTCATTCGTGCAGATCGCATGCTGGATGTCGAGTCCGGCGAAATCGTTCGCCCGGCAGTGGTCGTCGTTCGAGACGGGCGCATCGAGTCGATCAATCCGGAGACGATTCCGGACGATCTCGAGGTCATCGACCTCGGCGATCGAACGCTGCTGCCGGGTTTCATGGATATGCACACCCACCTGACGCTGGATTTCTTCACCGGCGATCACTGGACCACGGCGGCAGTGATGGAAACGCCGGCCGACTGGGCACTGCACGGCGCCGAGTTCGGGCGCGAGATTCTGATGGCCGGGTTCACCACGGTTCGCGACGCCGGCGCCTGGCCGGGCTTTCCGGACGTGGCCCTGATGCGCGCGATCGATTCGGGCGGCATCGTCGGCCCGCGCGTGATTCCGGCCGGTCATTATCTTTCGATCACGGGCGGGCACTGCGACGTCACCGGTTTCGCGCCCGGCATCATGGAGCTTGGCCCGAAGCAGGGCATCGCCAACGGCCGGGACGAGATTCTGGAGGCGGTGCGCTACCAGGCCAAGCACGGCGTCAAGGTCATCAAGGTCTGCGCGACCGCCGGCGTGTTTTCGAAGGGCGACAGCCCCGGTGCGCAGCAGTATTCGGACGAAGAACTGCGCGTCATCGTCGAAGAGGCGGCCCGGCACGGCCTCAAGGTGATGGCGCATGCGCACGGCAGCGAAGGCATCCTGGCCTCGGTCAGGGCCGGCGTGGCGTCGATCGAGCACGGTTCGATGCTGACGCCGGAGATTGTTGAAGAAATGAAGGCGCGCGGCACGTTCTACGTACCGACGATCCACTTGAACGACCTGCCGTTGCCGCCCGAGACGCCGCAGTGGACCGTCGAGAAGAGCAAGTTTCTCGAGCCCTACATCGAGCGGAGCTTCAAGCTGGCGCTCGAAAGCGGTATCAGCATCGCGCTGGGCAGCGATGCCGGCGTGATGCCGCACCGCGACGCACGGTTCGAATTCAACGCGATGGTGAGTCGCGGCATGACGCCGCTGCGTGCGCTGCAGGCGTCCACCATTCATGCCGCCGAACTGCTCGGCGTCGACGATCGCGGCCGGATCGCACCCGGCCTGCTCGCCGACCTTGTGGCCGTGGACGGCAATCCGCTGCAGGACATCCGCACCGTCGAGAACGTCCGCTTCGTGATGAAGGGCGGCGAGGTCTTCGTCGTGCCGTAGCAGCAGTGCAATCGATCATGGTCCGGCAAGGACCATGAAAAGGAACGCCGGGATTTCTGCCGGCTTGCCGCGATCCCCGCCGCAAGCGTATGATCGGGTCACCATCGTTGCCTGCCCACCCGGGTCGGCAGACGCGGATCGAGGGAACAAACTTGCAGGAATCCAGCGGAAAGACCGGCTCCGAGCTCGATCCGGCGTTTTTGCATTCCCGCGCCGACATGCGTCGCGCCGGCTGGCGGCTGCTTCGGAAACTCCTGTTCTATCATTTGTCGCTGGCCGTGCTGTTGCTCGTGCTGGTGTCGATCTTCCCGTCGTTTGTCGACTGGTTGCCGGTCGGTGGCGTGCAGGCGCTTGCCGAGGGAGGCGAGATCAGCATCGACACAGGTGCCGGCGAAACAATGCGGCCGGATGGCGAGATCATCAGTACCGTCTTGCGCGCCGGCGAAGACCTCGACAGCCTCGGTTACGCAAGACAGCTGATGATCACGCTTATCGGCACCTGGTTGCTGGTGCTTCCCGTGTCCTGGGTACACAAGGGCATCCACAGGTCCGGCATCCACGATCACTCGCTGGACGAAACGACGTTGATCCTGCCTGGTGTCGTCGCCGCGATCGTGCTTATCGTGCAGCACAGCCTTGCCCTGGCGTTCAGCCTTGCCGGCATCGTGGCCGGCGTCCAGTTCAGGCGAGCCTTGCAGGACACCTTTGATGCATTGTTCATCCTGGTCGCAATCGGTACCGGTATCGCTGCCGGGGTTGCCGCGCTCGAGGTCGCCGCGATCCTGACGGTTTTCTTCAGCTATGCAACCCTTTACGTTTCCTGTTTCGGCGACGGGTTGGAGCATGATTTCGTGGCCCGGCGAAAGGCCGAGAAACAGCAGCGCAAGCAAGCGGCCGAAGAACAGGCCGCCTCATCGGCAGACGCGGATGGCTGACTCGCCTGGCCCGATACTCGGCTGTTTTTCGGCGTTTGCCTGGCGCGCGCTCGTCGCCACATTTCTGGTTGTAGTGTTCCACATGCCGATGGCGCAGGCCGACGACGGAGTCGCGCTGTTCGAATCCGATGACGGCATCGAGATCACGATCAGTGCGCCGTGGCGCGAAGTCGTCCGCGACAGGCGCAACCAGGCGCCTTATCCGGCGACGCTCCACTACGCCGACGAATCCGGAGGCAGGAGCATTCCGCTGACTGTCGAACGCCGCGGCAAGACGCGCCAGGAGGTCTGTCGATTCCCGCCGATCAGGTTGAGGTTCGACAAGAGCGATGTGGCCGGGACCGTGTTTGCGGGCAACAAGTCGATCAAGATGGTCACGCACTGCAACAACGGTCAGCGGTGGGAGCAGTACTACGTCCTCGAAATGCTGGCGTATCAGATGTACAACCTGATCACCGATCGAAGTTTCCGGGTGCGTCCGCTATCGGTGACGTACCATGATGCGGAGCGGGACAACGACGACGGGCCGCGATTCGCGTTCATTATCGAAGACGACAAGCTGGTTGCCGATCGAAACGGGCTGGACAAGTTCGACGCCGTCGAGATCCGGCCCGCGCAACTGGACTCGCTGGAAAGCAGCCGGTTCGCATTGTTTCAATACCTGATCGGCAACGCCGACTGGTCGTCGCTGAGCGGCCCGGTCGACGACGGCTGCTGCCACAACGCCAAGCTGATAGCGCCCGAATCGGGCGCGCCTGTCTATGCGTTGCCCTACGACTTCGATTCGGCCGGCCTGGTCGATGCGCACTACGCGGTGCCCAACGAAGCGCTCCGGATTACCCGGGTCACCCAGAGGCTGTTCCGCGGGTTTTGCCTGCACAACGCCACGCTGCAATCCGCGCGCGAAGAGTTTCTGGACTCGAGGCGCGCACTGGAGATGATCGTGCAGACCGAGCCGCGCCTGCAGCCAAGATACAGGGTGCGTGCAAGCAGGTACCTCGGGGATTTCTTCGATGTCGTGGAAGACGACCGCAGGTTCGAGCGGGCGATTACAGACGCGTGCCGCAAATAGACGTTGCCTCTTCCGTTCCAGCCGGCTGCGCATGGCGCTCGTGCGTGGCGGCGTCCTCGCGCGGGTCGTCGCCGGTTTCATGCGGTTCATGCCTGGTCGCTGAACGGGCGCGCAGGGCGTCAAGCTTTTCGGCCACGGCAGCGTTGTCCGGCAGCAGCCCGGCGAGCTTCTCCAGGTAGCCTTCGCGTCCGGCGTCGTCGGCGGGCAGCCGGACCTTGCCCGACTTATAGCCGGCGAAAAGCCCTTCTGACGTCATCTCCAGGTAAGCGACATGGCCGCCGTAGGCGCTGGCGATGCCGGTGTCGATCTGGATCACCCGACCTTCGTAACGCGGCCAGATAAAGCCGCCGGTGGGTGTGTGGCCGATCACGATATGCCCGGCAGCATGGTTGCGCAGTATTTCATCCACGGTCTTCGATGACGCCTCGGGTGCAACGCCCGCCAGGCCGCGGTACCAGAGCGGTCCGTATTGATCCGTCAGTATGCTTTGATCACCGGGATTGCCGCGAGCGAGGTCGGCCTGGGCGCGCTCGGTCATCGACGCCAGCGTGTCCTTGCAGTAGTGGCTGCTGATGCCGCCGTGAACGAAGATCGCGTCGTTGATCTGAACCGCTACCCGGGCATCGGCAACCCACCGATACATTTCGCCGTCCGGATTCCATTGCGGGCTCCACGACTGGCGATGTTCAACCCAGCCCAGCGGTCGCTGCGCGTTCCATCGCTCGCGGAAGTCGTCGGGCAGCGCCTCGTAGCGGTCCGGATCGCGCGACGACATGTCGTCGAGCACCGCGTCAAGGTAGCGTTGCCGAAGTACGTCCGAACGCGATGTCTCGAACGCCGCGAACTCTCCTTCCGTGACGTATCGCAGATCGCCGTAGACGTTCATGGCCTCGTGGTTGCCGATCAGGTTGTGAACACGCCCGCCGTCACGGCGCGCCTGGCGCGCGAGTCTTGCCATGTGCTCGATGATCTTCTTCGTGTCCGGTCCGCGATCAGGAATGTCGCCCGTCTGGACCAGGTGCGTGTTGCCGCCATCCCAGCGGTCGCGACGATCGACGATGCCCGCGGCCCGAAGCGTCTCGATGTAGTTGTCGTAGTCGCCGTGCAGGTCGCCGATCGCGACGATACGCTGCACGTCGGCCCAGCGGTGATCGCCGATCTCGCGCGGGGCCGCTTCGGCCGCGCCGAGGGCGAACAGAAAGCAGAACAGGATTATTCGAATCATTGATTCCGATCCTTGGACTTGGTCAGCCGGACGCACGCCCGGGCGCATACGAACTATCGTCCAATATAGCAGGGCGCGTCAGGGCGCCCGCTCCTCGTCGCCGTCCTTCGCCCAGCCCGGCCCGCGCACCACACGTCCGGGCATCGCGCCGGTATGTTCGGCATCGCGCAATACGGCCTCGCCGTTGACGAACACGTCGCGTACGCCGGTGGCCAGCCGGTGCGGATCCTCGAAGGTGGCATGATCCTGGACGGTGGTCGGGTCGAATACGACGATGTCGGCGTGGTAGCCGGGCGCCAGGCGGCCGCGATCCCTCAGCTTCAGGTTGTCGGCCGGGTAGCTGGTGAGCCGGCGGACGGCCTCGGCCAGGGTAATCACCTGCTGTTCCCGCACGTACTTGCCCAGCAATCGGGCGACGTTGCCGTAGGCTCGCGGATGGGTGGACGACTGCAGGAACACGCCCTCCGGCGCGTAGGCCCCGGCATCGCTGCCGAAGGCCATCCAGGGCCTGGCGATCTTGCGCGCGATATTGTCTTCGGACATCAGGAAGTAAATCGTGCCGACGCGGCTGTCGTCCTCGATCACCAGGTCGATCATCGTCTGCTCCGGGCTGGTGCCGCGCATCGCGGCCACCTTGGCCAGCGTCTTGCCGGTCAACGGCTTGAGTTCTTCGCTCTTGAACGAATAGAACAGCAGGTTCTCGGCGCCGCCGGCGGCCAGGTACAGGTTTTCCCAGTCGTCGCCGGGGGTTCGGATCTCGGTGATCACCCGTTGCCGAATCTCCGGGTCTTGCAGGCGCCGGACCCAGGCTTCGTGACCGCCTTCCTGTACCCAGGGCGGCATCGCGGCGTCCAGTCCGGTGGCGCCGGCGGTGTAGTTGTACATGTCGGCGCGGACATCCAGCCCCTCGGCGCGAGCGGCCTCGACCAGTTCGAAAACGCGGTCGAGCTTGCCCCAGTTGTCGCGACCGGCGGCCTTGAGGTGATAAATTTCGGCGGCCGCGCCTGAACGACGGGCGATGTCGATCAGTTCCTGAACCGATTCGACCAGCCGGTTGCCCTCGCTGCGCATGTGCGAGATGTACGAGCCGCCGAACTGCGCGGCGGTAGCGGCCAGCGCCACCAGCTCGTCGGTATCGGCGTAAAAGCCTGGCGCGTAGATAAGTGACGAACCCACGCCCAGCGCGCCTTCGCGCATGGCTTCGGCGACCAGCGCCTGCATTCGCTCGAGCTCGTCAGCGTCGGGCGCTCGGTCGGCCTCGCCGAGTTCGTGCATGCGAACCGTCGTCGCGCCGACGAATGAAGCGACGTTGGGCGAAATGCCGCGTGTCTCCAGGTATTCGAGATAGCCCCCCAGGGTGTCCCATTCGACCTCGAAGCGGATATCCCCCTGGCGCGCCGTCACTTCGGCCTTCATCGCGTCGTTCAATGGCCCCATGGACCAGCCCTCGCCGAAGACTTCGAGGGTTACGCCCTGGCGCAGGTCGCTGAGCGCGCGGCCATCCTCGATAAGACTTTCGGTGGCCCAGCTGAGCATGTTGATGAATCCCGGAGCCACCGCCATTCCGGCAGCGTCGATCGCAGATGTCGCATCCGAGGGTCCGAATTCACCGATAGCCGCGATCCGGTCCCCGCGTACGGCGAGGTCGGCTTCTACCGGATCGCCGCCTAGACCGTCGTAAACCAGGCCGTCGAGTATCACCAGGTCGAAGCGCGGCGGCTCCGGTTCGGCCACGGGAGCGCGCATGTCGGTCGGCTCGCCGCCGCAGCCTGCCAGGACGAGAATGTACAGCAGTGCAAAGCGCGTGCCGTTTCGATATTTTCGGTTGCGGGTCATGCGGTGGTCTCCAGGCGAGCAGTGCGGCGGGTCAGGCTCGATACTAAGCGGCCGATACGTCGACCCGCAAGCCGTCGCTGCTGAAATGCCGCCTTCGGAATGTCTCGAGCGAATACCCCGGAGCCGTGAGCATGCCGGTTCGTGACTTCTGGCAGACCTCATTTTTATCGATCGGGGTTAATATGCCGGCCTTCGATCCATCCACAACCCACCTGCCGGGCGGCGATTTCGCGGCCGACCCGAACGAGGAGAAACCCGAACATGAGATATGCACTGACCGCGCTGGCCGCAGCCCTGACGCTCGGCGGGCTGGCCGAGGCCAAGGAAGGCATGTGGACGCCCGACCAGCTACCGGAGATTGCAGAGGACCTGCGCGCGACCGGCCTGGAGCTCGATCCGGAAACCCTGACCGACCTGACCGCGTTCCCGATGGGTGCGGTGATTTCGCTCGGCGGCTGTACCGCGAGCTTCGTCTCGCCCAAGGGGCTGGTCGTGACCAACCACCACTGCGCGCGCGGATCGATTCAGTTCAACTCGACGCCGGAAAGCAATTACCTGGTCGACGGCTTTCTAGCCGACGGGCTGGAGGCCGAGCTGCCGGCGGCGCCCGGTACACGCGTCTACGTCACGGTCGCCGTGAAGGATGTCACCGATCGTGTCCGCGCGGAGATCACCGCCGACATGAGCGGACAGGACATCTATACGAACATCGACGCGCGCGAGAAGGAAATCATCGCCGAATGCGAGCAGCAGGCGGGCCATCGCTGTCAGGTCGCGAGCTTCCACGGCGGCCTGCAGTACAAGCTGATCGACCGGCTGGAGATCCAGGACGTTCGGCTGGTCTACGGGCCGGGCGATAACATCGGCAAGTACGGTGGCGACATCGACAACTGGATGTGGCCGCGCCACACCGGCGATTTCGCCTTCTACCGGGCCTACGTCGGCAGTGACGGAAAACCGGCCGAATATTCCGAGGAAAACGTCCCGTTCGAACCCGAGCACTTCCTCAAGGTGTCTTCGGCCGGCCTGGACGACGGCGATTTCCTGATGGTTGCCGGCTACCCTGGCTCAACCCAGCGCTACGCGCGGCTGGCCGATGTCAGGAACACGTTCGAGTGGGGCTATCCGACCTGGATCGAAACGCTGGAAGGCTGGATTGCAACCATCGAACAGGCCGCGCCGGCGGGCTCGGATGCGCGCATCAAGTACGAGGGCACGCTTGCCGGCCTGAACAACTTCATGAAGAACATCGGCGGCCAGATCGAGGGCGCCCGCCGGGTCGGCCTGGTCGAGCGAAGAGTGGCCCGCGAAGCCGCGCTGGATGCCTGGATCGAGGCCGAGGCGCCCAATGCCGGCTTCGCCGAAACGCTGGTCAAGCTGGACGCGCTGACCGAACAGGGCGCGCAGGCGGCGCGCGACAACTGGTTCTACAACAACGCCACGCGTTCGAGCATGCTCTCGGTCGCCCAGCGGCTGTACCGGCTGTCGAAGGAGCGCCAGAAGCCCGACGCCGAGCGCGAGTCCGGGTTCCAGGCGCGCGACATGGCCTTCTTCCGGCAGGGCATGCAGGCCATGGAGCGTCGCTTCGATGCCGGGGTCGACAAGGCGATCTGGATGTATTTCCTCGAGCGTTATACCGATGCGCCGGAAAGCGCTCGCGTGGCCGCGCTGGACGAAGCGCTGAAGCTGCCCGCGAGCTGGGAGCCAGCGGCAGTAGGCAATACCCTCGATACCCTCTACGCCGAAACACGGCTCGGCGACGTCGAGCAGCGGCTGGCGCTGATGGAAAAGGACCCCGAGTGGTTCGAAGGCAGCAGCGATCCGTTCATCCAGCTGGCGGTGGCGCTTTACGACCACGAGATGGCGCTGGAACAGGCGTCCAAGGACCGCGCCGGGCGGATGCAGATCCTGCGACCCGACTACATGCAGGCGATCATCGCCTGGCAGAAGGACCAGGGCTACGCCGCCTACCCGGACGCCAATTCCACGCTGCGCGTCACTTACGGGACAGTGATGGGCGGATCACCCAGGGACGGGCTGGTCTACACGCCGTTCACCACGCTGGAAGGCATCCTGGAGAAGGACACCGGGGAGGCGCCTTTCGACGCCCCCGAGCGCCAGCTCGAGCTGATTCGGCAGGCCGACTACGGCCCGTACGCGCTGCCAAGCATCGGCACGGTGCCGGTCAACTTCCTGTCGGATCTCGATTCGACCGGCGGCAACTCCGGTTCGGCGACCATGAATTCGAAGGGCGAGCTGGTCGGCCTGCTGTTCGACGGCACCATCGAGAGCGTCAACTCGGACTGGGATTTCGATCCGCGCACGACGCGCACCATTCACGTCGACACCCGCTACATGCTCTGGGTGATGGACAAGGTCGATGGCGCCGATGCACTTATTGCCGAAATGGACGTCGTGAAATAGCCGAGGTTGAATCGCCCGATGCCTCCGACCTGACCCGTTCCCTCGGGTGGTCAAGTCCGGCTTGGGCGCTGCTCGGAGGGCCCGGCCTTGAAACATCGCACCCAACGGCACCCACCGGGCCGGCCACGCCGGCCCGGGTTCTCTGCCCCGCACCGGGTTGGTGCATTCCGCGCACTCTTGCGGGGCGCCGTTTCGCGTTTCAATCCGGATTCAGGTCTCAAGGCGCTGAAACCTTTTCGAATTCCGACTTGGCACGGAATCTGGATACATGACCTCGAACGCCAGGTCGCGGGTTGTCTGGCAGGAAACGGCCTGCCCGGGAAACCTCGATGGAAACGACCAGGGCGGAGGGCGCCAGACATGAGACAGGAGAAATCTGCACTACCCGGGCTGTTTTATTATCTTTCGGTCGTACTGATGGCCGGTGCCGCAGCCCTGCCTGGGCCGGCGCAGGGGCAGGTGACCGGCAACGTGGGGGCCGTCAGCAACTATTTCTTCAGGGGGATCACGCAAACCGACGACGGGCCCGCCATTCAGGGCGGCTTCGATTTTGCCTCCGAGTCCGGTTTTTATTCCGGCGTATGGCTTTCCAACGTGGACTTCGGTGGAAAGGAAGACGCCGAAGCCAACCTCTATGCCGGATACGGCGGCGCGTTCGGCGGCAGTGGCGTGACCTGGGATGTGGGTGCCATCTACTACCTGTATCCGGGCGGCGGCGATCTCGACTATGCCGAAACCTGATTCGGACTCGGCTACGGCTTGCTGTCGGCCAGCGTCGCCTATACCGTCTGGGGCGAGGTCAAGGGAAACGCCGCGTTCGACACCGGCGACCTTTATTACAACCTCAGCCTCGATCTGCCGTTCGAACTGGCGGACTTTTCGTTCAGCGCATTCGCCGGCTACTACGACTTCGAGGAGCAGGGAAGACTGGTTCCGGGCGAGGGCCTTTCCTACGCACACTGGGGGCTGAGCGCCAGCCGCGACCTGGGCGAGTTCGGCAGCCTGAGCCTGAACTACGAACAGACCGACGGCGGGGGGCGCAACGTAATGGCGACCGACGACAATCCCAATCTCTGGTTGGGCTGGATCCTCGAATTCTGAGAAACTTCCGGTCAACGCTACGCCGACGCCGCCCTCCGGGCCGGCACCGATCCGACCTTTCGCATTCCGTACCGGCGCGGGATCTCATCCTGGCCAGCGTGACCGGCGGCGCGGGTGATTCGAATTGATCTTGATGCGCGTTAGGATAGACTTGTAATTTGCGCCGCCATTCGACATCCGGATGGCGGCGGATTCTCTTTCGTAATGCGAGGAAGCCCCAATGCGCAGTATCGTCCTGATGTTTTCCATGCTGTTTCTTGTCGCTTGTAATTCGGATCAGGCTGCTTCCGAACCCGAGTCCGGTTCCGCCGCGGACGCCGCCCGGACCTCTTCGGCCGAGCCTGCCACCGCCTCGGCCCAGAGCGCCGAAGTGGGGGCCGAAGCCGACCCGGTTGCCGACCTGGCGCCCGAGGAAACGCGTCCGCCGGAATCCGATTACGAACCGGCCTTCGAAGCCCAGACCCGGGCCCCGAAGCCGGCGGAGACCGAGACCTGGACGACCGAAACACTGGCCCAGGGGCTTGAGAATCCGTGGGGCCTCGATTTCCTGCCCGACGGCGCCATGCTGGTCACCGAGCGCCCGGGACGCCTGCGCGTGGTCAGCGCCGCCGGCGAAATCTCCGAGCCGCTCTCCGGAGTACCCGAGGTCGACAACCGCAAGCAGGGCGGGCTTCTGGACGTGACCGTCGCGCCCGATTTCGCCACCAGCCGGACCATCTTCCTGAGCTTTTCCGAGCCCCACGAAGACGGCACGAACAACACGGCAGTCGCCCGGGCTCGGCTGAGCGACGACGCAACCGCGCTGGAAGAAGTGGAAGTCATCTTCAGCCAGTATCCGGCGGTCGAGTCCACCGGGCACTTCGGGTCGCGCGTGGTTTTCCAGGACGCCGACACGATCTGGGTGACCATGGGCGATCGGCAGGGCGACCCGGTGCGCAAGAACGCCCAGGACCCGACCAACCTGATCGGAACCGTCGCGCGCATCAATACCGATGGGTCGATACCCGACGACAATCCGTATGTCGGGCACGCCGAAAACGCCCCTGAAATCTGGTCGTACGGCCATCGCAACATACAGGCCGCGGCTGTCCACCCGGAAACCGGAAAGCTCTGGACGATCGAGCATGGTCCGCGCGGCGGTGACGAACTCAACCAGCCCGAGTCCGGCAGGAACTACGGCTGGCCGGCCATTTCCTACGGAATCGAGTATCGCGGCGGCGCGGTCTACGAAGGCAAGACAGAGGCCGAAGGCATGGAGCAGCCGGTCTACTACTGGGATCCGGTGATTGCCCCGGCCGGTGCAACCTTTTATACCGGCGATGTCTTTCCGGCCTGGCAGGGCGACCTGTTTGTCGGCGGCCTGCGTTCAGCGCTTGTTTCGAGGCTGGTGCTGGAAGACGGTCGCGTCGCCGCCGAGGAGTGGCTGGAGATCGGTCATCGCGTGCGCGACGTCGTCCAGGGACCCGATGGATATATCTACCTGGTGACCGACGAAGCGGACGGCCGCGTGATGCGTATCGTCCCCGGGGGCTGATTGAGAGACAGGATTCTCCGATGATCGATGAGTTCAATCGGCCCGCATTTCGACGGCGCGGCCGGTCTTCGCCTGCCAGGTCTTCTGGTTGCGAATTGCGTCCCGGATGAGCGGTGAGCGCCTTATGAGCCCCAGGACGACGTCGTTCAGCAGCGTACCCGGGGCTTTCATCGGCCGCTTGATATCGAGGAACAGCACCACCCGAGATTCGTCGGTGTTGTTTTCCACGCGGTGACGGTAGGTATCGTCGAAGACCAGGCAGCGCCCCGTCTCCCAGTGTCGAACCTCGCCGCCGACCTCGATCCAGCAGTCTTCGGCATTCTCGGGGACGACGAGCGGAAGGTGACAGCGCAGCACGCCCTTGTAGGGGCCGCGGTGTTTCGGGATGTGCTTGCGTGGCGCGAGGATCGAGAATACCGCCGTGTAGACGCCGGGCACGGCGTCGAGAATCCTGGCGGTTTCCGGGCAAAGCGCGCAGTTCCCGTCGATGCGGTACCCGTATATCTTCAGGAAGAAGGTCTTCCAGCCGTGATCATTGGTGAGATGGGTCTGATCCCTGGAGATGTCCTGGAAGTTTGGGATGCGCTCGGGGTGTTTCAGTATCCCGTCCAGCTCCGCCCGGATTGCCGGGGCGTTGTGTTCCAGAAACGACGTCCATTCGAACTGCGACGGATCGAACCAGGGCTGGTCGGGCACTCGGCTCAGGCGCACCAGCAGCCCTTCGATTCGCTTGATGATCCATAGTCCGATGGAAATGCTCAGGCGGCGCTGTCGCTTGCCGGGTCGTGCTGTTTCAGGGTTGTCGGCGCCGGATTCCTGTGACATGGGCGTGGGGTCGAGTCCTTGTTCCGCATCGATTCGGATTCATCCGCGTCGACGCGATTTGCCGCGATTCCGACGTCGGTCCAGGCGACATCATGACGATGTGTTGTCGCTCCGAGCGACTATACCGCGAAGAATCCCTGGGTCAGAGCGCTAAGCGGCATTCCGCGATGCTCCGGCGTCCGGGCCACCGGGTCATTTCCCGACCGAGCCCAGGCGGGGCGCCGGGCGTCGATATCGCCTGCGATGGCCGAATCCGGGGCCGCCCCGTTGCGGGGCGGCCCGGAGAAGTATCGGCTCGGATCAGTCGAGGGCTTCGAGCTGCGAGTTCACGGTGGCGCCGCCCATCTGCGGGGGCAATAAGGTTTCAGCCTGAACCACGACGCGGGGCGCTTCGCGGGTCACCCAAAGGGTCTGGCCACCGCCGTGCTCGTCGATCGGCTCGATCACGACCTTCCAGGTATCGAACTCGCCGGCCGGAACCGTGATCGTTTCCGCGCCGTCGACCCGGACCGAGTGAAAGCGCACGCGGTTCTGCATGCCGATCTCGACCGCCCTGAGCGTGGTGCGGAAGTCGGCATCGAGATCGAGACCGAGAATTGCGGTTTCCAGTGCGCCGTCGGCGCCGAACGCGGGCGCGTCGAGTTCGACCGAGATCGGAATCTCCTGGCCGGCCTTGATGCTGCCGGTAACCGAATCGGCCGAATACGTCACCTCGACGGTTGCCGGGCCCTGCTTCACTTCCCGGCTCAGCGGCAGCATGGAGTCGGCGTCGACCGCGTAGTGATCGGTCGCCGAGCCCATCGGCCCCTGGCTGCTGGAGACGATGTCGACGACCATGCCGCCGTCGGTTTCGCGCAGGCTGATCTCGCGCGTGCTCGACAGGGCCATTTCCTGGCCGGACATCTTGAGCGTGGCCGAGTATTCGGCACTGCCGGTGCGCACCCGCTCGACGTCGGACGGCGGCAGGGGTGCGGTTTTGGCCGCATCCAGCCCGGTCGCCCGTTTCGGTTCCTCGACCGTCGCGACGTCGACGGTGATTTCCTCGAGGCGCGTAGCGATATCCTCGGCCATTTCTTCCTGGTGGCGCCCGCCATTGTGCTGGGCGAGGAACGCCTCGATGCGTGCAAACATCGCCATGCGGTTTTCCACGCCGCGGAAGCCGTGGCCTTCGTCGGGTGCCACGATGTACTCCACCGGCAGGTCCTTCTCGCGCATGGCGATCACGATCTGGTCCGATTCGGCCTGCTTGACGCGTGGGTCGTTGGCACCCTGGATGACCAGCAGCGGCGCGGCGATGTTGTCGACGTGGAACAGCGGCGACTGGCGTTCCATCTGCGCCCGGCCTTCCTCGGTTTCGGAATTACCCATGCGCAGCGTGAACAGCTTGCGGATCGGACCCCAGTAGGGCGGGATCGAGTTGAGCAGGGTGATCAGGTTGGACGGCCCGACGATGTCGACGCCGCAGTTATAGAGTTCGGGCGTGAAGGTCATGCCGGCCAGCGTTGCGTATCCGCCATAGCTGCCGCCCATGATGCAGACCCGATCGGCGTCGACGATGCCCTGGTCGACCAGGTGCTTGACGCCATCGGTAATGTCGTCCTGCATGGCCTCGCCCCACTCGTTGTTGCCGGCGTTCAGGAAGTCCTTGCCGTAGCCGGTGGAACCTCGGAAATTCGGCTGCAGCACGGCATAGCCGCGGTTGGCCAGGAACTGCACGATCGAGGAATAACCCCAGGAATCGCGCGCCCAGGGGCCGCCGTGGATCAGTGCGACCAGCGCCAGGTCCTTGGCCTCGACGCCCTTGGGCGTGGTCAGATAGGCCGGTATCTCGCGACCGTCGCGGGCCGTGTAGGTGATCGGCTGCATGCCGGCGAGATGTTCGGAGGGCAGTTCCGGGCGAGTCTCGTAGAGCTTCCTGACCGAGTAATCCTGCCAGTCGAACAGGTAGACCGTGCCTGGATCGACGTCGCGGAAGACGGTGACCTTGACCAGCCGGTCGTCGTTGGTCTGGGGCGAGAAGCTGATTTCGCCGTCGGGCAGGTTCTCGCGCAGGTAGGCCAGCGCCTTTTCGGTCGCTTCGTCGCGAGGGTAGATACGGGTGCGGGCGCCGGTGTAGCTTGTGCCTAGCAGACGGTTGTCGGCATTGGAGAACAGCGCGCCGCCGAAATCGGCTTCGCCCTCGGGATCGCGCTCGACGAATTCGATCTCGCCGGTTTCCGCGTGCATCAGGTACAGGCCGGTCAGGTCGACGTCTTCGCCCTTGTTGCTCTGGAACCAGGCGCGCTGGTTGTCGGCGTGGAAGCGCATCGGCCCGCATGTCTCGCGCCAGTTGCATTCGTAGAGTACCTCTGCCAGCTTGCCGTCGTCGACGTCGATCGTCTCGGTGCCGCCGTCGTCGGTCTGGCGCACGGCGAGCCGGATTTCGCCGTCGTGGTCGGCCACCCAGCCGGCGACGTTGAACGTGTTCTCGATCAGCAGTTCCATGTCGCCGGTTGAAATGTCGAGCCGATAGACGTCGTGAAGCGCCGGGTCACGGTTGTTGATGCCAACGATGATGGCGCCCGGTGTGGCCTTCGGCAGCGAATATATCTGCGCGCGCACGCCTTCCATGGGCGTCAGGTCGCGCGCCGGCGGTACGCCCGTATCGTCCTCGGCCGGCTTCGAGGGGTCGACCGCGTAGATGTGGAAGTTCTCGTTGCCGCCCTTGTCCTGGACATAGAGCACGTACTTCGAATCCATGCTCCAGAAATGCCCCGGCACCGGGCGTTCGCCCGTGGTCAGCGGACGGGCGTCGTCGAATGGCGCGTCCAGCGGCTTGATCCAGACGTTCATGACGTCCTTGTAAGGCCTCTGGAAGGTCATGTACTTGCCGTCCGGCGATACCTGGCTGGCCGTGATCTCGGGATCGCCGAAGAAGACGTCGCGGTCCAGCAGCGGCGGCAGTTCTTCCAGATAGTCAACGGATTCGGCGCGTGCCTCCGAGCCCGGCAGGGCAAGCAGGCCCGCGATCAGAAGCGCGGTCAGTCGGGTCACAAGGGTCATGGTCATGCTCCACGTGGATTGGTCCAGCGTGGCACCTTACCGCGATCGGTCCAGTCCGTGCATGCGCCGAAAGTCACCGTTGTCCGGAAGTCAGCCCTCTGCGGCGTTGATTCAGGCGGCGCGCAGGATTGCGGCCGCCAGAAACAGGATCGCGGCGCAGGTCGCCGCGACGGTGCGCACGCTGTTGAGGAACGTCCAGCGTTTCAGGTAGTGGCGCCAGAAATCCTGCGCATCGCGACTTTCCGTGCCGGAATCGTCGGCGCCGAACTCGGCCAGGCGCTGGTTCAGCGGCACGTTGCCGAGACCCGTGACCATGAAAGTGCCGACGACGTAGGTCAGCCCGCCGGCAACTGCAAGCCAGGACGAGACGCCGCGGAACCTGAGCGCGGCATCTAGCGCAACGAGCATGGCGACCAGCGCGGTTCCAACGAACAGACCGAGAAATCCCCGGTTGAGCACGGTCACGTTGATGGACTGCATCGCGGCTATCCCGGCCCTGGGTTCGAGCCTGGCCAGGGCCTGCA
>MDTG01302311.1_pt1 | contig 19412 bp, 17 predicted proteins | sample 811421 | NCBI WGS metagenome assembly MDTG01 (sample SAMN05326645, study PRJNA326480) | marine metagenome | isolation source: seawater | place: Pacific Ocean: South East | collected 2011
GCTTAGCTCTTAGATTATCTGAAAAGTTAAAAAATGAATAAATTAACTAATAATAAAAATCATTTTTGTCTGGGTTTGTCAAAACCATTAGATATTTTTAATAACAATGTTAGAAAATTAATATATTTTGTTTTAGAAAATAATTTATATATTCATACCTCAATTAGCTATCCTATAAATTTTTTTTTATTTAAGTTTTTTTTACATAAAGATCGTAGACATAAAATTAAATTTATTTGTAAAATACTTGCAAACAACTTAGAAAATTTTAATAGAACAGTTGATTTAACACTTAAAAAATATTCAATTAAAAAAATTCATATATTGCAGCTAATTAATCTACCAATTTCAAAAAATTTTTTTAGAGACAAAGATTCGTTAGAATTTTCTGAATTTGAAAAAATTTTAAATTCAATTAAAGAACTAAAAAAAAATGAAATTATTGATAAAGTTTATATACAAATTTTATCAAAGGATACTTTAGAATTTTGTAAAAAAATGAATCATCATTTCGATGGTTTTGCTTTTTATGCAAATATAAATGAAATAAATTTAAAAAAAGAAGTTTATGAATTTATTATCAAAAATAATATTCCTTCTTTGATTTTGTCAGTTTTTGGAAATCCAAAAGAAAGTAAGGTGAGCAGTAATTTGCATTTAGAGTCTTACAGATTTAGTCAAAATTTTTTTTCAGAAAATACAATTCCTGTGGGTAGAACTTTAAATTTAAGTAGATTAAAAGATATACTTAATGATAATAAAATAAATAATTTGCACTTTAATCCACGTTTTGTTGAAACTGACGAGATGCAAGATACAGCTGAAAATTTTTATAAAAGATATAAAGTAACAAATCTTTACTATATTTTTATTTTTGTAGTTAAGTGTTTAACAAAAAAAATAATAGGACAAAAAGCTTGGTTATATTTAAAAAGTATATATAAAAAAAAGTATGAAAATTAATATTTTGCTTCCAGTTTATAATGATTGGGAAAGTTTAAATTACCTTTTAGAAAAAATTGATAATATTAAAAGTAACCCTGAAATAAATTTTTCGACTGCAGATATAACAATAATTGATGATTGTTCTACACTAAAACCATCATTAAAAAAAAATTTCTCTAATTTAAATATTAAAATTGTTAAATTACATAACAATCATGGTAATCAGAAAGCAATTAGCATTGGATTAAGATATTTGAGCGAAAATAATATCGATTTTGACTTTTGTATAATAATGGACTCTGATGGAGAAGATAAAGCAGAAGATATAATAAAGTTAATAAACGAAGCAAAAAAAAATGATAAAAAAATAATTTTTGCTTCTAGACACAGAAGAAATGAAGGCTTTTTTTATAAATTTTGTTATTTTTGGTACAAAATAATTTTCAAAATATTAACTGGTCAAAAAATAAATTTTGGTAATTTTAGTTGTTTACCAAAAAAATTAGTTGAAAAAGTTGCTAATCTCCCAACTATTTCTTTTCATTATTCTGCAAGTATTTTAAAATCTAAAATACCCTACCTAACCATTCCTTGTAATAAAGGAAAAAGATACGACGGTATTTCTCAAATGAAATTAAATAATATATTGCTTCATGCTTTAAAATCTATGTCGATTTATTATGAGGAAATTTTGATAAGGTTTTTGATTTTATCTACTACAGGAATAATATTTAGTTTTTTTTCAATAGTAATTGTCTTTTTAGTTAAATATTTTGCCATATATACATTAATAGGTTGGGCATCGAACATGGTTATTGGTTTAAGTATAATTTTAATTATATTTTTATTCATGTTCTTTGCTTGTTTATTAATTTTGATAAATAAGAATCTCTATAAAAATACATCAATTAAAGAAGAGGACTATAAATCATTAATTAGTTCAGTTGAAAATTTCTAGAAAGTTTTAAAAAATATGAAAGATCTTCATAATCAAATGCATTATTTTTTTAAAACTAATAATTGGAAAAATTATTGGGTAAATTCATTAAAAGAAAATATTTCAGGGAAAGTTATGGATGTTGGATCTGGATTTGGATCAAATGTCCCATTTTATCTTAAAATAAAAAAAATAAAAAATTTGATATGTTTAGAACCTAATAAATTTCTTTTTAAAAAGTTAAAAAATAATAAATCAATCAATAATAAAAAAGTAATATTCAAGAATAAAACCTTATTAAAAGTTAAATCTAAAAATGAATTTGACACTATAATTTACGCTGATGTACTTGAACATATAAAAAACGATTACAAAGAGATTAAAATAGCAATTGATAGTTTAAAGTTTGGAGGGAAACTAATAATTTTATGTCCATCACATAATTATTTATATACAGAATTTGATAAAAATGTTGGTCACTTTCGAAGGTATAATAAAAAAATGTTCAAAAAATTAAAACAATTAAATACAGAAATAGTTCGAATTTATTATCTTGATAGTTGTGGTTTCTTTTTGTCATTAATGAATAAGTGGTTTTTAAAAAGAAATCCAAAAAAAAATGAAATTAAATTTTGGGATGAAAGAATTGTTCCAATTTCAAGGTTTTTAGACCCTTTATTATTAAATTCATTTGGCAAAACAATTGTTTGTATATATAAAAAAGTGAATTTGTAGATTTGAATCATAATTATTATTTAATAAATTAAATATAAAACTATAAAATAAAAGTGAATAAAAATTTTAGTTATCAATGAAGAAAATAGTTATTACAGGTGGAATTGGTTACATTGGAACTGAACTGTGTAAAATTTATTCTGGTTATAGCTGGAACGATCAAATTACTGTAATTGATAATAGATTTATTTCTGAAAGAGTGAATCAAATCCGTAAATGGAATATGCGATTTGTTCATGGAGATATTCTTGATAAAGAATTGATAAATAAATATTGCCATGACGCAGATATAGTCCATCATTTAGCAGGTGTGACAGATGTTCCAAGAGTAAAGGGTGAAAGTAGTGAAGAAAAAGAAAAACAAATTAAATTAGTAGCTGAGGAAGGAACCCAAAATATTATTGACGCAGTAAATGATAATTGCAAAATAATTATGCCTTCCAGCCACGTTGTTTATGAAGGAATGAAAGAGGTAAAAAAAGATATTGGTGAGAATGAGCAAACAAGTCCTGTTCTTTCATATGGTAAATCGAAAGCGTATAATGAAGAACAATTAAAAAAATCAGGAAAAAATTATGTGATTTTAAGATTAGGATCTGTTTATGGGTATTCAACAGATACTACACGATTGGATATAATGGCAAACCATTTTTCTAAGATGGCTTCACAAAATGGTTTGTTAAAACTTTTTGCTGGAGGGAGACAAATTAAAAGCTTGGTTCCTCTCATCGATGTAGCAAGATGTTTTAAATTTATTGAGGAAAGAACAGATTTGAATCATGAATTATTTAATTTTACTAAAGATACTATTTCAGTAAAAAAAGTTGCTCAAATTTGTAAAAAATATAATCCAAAGATAACAATAAGAGAAACAAATGATGAAGTGCCAAATTTAGGTTTTTCACTTTCAAATAAAAAAATATTAAATACTGGATTTAAATTTTTATACACTCTTGATGAGAGTATTAAAGAAATGATTACAAAATGGTCAGAACAAAATTTAATAAAAGACTTAGAGCATGTAAGAGATGGTGATAATGAATTTGTAGATAATAGAGGAAAAATTAGTAACCATGAGTTAACAGAACCAATAAATATGATTGGTTTAGTAGAATCTAAAAAAGGTAGTATAAGAGCTAATCATTTTCATCCTCAGCAAGAGCAAAAATGTTTATTCACAAAGGGACAAATAATTGAAATATTTCAAGATATATTAAATCCTAACTCACCAAAAATTACCCAAATAGTTAATGAAGGTCAGCTGTCAATAATCAAACCAAATGTTGCTCATACAATGGTTTTTACGAAAGATACTACTTTTTTAAATCTTGTAAGAGGAGAAAGAGAACATAAAAATTATGGAATAACTCATACAATCAAACATGTATTTGTTGATGAAAATGAAAAAAATTTATTACTTAGTTGTTACAAATTTAATTGCCGGTCTTGCGGAGGAATAAAGTTAAAAAGAGTAATTTCTTTAGGTTACCAGCCTCTAGCAAATAATTTAATTAAAATAAGAGATGAAAAGACTGAACTTTATCCATTAGAAGTAAATTACTGTGAAACGTGTCATAATTGTCAATTATCTGTTGCAGTTGAATCAAAAAAAATGTTTTCAAATTATTTATATACATCATCAACATCAAAACTTTTCAGAGATCATTTTATAAAAGCTGCAAAAAATTATATTGATGAATTTAAACTTAAACCAAAAAAATCTTATATAATAGATGTTGGAAGTAATGATGGGGTTGCTTTAAAGCCGTTTAAAGAATTAAATTTTAAAAATATATTGGGTATAGAGCCAGCAAAAAACTTAGCAAAGCTGGCAAATAAAAATAAAATAAAAACTTTTAACGGATTTTTATCAAAAAAAAATATCAAAAAAGTTAAAAAAAATGCTGACTTAATTTTGGCTTCAAACGTATTCGCTCATTCAGATAATTTAAAAGAAATGGCAGAATGTATGATAAGTCTTCTAAGCAAAAAAGGAGTAATAATTATAGAAGTTCAATATTTATTAAATACTTTAAAAGATTTAACTTTTGATAATATTTATCACGAACATTATAATTATTGGTCTTTGATTTCTTTGATTAACTTTTTTAAACAATTCAAAGTAAAAATTTTTAGAGCGGAAAAAATTAACACACATGGTGGCTCTATAAGAATTTATATTAAAAAAAGCAAAAATGTTAAAGTTGAAAATAGTGTAAATAAAATAATAAAAGAAGAGGAAAAATTTGGAATTAAAGATTTCAAAACTTACGAAGATTTTGGAATTAAAGTATACGAGATAAGAAAAAATGTTATTAAAAATATTAATAAACTTAAAAAAATCAAAAAAACTATAGTTGGATATGGAGCTCCAGCTAAAGCAACAACTGCTTTAAATTTTTTTGGAATTACTAAAGAGATTGATTATATTATTGAAGACAATAATCTAAAACATAATAAATTTATACCTGGAGTTAAAATACCAATTTATTCTAAAAAAAAAATTTTGAAAAACAATCCAACCATTCTTGTTCTTGCCTGGAATTTTTATGAAGATATAAAAAATAACAATAAAGATTTAAATTTAGAATTTATAAATATTAAAGATCTAGAAAAAGATAATTTTAAAATAAATTAAATTAGTAAAAAGATTTGAAAAAAGTAAATATATTATATTTTTTTATATGCAGCATAATAATTTTCTTAATTATTTATGGTGGTTCTTTATATAATATTTATATTCATCCAACAGAAGTTTGGAATGCATCAGGGGAAAAAGAAATTTTATTATTTGGTGATTTTAAATATTTATTTAAAGTTATAAATTGCCATAATTTAGGGTTTAATGTCTATTCTTCACATGACTGTTATAAAGATTATTATGGCTCTTACGTTTATGGTCCTACAATACTTTTTTTCCCGTCGATAAGTAAAGATATTTCGAATGCTTTAACAAATTTGTTTTTAGCACCACTTTTTATAATGACATTCGTATATTTAAATATAAAATTAATAAATCCAAACAATATTTATAAATATTTTTTAACTACATTAATATTATTTAATCCAACTACACTTTTTTTATACGAGAAACTAAATATAGACATATTAGTTTATATTTTGCTTATATTTTTGGTTTACTACACAAAACATAATTTATTAAAGTTAGTTATTGTATTTATAATGACATTAACAAAATTTTATCCTGCAATTTTAAGTATTATATTTTTGCTACAAAAAAAAAATATATTAAAAAATCTCCTTTATTTTTTATTGTCAATAATTCTTACCATATTATTTATATATTTTTTTTTGGCAAAATTTAATTACCGTTATAGGTACGCTTGAGTATGCTTCTCAAAGTTTTAGATATACTTTTTCATTAAATACTCTAAATAAAATTTTTATTTATATGACAAAATTGGAATATATAAATTTAACAAAATTAATATTTATAATTATTTGCTTAATAAGCTCATATTCAATTTATTATTTTTTTCTTAAATCAAAATATTTTTTAATTAAAGAAAATTTAAATAATGATTCAACTATGTTTGTTTTGTCTGCATCTATTTCGATATCACTATATTTAATTTTTGGAAATAATTTTTATAGAGAAATTTTTTTAATAGGTATCATCCCTTTTGTTTTAAATAATTATGAAATTAAAATTTTTCAATATATCGTAATGTTATTTATACTTAAATATTTATATCTTTTAGTATTTTTTCCATACTATTATAATGCTGACTTGGATGTAAATAACATAGCAAAAGTTCTTATTGGGTTAAAATCATCTTTAGATTTTTTATTTGTTTGTATCCTATTTTCTGTTTTATTTTTGTTTATAAAAATATATTTTATTAACTATATTAATTACTTCAAAAAAAATGATACCTAATTTTGAAAAAATCAAATTTAAAAAATTTTTAGATAAAAATTCAAAAAGAATTTTTGAGGGCGGAAAAAGATTTAATGGTGATATTAAAAAAAATAACGATCCTCTAATATCAATCATTACTGTTACAAAAAATCAATCAAAGCACATTCAAGAAACAATCGATAGCATAAAAAGTCAAAAATACAAAAATATTGAGTACATTATAATTGATGGAGCTTCAACGGATGGAAGTATTGAAATTATAAAAAAAAATATTAATTCTATTGATTATTTTGTAAGCGAACCTGATCTAGGCAATTATGATGCTCTTAATAAAGGAATCTCATTATGCACAGGCGATTTAATTGGAATAGTTAATGGAGACGACATCTTGTTACCTGATGCAACTCTTGTATTATTTGAATACTACAAAAAATATCCTAATGTTGATTTTTTTTTCGGTTCTGTAAAAAAACATTGGGGAGTTATTAGTGGATATTACCCTAGAAAAATAAAATACTCATGGTTTTTTTATACAAGTCATTCAACTGGATTTTTTATAAAAAAAAATGCTGCAGAAAAAACAGGAAAATATTCATTAAAATATAAATATTCTTCAGATTTTGATTATTTTTATAGATTAATTATTCACAATAAGTGCAAAGGGATAGCTACAAAAAGAAGTGAAGTTTTTGGTATATTCAGACCTGGGGGTATATCAGCCACTTTGGATAAAGAATATCATTTTTTTGAAAAAATACGAATTAGAATTGATAATAAACAAAATAAATTATTTTTAATAATACTTTTTTTTGCAAAGCTGATAAAAAATTTTTTAAGTAAAGATAGAATAAAATTAAAACAATTTTACTTATTTTTTTTGCAAAATTTTATTTAATTCATTTTTTTTTTACATTAAAGAATAAAGCAATTGGATAAATATCTTTTAAATCATATTTCACAAATATGTTTAAAATTGCATCAAGTAAAAAAGTTATTGGAAAAATTATAAGGTTTAAAAATGGTATTTTTTTTGTGAAATCAAATAAAAATGAATAACACAAACAGAAAGGTCCAAAACCCAAATTTTTAACCTCCTTAATTTTAAAATCCTTTTTTAAAAAAAAAATTAAAAATGGTTTTGTAAATCTTAAATAGTCAGAGGGCGCTCCATGAAATCTATATAAAAATGGTGTAGACCCAATTAAATTTCCTTTTTTTTTTAAGAATTTTTTTAACTTCTTTTTTTGCAGTTTCAATATTTGTAAGGTGTTCCATAACATTAAATAATAACACATTGTTATAATGATTTTTCTTTAGCGAAGTTTTTTTATTAAGATCTGTATTAATTACTCCTGATTTTCTAATATATTTATCGCTAAAATCTATATTTTTTACTTTAACTTTTTTTGCTATTGACGAAAAATTATTTTTTGATGACGGTTCTGCTCCAAATTCTATAATATTACCTGATAATTTAACATTATTACATTCGATATTTTGTAATATTCTACACAAACTTTTATTGTTATATATTCCTTTTATAATTTGTAAAAAATCTTTTAATGAAACCATAGTTATAATTTGTTTAAAGTCCTTTTATAGATATCATTATACCTTTTGGCAATAATCTCTGATGAAAAATTATTTCTAGCAAAATTTAAGCACTCTTCCCTAAAAAAATCTTTATCTATTTTAATTTGCTCTATTATCCAATTTAAACCATTATTAAAATCATTTTGATCCAAATACTCAGAAAGGTAACCCGTTTTTTTATGTATTATTGCATCAGCTAATCCAGTTTGTTTAAAACCTATTGCTGGAACTCCACAAGAAGCTGCTTCTGTAGCAACCTGACCCAAAGCTTCAAGAGTACTTGGGGTAAGCAAAACATCTGAGGCTGAGTAATACATCTTTAAATTTTCAGGTTCACCATTAAAGGAATTATTAACGTTAATTATATTACTATTTTCATTTATATTATTATTATTTTTACCAAGATTTAATAGAATTATATTTCTATGAAATTTTAATAAGTAATCCAATGAAGATTTAATAAATTTAAAACCTTTCCTGTAATCTTTAGTTCCATTTGTTGACATAAAAAGTAAAACAATTTTATCTTTGGGAAGTTTAAGTTTTTCTCTTGCGCTAGCTTGATTTATTGGTTTCCATTCTTTTGTGTCTATTGCGCATGGAACAAATGATGTTTTGTGATTTTTAAATAAAATGCTATTTTTTGCTGACGCTTTTAACCAATTACTTATACAAATTACGTGATCAATTTTTGATTTCCAATATTTTTTTTTTTTGCACCAAATATATCTATTTAAATCAAAACCTTTTTCATCATCTCTTTTTAATGAATTATCATAACCTACTATATATCTATTATCTTCTGAGTAATGTTCCCCACCTAACATTGGCCACATGTCAAGAAAAGTCCAAACAACAGGAATATTTATTTCAGATATTTCTTTGATAGACATAAGCTCGTTATTTATCCAGTGTAAATTTATAATATCAGGCTGAATTTTATTAATTTTTGAAATCATTTGACTTTTAAACAAATTTAAGGAGTGTGAAATTTTTCCATTGTATCCATAAAAATATTTTTTTTGCCTGGCTAATTTAATTTTAAATTCATTGATTTTTTTTTCATAAGATGAATTGGGGCCCAAAACATCTTCATCCTCACTTAATTTCTCTCCTACTAATACTTTTGAATTTATTCCTAATTGTTTTAATGATTTATGAAGCCTAATCATTGCAATATTTGCTCCACCTAATTTATCAGAATATCCAATATGTAAGACTTTCATTTTAATTTTCTATTATAATTTTGAATAAGATTAAAAAAAATTTGGAAATTTTTTTTACAAGATTTTGTACCATTTAATTCAAATATTGGAATTTTTTTATGTTTTGAATATTTAATAATGTTGTTGTTAAAATAATTTTTAGTAGAAACAAATTTTAATTTTTTTGCTTTGTACAAAAAACCGTCCTTTCTTTTTTTTGCTCTATTAAGGCATATTTTTATATTGGTATTAAATAATATTATTAAATCAGGATTTGGAACTAATTTTAAATATGTATTTTGATTTTGATTATTAAAATAAAAGTTATTATTACCTTTAAAATTAACAAATATTTTCTGAAAAAATCCTTCATCTACTATTTCAAATTTTGAATTTGATTTTTTTGACTTCGCACCTAGATAGTCGATTTCAAAATTTTTTATCATTCTAAACTTTCTTTCAGCAGTATATTTGGTTGTATCAATATATTTTTTGTATAGTTTAATTACCTTTTTGTATTTTTTATCGCTCTTTAATTTTTTTTTTATAAATAGATTTAAATCTTTATATTCTTTTTTAAAAAGGAATTTAGATTTTATTTGAACATTTTTAATATAATAACTGTAAAATATTTTTTTTAATACATTTACATTTGTTTTTTTTCTAAGGTAATAATCAATAAAATCGTCTTTGAATGACTTAGTTTGTATTTCTAAATTTTTTTTTTTTTTAAAAATTTGAGCCAAATAATTATAAAAATATGTCTTACCAGATGCCGGTGCACCAATTATTTCAACCTTAAAACTCATATATTTAAATTTTAGATTTAGACATTTATCAAAATAATAAAATTAAAAACAAATAAAACCAACTAGTTTTGCATTGTTAAAAGTGCCAACTCAGTTTTCGTCATTTTTTTGTTTGTAAATTGTCTATCGCTACTAGAAGAACTATCTTTAGCAATTTTATCTGGATTTTTTGCTCTTGTAGGTTGCTTGTCTGATGCTTCATTAAACATCACTTTTTTATCACTCTGGTTATTCTTTAAAAAATTCTCTTTATAAATTTTAGAATAATGGTCTAATATATTTTTTCCTTCATTGGTATCTTCTTCAGCTTTTCTTATATTTGCCCATTCAGACTTAGGAAAATAAACATACAAAGGTATTGTCTTCATTAAGCCATCTATGTCTTTTGAACTCAGGTAGGGTGAAGGCATTTTTAAAACTGAAGAAGATGTTGTATGAATAGTTATATGATTTTTATCTAACCAGCCATTTTTAACAGCGATCTTTTGTAATACTGTTCCTCTGTAAGGCGTAAATATACTAACTGTTATTGTATCATATCCACTTATTTCTCTAACGAGATCAACAGTTTCCATTGTTAAATCTCTTGTCTCCCCAGGAAAACCAATGATTAGATTAACACTAAAAGCAATTCCAGATTGCTCTATAACTTTAAATGAATCTATTATTTCTTTATTTGTAGGTTTCCTTAATAAAACTTTTTGTCTAAAATCTGGGTTACCGCACTCAACGCCAAAAGATATTCTATAAGCCCCAATCTCTTTGAGTCTCTTTAAAAAATCAGCTTTACAATTTTCTGGTCTGGTATTAAACCAAAAAGGAATTTTAAACTCTTCATACATATCACAAAATTCAAATATTTCTTTTCTTGGCCTTGCTAAGAAACTATCATCTACAAAATATAAAAAGCCTGGATTATATTTATTCTTAAGATCTAAAATTTCTTTTCTAACATTTTCAATGGTTTTTCTTCTTAAAAATGAATGCGCAATTTTTTCTTCACTTACTTGAGTATTATGCATTGGAGAATTACAAAAAGTACATTTATATGGGCATCCTCTATAAGTCTCTATTGGTATAGTTTTAAAAATTTTACCTCCCATTGGTCTAAAAAATCTTTTTTCATCAAAAAGAGAATAATCTGGCACAGAATTATTTATATCTACTAACTGGTTTTTGGGATTTTTGTGAATTTCACCCGATTCATCTTTAAACCAAGTGCCCTTTAAATTTTTAAAATTTTTTTTATTTTTAACTGCATCTGCAACATCTATTAAGGTTACCTCTCCCTCTCCTAATGCGATAAAATTTATTTGTTTTTTAGAAATTACATGTTCAGGATCAGCTGTGGGCAATACTCCTCCACTTATTTTTACACATTTATAATCTTCGATAGCATCCATCATTTTTAAAGCTTTAAAAAATGCATCTTCTACAATTGAATAAATAATTAGGTCAGGTTTATAGGAAAAAACTTTTTCTTTATAATCTCCTATTAAATTTGTTTTTATTGAAACTCCTAGATCATCCTCATCACTAAAATCTCTTGCTTGTAAATATATTGTCCTATTTTGTGGACTGGAATTAATATCTTCTGGAATATATGGAGTTGTATCAAATAACTCCACTTCATGTTTTTTATCCTTTAAAAGTTTGGTAAAAATTGCCATACTAAGAGGTGGAACCAGCATTAGTGGCAAATTTGGATAAACAAGTAAAACTTTTAATTTTTTTTCTTTTTCTTTCATATTTAAATTATTAATTTTTTTTATCAAAAATCAAAATGTTTCTCCATCCCATAATTTTCCAAAAGCATTATTAACAAATTCTTTATCAAGTGAAACAATATTACTTTTATAATGATTTTTCACTCTTTTTGATAAAAATCTTTCTACCCTAAATCTTGAGACATTGTTATATTTATTTAATTTTAGTTTACCTTTTTTTGCAAGTTCCCTATCATTTCTAGATATCCAGCCATATGTGTTCTCTTCTTCATAAAATCTTCGTCCTTCAGTCAAGCCTATCCCAGAGGTTATAATTTTAGCGTTTGGATTTTCCATTGCAGCAAAGAAGATGGCAAATAAACCAGTAGAGCACCCTAGAAAACCTCTAAATTTTAAACATTTATGCAAGTGTCTTAATCTTGATATAAAATCACTTTCATAAAACATAATTTCCCCAAAAACAATATCTAACCAACCGAGTTTAAAATACTGTGACTGAATCTTTAATCCCTCTTTACGATCCCATTGAATGATTTCACAATTATATTTTATAAATTCCTCTGGAACTTGAATTGGTCCAGCTCTAACAATTAATTTGTTTGGCTTCGATTCAATTACTCTTTCTTTTATACCATCTGCTACTAAAAAATATTTTCCCCCAACTAAAGCTGTATGGTAAGTATTGGGATAAATTTTTTTATATTCAGAAGCTCTTTCCGCTGCTCCATTTGCAGAATAAATCAAATCAACTTCAATATTAGGTAATTTTGAGCCATACTTTGACCCTAAAATTAAAACAGTTTTTTGATTTTGCATTTGATAATCTTTATTGATTTATGATCTCATTAGTTTAAAATTATTTATATCAAATATAAATTAAATCTAACTATTACTTATATCAATATATATGGATTTAAAAAACAAAATTAATAAAATTAGAGAAAAACTTGGTCGTAAAAAAATAAGTATTGGTTCTTGGATTCAAATTCCTCATACTGACATAGCGCAAATCATTTGTAATTTAAATTACGACTGGATAACTATTGATTTAGAACATGGTTCTGGTTCAATTAATGATATACCAAATTTAGGTAGAATTATTAATAATTCGAATTCATCATTTTTAGTAAGAATTGAAGAAGGAAATTTTAAAAATATACAAAGATTTTTAGATTTTGGAGTAAATGGAATAATTTTTTCAAAAGTTGAGAACGCCAAAAAATTTGAACAAATTTTAAAAAAAATTTATTACCCACCAAAAGGCACCAGGGGATATGGATACTGCATAGAAAATAACTATGGAAAAAAGAAAGTTGTTCCAAATGATCTAGAGTTTAAGCCACTAAGTGTAGCAATGATAGAAACTGTTAATGGAATAAAAAATTTAAATAATATTGTTAAAATAAAAAATTTAGACGCAATTTTTATTGGACCTTATGATTTATCAATCTCTCTTGGTATACCAGGGCAGTTTAACAATAAAAAATTTAATGATGCTTTAAAAAAAATAATTTATACTTGCAAAAAAAATAATAAACCTATTGGGATACATATTGTTGAGCCAAATGAAATAGAATTAAAAAAAAGAATAGCTCAAGGATTTAGCTTTATAGCATATTCAATGGACACCGTGTGTCTAAATAAAAACTTAATAAAGCCATTGATAAAATAATTTGAAAACATTTATAAATGCTACTTTGAATAATTATCAACGATCTTCTGTATCCCCTGTTCTAAATTAATACTATTTTTTAAATTAAAAAATTTTGCTTCTTTTACCTTGTAAGTAAAAGGATTTGTCTTGTAGTGCATATTATTTGGTTTACCTTTCTGGTAAATAGTTTTCTTTGCATAAGTTTTTTTTGAAATTAAATTTATTATTTTCCTAACTGTCATTTTTTCTTTTCCCATAATATTATAGTATTTATTAACATATTTTTTTTTCAAAATTTTTACGCAAATTTTTGCAGCATCCTCTACATTTATATAATTTCTTATTTCCATTCCATCACCTTCTCTTTTAATTTTTTTATGCTTAATTCCTTGTAATATTAGTTTTTGTATTGCATTAAAATAATTTGCTCTCAAGCCATACAAAGAACCGAACCTTAGTATTGTGTAATTAATATTATAATCGCTACTATAGTTTTCAATCAATGACTCACATGATCTTTTTGTTGTGCTATAAACCCCACCTTGTTTACTTCTAGCATAAATACTGCTTGCAAAAATTATTCTACTATTTGTTTTATTTTTTTTCATAGCCTCCAAAATATTTGCTGTGCCAAATATATTAGATTTAATTGCCTTAAATGGCTTTAAATTTGATTCCTCTAAATCTGCAACGCCTGCAAAATGAAATATATATATTTGGTTTTTTAAAGCTTTTTGCACTTCATGATAATTGGTTATATCTCCAACAATCATAGTTTGATTTTTTTTTTTATATTTTGATTTATTTTTATCAAAGATAGTTACTTTGTATCCTTCGTCTGAGAGATAATCACTAATATGACTTCCTATAAATCCTGCCCCACCAAAAACTATTACATTTTTTTTTTTAATTCTTTTTTTTTTCATTCGTAATTAATAGAAATTCCCTTCAATAATTGACTTTTGCTTATATCTAACTTATTTAAAAGTCTATGAAAATTCTAATCATAATACCAGCTAGAATGGAAAGTTCAAGATTTCCAGGTAAACCGCTTAAAAAAATAAATGGCACTCCTATGATTGAAATGATTTATAAAAAATTGATTAAAAATAAAAATAAAAACCATGATGTTTATGTTGCAACTTGTAATAAAGAAATTCAGTCTCATATAATTGGTATTGGTGGTAAATCAATTATTACCAGCAAAAAACATAAAAGGGCTACTGATAGATGTGCTGAGGCATTAGATAAAATTGAATTAAAAGAAAATTGTAAATATGATTTAGTTACAATGGTACAGGGTGATGAGCCCCTGGTTAATAATAAAATGATTCAACAGTCAACATCACCTTTTAAAAATAAAAAAATTAATATAGTTAACTTAATGGGAAAAATTAGTAAGAAAGAGTATTTAGATAAAGATTGTATTAAAATTGTAAAAGATAATTTTAACAACGCATTATATTTTTCAAGAAAACCAATTCCATTTTTCTCAAATAAAATGAAAGCTAAATTATTTAAACAAATTTGCATTATTACATTTAAAAAAAGCTTTTTGAAAAAATATATTAAAATGAAACCTACACCATTAGAAATTTTAGAGTCAATTGATATGCTTAGAATTTTAGAGAATGGCTACGATATTAAATTAGTAAAAACAAATGAGGTATCAATTGCAGTGGATAGAATAAAGGATATAAAAAAAGTAGAAAACTTTTTAAACAAAAAATAGACATTTAAAATAATATTATTATGCTATATAAATTAGAAGTTTATTTATGAAATTTTTGTTTATTTACCCAAATCACAAAGGAATGACAATGCTACCTCCTGGAATAGCTTTGTTGTCAGCTTGCTTAAAAAAAGAAGGACATGAAGTTAAATTATTTGATACTACAATTTATAATAAAATTGAGTATGATAATAAACTAATTGTAAAAGATGCAGAAGTTGAGAAGGCTGAAAAACTTAATGTAAGACCTGTAAAAAAAACGAATGTTAAAATAAAAAACTTAGACACGTCTCCTTTTGAAGACTTAGAAGAATTAATAAAAGATTTTGAACCAGAATTTTTAGGTTTATCATGTACAGAAGATATGTGGGAACTTGGATCTGCTTTATTAACTCATATAAAAAAATATAAAATTAGAACAATTGCTGGTGGAGTTTTTCCTACTTTTAGCCCTGAGATAGTTTTAAAAAGTGGATTTGTTGATTGGGTATGTAAAGGAGAAGGTGAAGATGCTTTAGTAGAATTAATTAAGAGAGTAGAGGAAGGCAAAAGCTGGAAAGATATACCTAATTTATGCTATTTAGAAAATAATGAACTAAAATGTAATCCAACTAAAGTTATAGATATGGATCGAAACCCTACTATTGACGTTAAACTCTTTGATAAAAATAGATACTACAGGCCAATGTCTGGATCGATGTATAAAATGTTTCCAGTAGAAACACACAGAGGATGTCCTTATAAATGTACATTTTGTAATTCCCCTTCTCAACTAACCATGTACAAATCTGAAACTAATTCAAATCAATTGAGAAGAAAAAGCTTTGAGAATATTGAAAAAGAATTATTGTTTTATAAAAATGAGATGGGTGCTGAATATTTATATTTTTGGGCAGACACTTTTTTTGTGTGGTCTAAAAAAGAATTAGAAAAATTCGCTGAAATATATGAAAAAATTAAGCTTCCATTCTGGTGCCAAACTAGACCTGAAACTATTACTGAAGAAAGAGTAAATACATTAAAGGGAATAGGTTTGCATAGGATGTCTTTGGGAGTTGAGCATGGAAATGAAAAATTTAGAGCAAAATATATTCTTAGAAAGATGCCAAATTCGCTTATCGTAGATAAATTAAATTTATTATATGATTTAAAAGTTTCTTTTTCAGTGAACAATATTATGGGTTTCCCAAAAGAAACACGAGAATTAGCCTTTGATACAATTAGATTAAATAGAAGATTTAAAGCTAACGATAGAAATTGTTATCCTTTTACTCCTTTCCATGGAACGGGGCTTAGAAAGTTGGCAGAACAACTAGGTTACATAGATAAAAATGACATAACATCATCTATGACAACTGGCCAAACACCTTTGAATATGCCTCAATTTCCGAGAGAAGAAGTGGAAGGTCTTTGTAAAACCTTTAATTTTTATGTTAATTTTCCTGAGGAAAGATGGGATGAAATTAAAATTGCTGAAAAAAATAACGATGAAGGTAAAGAAATGTACAATAAGTTAAAAGATGAATTTGTTAAAGAATATTGGGATGGTGAATTAAGTTTTGAAGAATCTGCCGCAGCTAACGATCCTCATTCGGCTCTCTATTCGTAAAAAACTTAATGTTTTAAATAAAAACTAAAATTATTTATTTTTATGTTGGAAAAATTTTCAAAACTTATTTATTTAGTTTTATATTCTATTGATAAGTTTATTGGTTTATTTTCAAAAAAATTCAAGTTTTTACTATATTTAAAAGAATATATTGAAACTAAACAATATATAAAAAAAAAAATTTTAGATAAGGAAATAAATTTTTTTATACCAAATAAAGCAACTGAGCTTAGAGTTAAAAGAATTTTTACAAAAGAACCAGGAACGTTGGAATGGATTAATAATTTTAATGCTAAAGAAAATATTATATTTTGGGACATAGGTTCAAATATCGGCTTGTTTTCAATATATGCCGCTGTAAAACATCCTAAAGTTAAAGTATTTTCTTTCGAACCATCTACAAGCAATTTAAGAGTTTTAAGTAGAAACATTTCAATTAATAATCTACAAAAAAAGATAATATTAAATCAATTTCCTCTAACAAATAAAATTAATGAATATTTAAATTTTAAAGAAAGCAGATTTCAAGAAGGTTGTGCTGAAAATGTATTTGGTGAAAATTTTGATTTTGAGGGTAGTGAGTTTTTTTCTAAAAATGAATATACTGTTTATGGTACTAATATTAATTATCTTCTAAAAAATAATATTTTAGATTTACCCGATTATATAAAAATAGATGTTGATGGTATTGAACATTTAATTTTAGAAGGTGGAAATGATTATTTAAGTGATAAAAAAATTAAAAGTATATCAGTAGAAATAAATAAGAATTTTAAAGAACAATTAGAAAAAACTAATAAAATATTGGAAAAATGTAATTTTATATTTTCTTCAAGCAATTATTCACCTGATAATCCAAATAGAGATATAAAAAATACAAATACTGAAAATTTTATATTTAATAAAAATCTATAATAGTAATATTAAGAAATTTTTATATTGACTAATTTTCTTAATAAGTATATTAAGAAATCACATTGAAGTTTGGTGGGGAATTAATGTGTAAATCATTAGCTGTTCCTGCAACGGTAAAGTCCGAGCGCCACCCAATGAAGTCCGCTGTTGAACGAAGGCCAGGAAAAGTCTAGTTCTACAATTTTAATTAGCAACGGCACTAAATTAACCAATTTCATAAACATTTATGAAATTTTACAAAGGTGTCATTGTATGAAAATCTTAAAATTATTTTTAGTATTAATTATATCAATTTTTACTTTTAATGCATCAGCATTAGAAAGTTGTAAATGGGATAATAAAAAAGGAGTGCCTTGTTTAACAGTAAGCAAAACTCCAAATACCTCAGAATTTAATCAAGGTAGTGTAAATAAAATAATTATAACTAAACAAGATATTATTAATTCTGGAGCGGTAGATACAAACGATGTATTAAATCTTATACCTGGTCTTGATGTTTTTCAATCAGGGCAGAAAGGTCAACAAACATCAATTTTTACAAGAGGATCGGAGTCTAACCACACACTTGTTCTTTTGAATGGAATTGCAATAAATGATCAATCAGCAACAGATGGTCTTCATGATTTTGGTCAAGACTTTGTTCAAACAATTCAACAGATTGAAATTTACAAAGGAGCAAATGGTGCGCATTTTGGTCCAAGTGCCATTGCAGGTGCAGTTAATTTTATAACAGATATAGATTATACAAATAGTTATTCTGTAAGTAGCGCTATATTTGAAAATTTATTAAGAAATAATTCAGTTGATGGTAATTATAGCAAAATTACAGATAATGGGTGGCATTTAAATTTTAAAGGTGCAGCTAATCAAAGTGAAACTAACAGTGCCATTGCTAAAGGTAACGAGGATGATAGTGCTAAAAATTATCAAGTAAATTTAAATGGTATCAAATGGATAAGTGATAACTTAAAATTTAAATCAACTCTTTATTCTCGAAAAACTAAAGCTGACTACGATGGTAGCGCAACAGATGAGAAAGGATATGTAGCAGATAACAGAATGTATGCATTACAATCAGGTTTTGAACATAAATCTCAGAATTCTGAAAATAATCTAATATTTCATTATCATAATTATGATAGACAATATCATAACGATGGATATTTGGATGAGTATTATAGTGAATCTTTGGTTGTTAAAGCTGACAGAAGTTCAAAAATAAATAATAAATTTTCATTTGGATTTGGCTCAGAATATAAATATGACTGGGGTTCATTTGAAAACAGGGGCAGCTACACTGCTTCAACAAGAGGCCATATGAAAGATTTAGGTTTTTTTGCAAATGCAGGTTATCAAATAAATGAAAATCAAATATTATCAATTTATGGAAGAACTGACGATCACAACACAACAGGAAGAAATCAAACTTATAAACTTAATTTTGTTCAAATTTTAGGTCAATTTAAATTTGGTGCAACTCATTCTACAGGACTTAGAAATCCTTCTTTGTATGAACTATACGGATCTGATAATTGGGGGATTGGAGGAAATACAAATCTAAATCCTGAAAAAAGTGAAACTAATGAACTTTATGGAGAATACAATTTTTCTGAAACAATAAAATTTACTTCTACTGGTTATAGAGCAAAAGTATTTGATCGTATTGAA
>MDTG01264573.1_pt1 | contig 19410 bp, 19 predicted proteins | sample 811421 | NCBI WGS metagenome assembly MDTG01 (sample SAMN05326645, study PRJNA326480) | marine metagenome | isolation source: seawater | place: Pacific Ocean: South East | collected 2011
TATTATCATAATATACTACTTTTATTCTATCATCCATTTTATAATTATTTAATTATTTAATTTGTCTACGCAGAATATTATGGATACTTTGTCAAGATTAATATGCTTATATATTTGACCAAATGTTAAATTCCAAACATCTGAATAATCGCTGTGACTATATAAAAATATACAATAATTATTAGTCATATTATATAGTATACTTTCTTTAAATATATTATCATTAGTACAATCAATAAATCTAGATTTTTCATATAATCCATTTTTTATCATAAAGTATTTTTGTATAATATGATTATTAACTGAATCAATAAATCTATGTTTATAAGTTTTTACATTATATTTATTGTTATTGTTTAACATTTCATTACTATCATATTTTAATTCGTTACTATCAGGCCAATTATTTTGCAAAATATTCAAATAATCACTATTAATTATAAACATATCCTTAATAACATAGTTATACATTTCTGAAAAAAATTCCATATTCTTACTATTTGAAAATTCCCAGTGATATACGTATCCAGCATTTAATTGGTTCCAATATGAAGAATAAAAATAATTATAATCGTATTTACTTGGCTCAAACCTGAAATTATCTGGTTTAAAACCATTATGTGGTTTTTTAATTCTAACACCAATATCAAATCTTACACGAATAATTACATCATATTCAAAATTATTATTACTACTAAATTCTGTAGCCATTTTTATAGAAGCACATCGTGAATAAATCATAGAAAGTGTGCCTTGTAAATCATATGAAGTTCCATTCTTATATTTTGAAGATATCAATACATTATGAAATTCTTTATTTTTATCTGTTATTTTATCAATAAAGTTTATTTGGTCTTCAATAATTATTTTTCTGGTATTTGGATATTTTTGTAAAATATTTTTTTCTGATTTTTTATCGAACGAATGAATAAAAATATCTAATGAATGTTGATTTTTATCTATATTATTTACAATATTGTCATAAATATAATTAGATTGTAATAAGTTGTCGTTATTTTTATTTGTGAAATAACCTGATATGCACAACGCTATTTTCATTTATTATATAAACATAATAAAGATAATAAATATAATATACATATAATGGATATTTCTCAAAATGACATCAGTATATATAATGGAATCGAAGCAACAGACCAATCTGTATATGACTCTTACAATAAATTAATGTTTTCAAAGGATACTCGCGTATTTAGCAAAATGATGAAACGTGCGGAGTTATATTTAAATGTTAAAGGTATAGTAGGTGATATATTAGAATTTGGCGTGTTTAAAGGCGCCTCAATAGCATTATGGTCAAAATTAATTAATATGTATGAACCAAATAGTATAACTAAAGTAATTGGATTTGACTTTTTTAACCCCGAACAAGTTGTTGGTAAATTAGATGGAATAAACAAAGCAATGATGGCGGACGTTGTGAATCGTGTAGAAAACAGTGATTTATCATTAAAAGGCGTCCAAGAAAAATTATCAGTGTTTGATTCATCCAGATATAAGTTAATACAAGGAAATGCTGTATCCACTTCATCTACATTTGTAAATGATAATCCTGGCTTGAAAATTAAATTGCTGTATATGGATTTAGATGTAGGTGAACCAACATATGAAATTTTAGTAAAATTATGGAATAATGTATCCATTAATGGTATAATTGTATTTGATGAATATGCGTATCATCAATGGGATGAGAGTGTAGGTGTAGATAAATTTTTAAAGACTATTCATGGGAAATACGAGCAATTTCCAACAGGTATTTATTCGCCAACATTTTATATTAAAAAAATTGTATATTAAAATAAATAAAATAAAATATACTATACTATATAATGTTATATATTTGTATAGTTGGAACTCACCAAACTGGTTCAACGAGACTCTTCAATCTAGTTAGAGTAAGTGAATTTTTAAAAAAAACAAATTATTCGTGTAAATAATAATTATAATATTTCATTAGATTTTTCATAAATTTAATGGGAAACACCGGATCCAATAATTTATCACCAGATTCGCTATTAAACCACACGCATACAAAAAACGGAAAAACACATAAAGCATTTTTAAAATCACCCATAAACTTATCATATGTTATACGTTTTCCTTCATTCTCTAATTTATAGTAAAAATTTACAACCAATTCAACTGTTATTATGTCAAATTCGATACTTTCAACAAGTAAAAATACAATATCACTTACGCCTTTATTTAAATGTATATATTGCCAATCTAAAAATATTGGTTCCTTATTATTTTTATAAAAAATATTTGGACTTTTTAAATCTCCGTGGCAAAAATGCAACGGAAATGTGGATGCTTCATCATATATTTTATCTAGATCTTGATATATTTTCTTAATTATATTTTTTTCATCATTGCTCAAAATATATTTTACGTTTTGTTCGAATTTTGAATAACGATTATGAATAAGCTCCTTAAAGTAATCAATTTCGTTTACCTTTTTTAAACATTTCATCTTTGGTATTATATCATTGTTCGATTCAAAACGAAATGTTTTATGAATATTATGAATATGTTTAACTACATCCAACAATAAATATATATTTTTATTTAAATTCATATTAAATGATCCATTGTATTTGTTTAAATCTTCTAATAAAATAGCGTCTTTATTGTTATCTTTAAAGGATCCAAAATAGTTTGGTGTATTATTAATTAAATGTGATATATTGTTGTAAAAATAAGTTTCATTTTCATACATATTTAATTTTATAGCTGTGTTTGACAGTTCATTTTCAAAATTACTAATTTTAAGAACAATATTTTCGCTATCACCATTTATGTATTTTATTAAATAACTATTGATGTCACATATATATCCCGTTTTTAAATTGTTTTTATTTTTTGTAATACTCTCTATAGGTATTGTATTCAACGTTTTCTTAATTTGTGTAACATAATTTTCATAAACATTTTGATTTGATTTCATATAATACTCTTTTACATGATCTAGATTCAAATCATTGTAACTATTGTATTTAAATTGTAATGCTTGTAATATTTCGTCACACGATTCATTATTTTCGATTAAACATATATTTTTTATATTTGTACGTCTTGCACTACAATATCCCGAATAACTATCTTCAAAAATATATATGTTCTCTTTATTTGTTGCATTGAAATATTCTATAGCCTTTATATAAGGTTCTGGGTCTGGTTTATGATGTGTACAATCTTCTGAAGCAATCACTAAATCAATAAACTGGTTTAATTTTGTATTTTCTAATATAAAATTTACTGCTTTTTTATTACATGAAGTAACAATAGCTATTTTATTATATCTATGTTTACTAAAAAAATCATAAACACCTTCAAACAATAAGTACGGATCTTCTTCTTGTTTTATATATTGTATAAATAATTCATCTTTTTGTTGCGATATTTTATTTATTTCTTCCATCTCTATGTTTGCATCAATATATTTCATAAAAGCAACATCGCTTTTTCCTTTAATGAAATAATTGAAAAATGTGTTATCACATATAATATTATATTTTTTTAACAACATCGACCAAACTTTTATATAAATAATGTCTGTGTTTACCAAAGTACCATCTAAATCAAACAATAAAATATTTGTATCCTTAGTATAGGTTTCTACATCGTTAGGTGTACCTAACGAAACAATGCTTGCGTCTTTTAATTCTATACCATAAAACGTAGTATGTGTTTTAATCATTTCATTTATTACACAAGACGTATATGGCTCATTATTAAATACAATGTTTTCGTCCAATATATATTTGCAATATTTACATAAAATTTCTATATTTTCAAAACAATATGCTCCTGTATTTGCATTATTCGAAATCTTTTCTTTTTCTTTTATATTTATGATTCTCGAACCATCGGTCATTTGTATGTATGAATAAATGGGCCTTTCATTTTCTTTTACACTATAAAATACGGCATTATTGTAATCACTTTTTCTATACATCTCTATAATATTTTCTTTATAGTAGGTATCGCAGTCCAATATAATATTTTTATTTGTTTTTTTTATTGTATTTAATATACCAAATAAACCCATATACAATGTTTCCGCTGCTCCACTTGTATCCTTTGATAACGGTATAAACACTATAAACGGATATTTATTTTTTATAACTTGTGTAAAATTATCTTTTTCTAATATCGTATTATAAATTATATAAATTTGATCCTTTGTACTAAATTCTAAATTATCTAATAAATAAAAAAGCATGGGTTTTTCAAAAATAGGAATTAACGGTTTCGGTTGCCTATAATTTTCCTTTTTAAACCGTTCACCTTTTCCACCAATCGGTATAATTATATTCATTATATATTATACAAAATATTAGTTATTTTTTCACAAACATTATTTCCATATGGGTTTTCTATTGGATTAATATTTTTTTCATCGAAAAATTGAATATTTTCTAAAATTTGTGTATCAATTAATTTACCTAAACCGCAATTTATTGTTTCAGGACGTTCTGTTGTATCTCTACAAACTAAAACGCGTTTGTTTGCACATACCGCTTCTTCTTGTAATCCACCGCTATCTGTTATAATTCCTTTACTATTCGAAATCAAATGAACCATACTTTCATAATCTTGAGGGTCTAATAATAAAATATTACTATTATCCAATATATCTTTACTATCTGGTAATGATGGGTGAGTAATATAGATTAGCTTATATTTTCTAGACAACTCATTTAATTGTTGCCACATAGATAACATTTTTTCTCCTCTATTTTCACGACGATGTAATGTTACTACAATATATCCTTTATTATTGTTGATAATTTCTTGTATTTTATTACATGGAATCGTTTTTTCAAATATATATTTGTAAATATCCACTACAGTATTGCCAACCAAATGAACGTTGTGTGTAATTTGTTCTGTTTGCAGGTTTTCTACAGACAATATTGTTGGACACAAATGAATACTAGCTATTTGCGATATTAACCGTCTATTTATTTCTTCTGGAAATGGACTATATTTATTATTTGTTCGCAATCCCGCTTCTAAATGTATTACTGGTATTTGAAAATGAAAAGCACTTAACGCTAACATATAAGCGGTTGTTGTATCTCCTTGAACAATCACATTTGTAAATGTATTTTCAAGAAATAATTGGTTACACTGCAAAAGTATTTTACTTGATAATTGATTTAATGTTTGACCATGTTCCATAATATTTGTAAACACAAAATCCGGATTATCAATATATTTGTAAAAATCTTTTATTAAACTTTCATGTTGTCCTGAAAAAAGGGTTTTAAATGGATTATTCTTTTCCTTAAGTTTTTGAATTAACGGAATCAATTTAATTAGTTCAGGACGTGTACCAAAACAAATTAAATACATAATTATATAATTTGTTAATATTATTGTTTCGTTATAAATACTAATTTATGTTCTTCCAAAAAATATTTTTCTACGTCTGATCGTAAAGATTGTTTTGTTACTTTATATGATGAAAAATTATCACATACTAAACCGTTATTTGTTATATCACTCATATCGTCATCATTTGAATGATTTGCAACGTAAGAACTAATATTTCCTAATATTTTTGCACTAAAACATAGGTGCATATCTTCTCCTGTATCGTAAGTAAATGGCTTAATTGAAAACATATAGTATAACCATTCTTTTTTAAAACACCATAAATGTCCTACAAAATCAACTAGCATTTGTTTTCGAATACCAACGTCTCTAGGTGTTACAAGTCCTTTACCATTCTTAGGATTATTAATTCCAATACGACCATTTCCTCCCACTATACCATTTAAAGCAATACATTGATCCATATAGTTTTTCAAACAATTTTTTCCCGGTATGATATCGTCATCAAATACCATACATATATCAACTGGAAAAGTAAAACATGCTGCAAATCGTCCGAAAAATTTTGTATTATAATCGCTCTTTATATGAATAAAATTATATTTTGCCTTTAAACCATCAATATTTACATGATTTTCATTTTGAAATACAACCAAATAATCCGGTTTCTTTGTTTGATTCTGTAAATGTTTTAATTGTCTTTCTAAATGATTTCGTTTATATTGTGTTAATACAACCAATACTTTCATATTTACTATATAATTTGGAAATAAATAATACTGTTATACGTAAGTCATTACAATGATTATGTCTTTATACTAAATAGTTTACTATAAAGACATAAAGATATTTTCATCATTTATAACTATAATGAGCGAGAAGCAGCATATTTCTCTAGTGGTATGTGGTCACGTCGATGCAGGCAAATCCACCACCACGGGACATTTGATTTTTAAATTAGGTGGAATTAGTGAGCGTGAAATGGCTAAATTGCAAGCCGAAGCCGATGCACAAGGCAAAGGTTCTTTTGCATTTGCCTATTATATGGACAAAGATAAGGCAGAACGCGAGCGCGGTGTAACAATTAATTGCACTACAAAGGAGTTTTATACCGACTCTTATCACTATACTATTGTAGATGCTCCTGGTCACAGGGATTATGTGAAAAACATGATTACCGGTGCTGGATGTGCAGATATTGCCCTTTTACTAGTGCCCGCCGAATCCGGTGGATTTGAAACGGCCATTGCAAAAGGCGACCATAAATCCGGCGAAGTGCAAGGACAAACCCGTCAACATGCACGATTATTGGGATTATTGGGCATTGAAAAGCTCATTGTAGGTGTTAACAAAATGGATTCCTGTGATTGGTCCGAACAACGATTCAATGAAATCAAGGAAGAAATGACGAAAATGATTATGCAAGCCGGCTTCAAACCAAAACAAGTCGCCTTCATTCCATATTCAGGGTTTAAAGGTGAAAACTTGGTCGAAAAAACGGACAAAATGCCATGGTATAATGGATTCGAGGTAAATATTTCAAAAACAGAGAAAGTATCTGGATATACTTTGTATGATGCCCTTGAAAAGGTCGCGCGTCCTCCTAAGAGAGACAGTGAAGCTCCTTTGCGTATTCCGATCAATGGAATTTACAACATCAAGGGTGTCGGAACAGTTATTACAGGAAGAGTCGAGCAAGGTGTTGTCAATGCGGGCGATGTGTGTCGCGTTGTCCCACGTGGTTTGGAAAACTTGAAAGTGTTTAGTATTGAAATGCATCATAAAACATGGCCAAGTGCAAAACCCGGTGACAATGTCGGTATGAACATGAAGGGTCTCGACAAGACCAATATGCCCAAAGTAGGTGATGTGATTACTCTTCAAAGTCAGCCTCTTTGCCGACCTGTAGAAAGTTTTACTGCGCAAGTTGCTGTGCAAGAACACCCTGGACAATTGAAACCGGGTTTTGCTCCATGTGTTCATGTGCGAACTGCGAAGTCTGCATGTAAAATGACGAAAATTAACTGGAAAATGAGTAAGAAAACGGGCAATGAAAAAGTAGAAAACCCGGCTTTCTTAGAACAAGGTGAACAAGCCGAAATTGAATTCAAACCTAATCAGATGATCTATTTGGAATGTTTTGAAACATGTGACGGACTTGGTCGCGTTGCAGTCATGGATTCCAATCAATTAGTCATGTTGGGAAAAGTAATCCAAGTAACCTACAAAGATTACAAATAAGTAGATCAATCATTCTCAAATTTTTTTTGAAAATGATTATGTGCAATCGGCTTCGACCATTTCTTTTACTAATTCCTCAAAACTGCATTTGGGTGTCCAATCCAATTCGCGTCTTGCTTTCGAACTGTCTCCGAGTAACTCTTCGACTTCTGATGGACGGAAATAGCGTTCCGATACGCGGATCAATGTGCGTCCGGTTTTTTCATCTACTCCCGTTTCGTTTATTCCTTGACCCTTCCAAATAATTGTAAATCCTTTTAAGGCAAATGCCTTTTCAATGAATTCTCGGACAGAATGGAATTCATTTGTCGACAATACGTAATCGTCGGGATTCTCTATTTGAAGCATTTTCCACATACCTTCTACGTAATCCTTGGCGTGTCCCCAATCGCGTTTTGCGTCTAGATTTCCCATGACTAAATCATCACGTTCTCCCTTCAAAATCATGTTTAATCCCCGGGTGATCTTTCGAGTAACAAATGTTGGTCCACGGCGCGGACTCTCGTGATTAAACAATATACCATTACACGCAAACATGTTATACGATTCGCGATAATTTTTTGTGATCCAATATCCATACAATTTGGCGACTCCGTATGGCGATCGAGGATAAAAAGGCGTGGTTTCCTTTTGCGGGACTTCTTGGACCAGTCCAAATAATTCCGATGTCGATGCTTGGTAAAACCGGCATTTTTCCATTATTCCTGAACTGCGTATTGCCTCTAATAATCTCAATACACCTGTACCATCGACGTCGGCGCTATATTCGGGCATTTCAAAGGACACTTTTACGTGACTCATTGCCGCCAAATTGTATATTTCTAAACGTTCTAAATCTTTATGGGCTTCCTTGATTTCATACATAATATGCAACAAATTGGAACTATCCGTCAAATCACCGTATTTAATTATTAAATTTTGATTGTGATACAAATGATCAATTCGCTCTGTATTAATACTCGAAGCTCTTCGTATAATGCCCCATACAATATAATTTTTCTCCAATAATAATTCGGCTAAATACGAACCATCTTGACCATTTATACCAGTAATCAATGCAATTTTCATAATATATATTGTATATTTTAATTAGCTCTTTTCAACATACAAAGAAGATAACGTCTTTGTATATTTACATTTCTCTTGGTAAATGATTACTTAAATGTGACTGTTAAACTACATCACACGATTTTAATCTAACAATAATTTGTCTACCGTTTAGTTCTTTCATGAAACCTTCTTCTATTGATTCTTCTAAAACACTTTTGATAATTGATTTTTGCATTCCGGTCCATTTCAACATTTTCGCCACGATTTTGTTTTTCTTGGCTTTGATCAAGCGATAACAGTTAATATTCAACTCATAATATAAATGAAGGTCATGGCTCAATATTCCCGAATCCCATTTTTCTTCACTATGAATGACTTTTCCGTGACCTCCTAATTTACTATCAATCAAAGCAGGAATATCTGCATCATGAATATTGTTTAATACAATATTGCCGAACCCTTGCGTAATGTTTAATACAACATAACAACGAATATGATCGTAATCACCCATTATATACAATAATACGTTTTTATTTATATTTTTGCTTCCATAAGGTTTCTATTGTCATTTTCGGCGTCACTATAGTGCGTTTGATAAAACGTTTGCAATGTTTCTAAATCTTCATTGTGAATATTTTGACTTTTTCCTAAAACAATGTGTTTTTGATTGTGAAAATCCTCGAATGCCGTCGACGCCGTTAAAAACTCAGGGTTGTGAACCAACTTTAGGTTTTTAAATTTCTTACTTAACAATTGTGTTGTATTGGCTTCAACTGTGCTCTTAATTACGACGATACCTGTATAAAGACGCTGTTGTAACATTTCGCATGTTTCAATAATAGAGGACATATCATAACTACAATTATTTTCATCGTAATTCGTAGGCAATGCTAAAAACACAATATTTCCTTGTAAACAGTCTTCGAAACTATCTGGACTTTCCTTGTATTTATCATAACCAAATGTTTGAATCTGTTTCATAATAAAACTCCTGTACATTGAACTTCCGACAAACCCTAATCCGATTACTGAATCTTTGATTATAGTGATACATAATGAAAATCATCGATTTTGCACATAATTTATTCAACAGTAACTACTTTTGCTAAATTACGTGGAAAATCTGGATTATAATTCATGTCGAGTGCCAAATAATAAGCTAATAATTGAATGACTATGATTGCATATATTTCTTGGAAAGTTGTGTTTGAAGGAACCTCTAGGAACTCGTTTTCATTGTGATCGTCTTTTCTTTTATTTGAAATCAAAATGATTTTCGCATTGCGCGATTTGATTTCTTCATATGCGTTCATGTCTTTTTCATAAAAATGATTTGTAAATGAACACAACAATACTGGAAAGTCTTTTTCTAATAATGCAAACGGACCATGCTTTAAACTACTTGTGCTATACCCTTCTGCATGGATGTAAGAAACTTCCTTGATTTTGAGTGCACCTTCTCTTGCAACACTTTCTCCTTTCCCTTTTCCAAGAAGAAAACAATGGTGTTTTCCTTTAAACATATTTACTAAGTCTTGGATTTTTGATTCGTTCATTGCTATTGTGGTTTCGATGTCTTTACTTAGAGAAGACAAGTCCTTTATCATTTGGATTCGCTTGGTTTTATTGGTGTTTTTCATTTGTGCGAACCATATACATAGTAAATTCAACAAAATGACTTGGCTTGTAAATGATTTGGTGCTAGCAACGGACACTTCTCGTCCGGCGTTTAAATAGCATCCACAATCCACTTCGCGTGCAATTAGCGAATCGACTACGTTTACAATGCCGATCATAAAAAGCCCATGTGCTTTGGCGATATCGATACACCGATGCAAATCCTTTGTTTCCCCTGATTGCGACATCAATACTAAACCCGTTTTACCGGTTTTTGGTATGTCGTAAACCGTGAACTCAGCTCCGTCGACTAATTGCACACAATTGAAATCCCCCATTTCCTTAAAACATTGTATTCCGATCATTCCTGCGTGATAAGAAGTGCCGCAACCCAACAATATGAGATTGTTTAATTCCAATAATTCGTTTGTTTTGTGTTCTAACCCCCCGAGTTTTACGCTATGAGGCGATAAAATACGTCCACCTAAGCCGATTGCGCGAAAGGACGAATCTTTTTGCTCGTGTATTTCTCTTAACATCCAGTATTTATAGGGAGCCGGATCCAGTGGATCTTTGTTTCGAAGAACGTCTTTTGTACTATACGTGTCTGTTGTTTCCATGAATATTTTGTTTTCGTTTTCTTTGTATTGAATGACGCAAATATCGTGATTGTTTAGCACAATGTATTGCGAAAATGAATTGCAAAATCCGCTTTGTTCACTGGTTACCATGAGTTTGTTTTTTTCAATGCCAACTAATAGCGGACTTCCTTTTCGTGTGCAATATAATCGGTTGGGTTGTTTCGTATACAAAACCGCTAAACCCCATGTTCCGTTGAGCGATTGGGTTGTTTTTTTCAATGATTCGTTTACGTCGCGTGTTTGTGTAAAATAATAGGAAAGTAGTTGAACAATGACTTCACTGTCCGTTTCCGATGAAAATGTATAGCCCTTATTTAATAAAAAATTCTTGAGCTCTTGGTAATTCTCGATAATACCATTGTGAACCAACGTAAATAATTTGTCTGCGCTTTGGTGGGGATGTGAATTGGTGTCGTTTTTTTCTCCATGTGTCGCCCATCGTGTATGACCAATGCCACAATAACTCGAACTATAGTTTTCTAAATAAGGTTCTAATTTCGATAATGCGTTTTGCGTTTCCGTCGAAGCATGTTTGTGTATTACTAATTTGTCGTTGTGAAACAACGCAATTCCAGCGGAATCATATCCGCGGTTTTGTAATTGTTTTAATCCATTGTATAAGTAAAAATATGCCTGGTCTTTTCCTAAAAAGGCTACTATTCCACACATGGTTCGTTATTATAATCCTATTTAAAAAAATAGGATTATTTGCCCCAATTTCCGATTTTCTCGGAAAATTGCGTTCCTGTCATAATAAAAGGTATGAATTTTCGCTTTGTAGAATGGTCAAATAATCGCGCATAAAAACGATAATCACTACATTGTTGGTTATCCCATTGCGATGTTTCCTTTAAACGTTGATTAAAGCACACGCTCCCATTGGCGATTTCGCCTAAAACAAGTGGTTGTCTTGGATGTTCGGGAAAAATGAGTTTGTCTGCGCGTAGGAATTTCCAAAACACGATGTCGTTTTCTATTAGTTCGTTGTTTATAATAGTAAACACGTTTTCGTGTAGAAACATGTCGTCATCGTCTATAAACAATATGTATCCTTGTTTGACCTTACTTAATAGGAAATTGCAATGATCATTGCTTTTGACGGCAATGGGATAATGATGAACGTTTTGCATGTGGCTATATTTCTCTAAATAATCCAGGCTTTCGGGTTTGTCATAACAAATGTGCAATTCGTAGTTTGCATACTTTTGTTGTAAAATACTTTGCATTAGTTTTTCGAATTCACGTGGACGATTGCTTGTACGTATGAGCACGTTGATCTTGCATTCTTCTTTGCTGTTGCGTTGATTTGAGATGTTTCGAATATGAGGTTGTAATGCCTGATCTAAAAACTGTTTATGATGTTTGTCCATTTGTTTTTGACAACATACGCGCTTCTCTTGGAAACCAAACAAAATATAATGCATTAATGCCTGATTCGAAGTCGTTATTTCTAAATCTTTGTACGTTTCTAAGTAAAAATGCGGATCCAAGGAAAAACCATGTAAAAACCGGAATTTCCGTCCTTCTTTCAATCCACTTTGCATAAAATGGACAAAAGCGTGGGTTTTAGTAACATATCCGTTTTGCAAAACATCCGGATGTTCTTCTAAATAGTTCAATCCGTCAAACAAATGTTCCGCCAAATAAATGTATTTTTGTTGTTGTTGTTGTTGTTGACGTTGTTGAAGAATCGCAGCCATTACGAAATTCTTCAATAGTTTAAAGTAAAATCCTAAAATCCATGTTGAATATATAACTCAAAATGGTTACTAATTCGTTATGTGTACTCATAATGGCAGGAGGCCTTGGAAAACGTATGGAATCAAATATGCCTAAAGTCTTGCATTCTGTTTTAGGAAAACCCATGTTAGTAAGGGTCATTGAAAATGCACTGAAATTGCATCCTGAAAAAATATACGTCATTGTGGGAAAATACAAATCGATTATTGAAGAAACTTTAGTCAGTTTTGACGTTAATAAACACGTCGAATATGTGATCCAAGAAGAACCTCGTGGAACGGGTCATGCAATTCAATGCGCGCATCCATTTTTGCTGAAACATCCTCAAAACCTTGTTCTTATTTTGTCGGGCGACGTCCCCCTTTTGCGCAGCTCTACCATGGAAATGTTGGTTCATACACATGGAGATGTGTGTGTGTTGTCTTCGATTGTTGAAAATCCGACTGGATACGGTCGCATTGTCATGAATGAAAAGACGGGTTTGTTGAAAATCGTTGAAGAAAAAGACTGCAATGAATTAGAACGTAATATTAAGGAAGTGAATTCCGGTGTATATTGTTTTAAGTGTTCGGCGCTGACCAATTATTTGCATTTATTGGAAAACAATAACGCCCAAGGCGAATATTATTTGACCGATATGATCGAAATTATTCAGAAGAATAATGAATCTGCTGTGGTTGATAAGCTGTGTTTGTCAGTTGAACAAAACGTCGAATTAAGCGGGGTCAATACAAAAGAACAATTGGAAACATTGAATTTACATATTTTAGAAAGTGGATATTGTTTTGACTAAATCTCGTGTAACTCCGCTGTTTCGTCGTGAACCATTTTATCTGGATCTACGTCATTGTACTGGATTTTACGTGTCAAATAGGCCGACAAAAATATGTTTTGCTCGGTTTCAGTAATGAGTTTCGTATCGTATAATTTCAGAGCCATAAATAGCGCGTTTGTAATAAACACGGTGATCGTTTTGTTGTCTAAATAGTGAGTAAACACGGCATAACCACTGAAACCCAGATTGATTACAAACATTCCCATTCCAATTCTACCAATGGTTTGGTAATTTTTATCCCAGTTTAAAATGAAGTCTTTTTTATGTTCCGGGAGTTTCACCAACATTTCACCGACAGCGTCATTGTCACGTGGCAATTCCGGGTTTACGTGCAAATAATTGATCATTGCATTTTCACGGGTCAATTCCGCATAATACATTGCCAAAAATACTCCAAAGGTTATTACATTAAACGCAAATGCTGTGTCGATTAAGGGCATTCCGACAATCACATTTTCAAACATACCGCAAATTTCTCCGCCACATTTCTGGGGGACGAAAATAAGCAAAAAGGAACCCATTAGCACACGATAGAATTCCATAATAAACGCGCTATACATACCGACTTTTTGTTTAAAATCCTGGTCATTGAATTTTTCGATAAAAGCATTGCCTTCTTCTTTTTCTGGATTTTCCATATTCATAATATCCTTTCTTACGATTTATATTATTTTAAAAAATAATATATCACTATCCAAGGATTTACATGTGCATTTCAGAAAATAGTACCGCACTTAATAGTGCCAATGTTTTGAGAAAATTCATGGTTTCTCCTTTAAAGAATGGATTGTGGACCAATAACAGAATACACACTAGCAAAAAGGCTAAACCATAAGCAGCCCATTTTCCGAATTGTCTATATTTCTTATTTGCAATTGCCAAGACCATTACTAAAGGTGCTACAATTTCGATGAATGTAGCGACCAATTCGATAAGTGTGTTGAGTCCTCTTGGAAAATAAGAAAACGGAACATAGGTTTGAAGGAAATTCGTGCTTGATTTCAATGTAAGGGCATGGTTTACACCTGCAACCAGAAAAATAAGGGTTGCACAAATTGTCAACGAAAGAACGTATACGTGGTTCATTTATATATTAATGTGAAAAAATACTTAAATATGAACAACGATAGTTGTTTGAGGAAAGTATTCCTTGACTCCAGATTTAGCTCAGTTGGCAGAGCATTTGACTGTAGTAGTTGTGGTTATCAAAGGGTCACCTGTTCGAATCAGGTAATCTGGAATAAGCATGTTTTCTATAAACATTGATTTATAGAAAACGAATTTATAGAGGCGTTCCGTAATAATCAAATGGGTCTTTACCGTTTGATTCTAATGGAATTTGAATGTTTGTGAGGTTTTTGCTATTGTCGTCAATAATATTTTTATGAGAAGAATAGATGTTTATAGATCCATGTTGATTCATGCGCGATAAAAAACTGTCGATTTGTCCGTCGATTTTTTTGTTTTCCACTTCTTTGACGAGTTTTTCTGCGCCTTTTTTACTTAAAACGTAAATACCGAGTCCCCAGAAACTACTGGGTTTTTTTATATAGTTGTTGACGGTACTCCCTTCGTTGCGTATTGGGAAACCAATAAACATATCCCAATTTTCGGGTAAATGGCGCATATGTTCATCGAGTTCGGCTTTGGTGTTTTCTCTGCATTTACTATCGTCTTCGAAAATAATATAAGATTGTATGTGCGGATCCTTTTCTTCGGTCAATTGTTTTGCTAATTTGTAGTGACTCATGAAACAACCGAGACCGCCTTTACTTAACTCATGGTGTTTCTCTTTTTTTCCCGTGGTTATATTTCGCTGAAAATCTCCTTTTGCGTGATGCGACACCCATGCATCACTATCTACATCGTCGCCGTTTATACCTGGAATACGTTTAAAGGGGATGTTTCTGAAATCGGAATGATTATAATTTTCCTGGAATTCCTTTAAACGTTGCTTATCTTTGTCTAAATTAATCAAATATACTTTGTATGTAGCATGTTGTTGGTTGAATCCTTCTTTTGTGAGTAGCACATTCGGGAGAATGGCTATAAACACTATAAATAATAAAAAAGCAATACATATGGAAACTTTAAACAAATATTTCATTTGTATTATAAATAGAAAATTTAAGGAGACTCTCTATATTTTTAAGTTTATTTGATCGAAAATATATTTTGACAGGGTTATGCTTTGTATTTACGATAAATGATATAAATATTTTGAGAGAATTAAAATATACCCAGTATATTATTTAGGGAAATGGCTTCCAAACCCACTGAACCGATTTTGGACGAAAATGATGACAAGTTCGTTATGTTTCCAGTGCAATACAATGACATTTGGGATATGTATAAGAAACAAGTCGATTGTTTTTGGAGGGCAGAAGAAGTGGATCTGTCAAGGGATTTGACGGATTGGGATACGTTAAACGCAGATGAAAAGAAATTCATATCCATGATTTTGGCATTCTTCGCTGCGTCTGATGGAATTGTGTTGGAAAATTTGGCAGTGCGATTTATGGGGGATGTGCAAATCGCAGAGGCACGTAGTTTTTATGGTTTTCAAATTGCCATGGAAAATATTCATTCCGAGATGTATAGTTTGTTGATCGATACGTATATTAAAGACAGTGCAGAGAAAAACAAATTTTTCCATGCAATTCAGAATTTTCCTTGTATTCAAAAAAAGGCAGACTGGGCGAAAAAATGGATCGGTGACAATCGGTCGTCGTTTGCTTCGCGATTGGTCGCCTTTGCCGCAATCGAAGGTATTTTCTTTTCCTCTTCGTTTGCTTCTATTTATTGGATCAAAAAACGCGGATTAATGCCCGGATTGACCTTTTCCAATGAACTCATTAGCCGCGATGAAGCTTTGCACACTGAATTCGCCGTATTACTTTATAGTAAATTACAGAAACAATTACCGAAAAAGCGCATTCATGAGATCATTCAAGAAGCCACGGAAATCGAAAAAGAGTTCATATGCGATGCTATTCCTTGCCGTATGATAGGTATGAATACCAACTTAATGACACAATACATCGAGTTTGTAGCAGATCGTCTATGCACACAATTAGGCTATGATAAAATCTATAATTCCGCTAACCCGTTTGATTTTATGGAGCTTATTAGTGTGGAGTCAAAAGTAAATTTCTTTGAAAGAACCAACTCGGAATATGCTTTGGCGAATAAGAAAGTGGATGATGACGTGTTTGATATGAATATGAACTTTTAGGCATTTTTGAAATTTTTTTATAATTGCATATATAACAGTGCATTATGCAGTGTTTATAATGAAAATACTATTTGCATATTATTTTTTACATAAAATAATATAGCACCTTAATGTAATATGAGTAAAACAAACACACAAAACAACGGAGGGGATAAAAAAAAGGGTCGCAAAGGACGCAAACAAAACGAGAAAGAGCTTCTTTTTGAACACCAAGAAGAAATCATCAGTGTAAAGGTCCAAAAAAACATTTACGAAAACATGCATTATTTATCCAACAACGAGCGAGATCAGTTTGAATCGAAATTCTGCAAGCCGAAAAACCGCAGCCAAGAAATCTACAGTTCTTTGTTACGATCGAAATCCAAAAAAGTCGTCATTGCAACTGGACCAGCGGGAACCGGTAAGACGCTTTTTGCAACACAATGCGGTATTCGTCAATTTTTAACAGGAAACTGTGAAAAACTCATATTCACCCGTCCCTCTGTTTCCGTGGACGAAGACTTGGGCTATTTACCCGGAACTTTAGAGGAAAAAATGGCACCATGGATTCGCCCCATTTACGACATTTTATATCAATTTATTCATCCAAAAGAAGTCACCGAATTATTAGAAGAAAAGATAATCGAAATCGCCCCTTTAGGCTATATGCGCGGACGTACATTCAAAAACGCTTGGATCGTAGCCGATGAAATGCAAAACTCCACCATCTCCCAAATGAAAATGTTACTTACCCGTTTAGGAGAAAATAGTAAAATCGTCATTACAGGTGATTTGGACCAACATGACCGCAACGAACAAATGAATGGTTTAGAGGATTTCTTGGATAAATTTCGCGGAAAAAGATCATCGAGCATTAGTAGTTTCGAATTTGAAAGAGACGATATTCAACGCGAGGAAGTTGTAAAAGAAGTCTTGGATATTTATAGTCATGAAACACTACCCGATTACTATGATTCTTCTCCTTCAAACACTATAATTGATGGTTCTAGTGACGATGAAAAATCTACATAACTTATATATGAAATTTTCAAGCAAGAATCTGAAAGTAGACAAAATTTTAAAGAGCAGAGTTGTTTTATGGTTACTCTTTATTATTGCCTTGGTCAATATGTATGCTTATGTAATGTCTGCAAATGACTTGTATATTGCTTTCATGTTTTTGACCGGGTTTATTATTTCCTTCTTTTCTAAAAACATGGTTGTTATTTTGTTTTGGTCCATTGCGATTCCCAATCTTATTCGATTTGTATTGGAATGGAAATCCTTGATGACCGGATTGGATAATATCCGTGTGCGAGAAGGTTTAGAAGGAAAAACGGACAGTGATGACGAAAACAATGCTGATTTGATCAAACAAGCAAACGACGAATTAATGGCGAATAATGGTGCTGATGCTGATGTCGAATTAGACGATAAAACGAGAGAAAGACTCGGCAACACCGTTGACAAAATGAATGTTACTCAAGATAAATTAAAGAAGATCATTTCAAAAGCAAAAGACGGGGTCGAGAACATCGAAAACCGTGAAAAACGCGATGAAATGAAAAACCTCATTGAATTGGAGGAAAACATTGTTGACCAAATCGGGGTCATTGGAAATATGCTAACCAGTATTAAGAATAAAAACGAAGGAAATAGTTCCGAGACGATGTAATTGATTTTATTCCAAACACTTTAGAATAAAATCACAAATATATATAACTAATAAATAAATATGGCTGCTATAGCTGCTTTATTACCGCCTGATATTATGGCTGATATTTCAGATGGAGTCGCTGTTACCGAAGATACATTAAATACTGTCGATATTTTTATTAATATGGTTGAAGGAATTGTCAGTATGATGGAAGGCGCCATCAATATGGCCTCGAACTTCTTCAGTGCCTATATTAATGTTTTTTCTTATGTGATGATTACATTGTTTATTATAACGCTCATTGCGCTCATCATTTTTATTGTCGTGATGTTTGCAACGCAAGGGAAAAACCTCAGTAAGGGCATCAATAATCATGTTAAATGTGGTTCGAGAGAATACGATTATGGCAGTGAAAATTTCTTCTTTGTTGTCAATGTGCTTTGGGACTGTATGTGGCAGAAATTTGTATTGTTTATGAATGGCCAATGTACGATTTATTATATTGTAGACATTATTTTAGGCATAATCTACGCCGTCTTTATTCAACTACCCATTGTATTAATACGCGCCATTTTCGGTATCAATCTATTCCCCTTTGTAAATGACGTGTACAAGATCACCATCTTACCTCTAAACGATCTCATCTTCTTTGTTACGGGCTTTTATATTGTCGAATGGCCGAAATCTGTCCAAGAAAAATGCTTCTTATGTAAGGGAAAATATAAGACTTGCAGCAATGACACCGTTGTTTTATACAAAACATTTAACGAATGGACCCAATTGAACAAATGTAATTGGGCACAAATGAATAATGGTCTTAAGAAAATATTCGAATCCATTATTCCAAGCGACAAATGGATCGCATGGGGCAATGGACAAGAACTATGCGGTGCAACCAACAAGCCCGCGTTTTAAACCGTTGCAGAATTATACGCCCGTCGTGCGTGCCATTTTAAATCTTCACTTGTGTAAACCGTCCTATTGATAAATTTCCAACTATATACTATAATGCCCAAGAAAACGTGTATACCCGGATTATTTTGCATTGAAA
>MDTG01109977.1_pt1 | contig 19406 bp, 25 predicted proteins | sample 811421 | NCBI WGS metagenome assembly MDTG01 (sample SAMN05326645, study PRJNA326480) | marine metagenome | isolation source: seawater | place: Pacific Ocean: South East | collected 2011
TAGGAGATAGGGTTATTGGGCTAGTTATTTCAAAAAAACTTCTTACCTTATACCCCCATGAAAAAGAGGGAACCATTGATAAAAAATTTGCGAGCCTGGTGAATAAAAAAACATGTGCAAACATTGCTATTAGTTTAAATTTAAAAAAATTTATTAAAACGGGTAATTCTTATAAAAACATTAAAAGTACAGACGAAAAAATTCTTAGCGATTCATGCGAAGCTTTAATTGGCGCTATATATTTAGATCAAGGAATAAATTTTTCTGAAAAATTTATACTAAGGAATTGGGATTTTTTTATTAAAAAAACAGATGTATTAAAAGTTGACCCCAAAACTAAATTACAGGAGTTTTCATTAAAGAAATTTAAAAAATTACCAGTTTATAAAATTAAAAAAAGTGGTGGTCCAAATCATAATCCAACTTTTATGGCTCAAGTTCAAATAATTGGATCTAAAAAATATATTGGATATGGTAAATCTAAAAAGTTAGCTGAACAGAATGCTGCTTTGGAACTAATAAAAAATAATAAGATTTAATATTTATGACTTGGGAAGATGAAGGATTTATTGTATCAAAAAATAAATTTAGAGAGAATGCCATTATTATTGAAGTGTTTACAAAAAGATATGGAAAAGTAAGTGGTATAGTTTACGGAGGAAATTCTAGAAAAATTAAAAATTTTTTACAACTTGGAAATAAAATTTATGTAGTATATAATTCAAAATCTGAAAATAGAATTGGTTATTTTAAAACAGAATTGATACAACCTATTTCTCCAAAATATTTTAATAACAAAAAAAAAATTCTTTGTTTGAATTCTGTTTCATCAATACTGAAGGTATTACTTCCTGAAAATCAATCAAATATCAAAATTTACAACTCTTTAAATGCTCTTTTAAATAATTTTAATAAAGAAAATTGGTTGATTGAGTATCTTAAATGGGAATTAAATCTAATAAATAACCTTGGTTTTGGTTTTTATCCCACTTATCAATCTATACCAATTAATGATATTCAAAAGTCTTATGATATTAAGATAGATAATATAGATTATAAAATTCCACATTTTCTAGTCGCAAAAAATGTTGGCAGTGTTAGTGATTCTGATATTTATATGGGTCTTAGTTTTACAAGAAATTTAATGGAAAATAAATTTTTTAGTATTAATAATCTTAAGTTTCCTTATTCCAGGAAACTTTTCGAGAAGTTTTTTTTATAATTTTTTTTTTAATTGTGAAGCCATTTCTAATGCAAAATATGTAACTATTGCCGAAGCTCCAGCTCTTTTAAATGATATAAGACTTTCAAAGATGGCTTCTTTATTTATTATTCCTTTTTTAATTCCGTTTACCAATAATGAATATTCCCCAGATACCTGATATACGAAAACTGGTATTTTAAACTTATTCTTAATATTTTTAACAATATCTAAATATGGTAAACCAGGTTTTACCATTACAAAGTCTGCTCCCTCTTTTATATCTAAAGCAACCTCCCGCAAAGATTCCTCAACATTTTTAAAATCCATTTGATACGTTTTTTTATTTCCAATTAAATTTTTTTTTGAACCCACAGCTTCTCTAAATGGCCCATAAAAACTCGAAGAATATTTAACCGCATACGATAAAATTTGAACATTTTTAAAATTATTATAATCTAAAGACTTTCTAATAATACCTATTCTTCCATCCATCATGTCCGACGGAGCTATAACATCACATCCCATTTGAGCTTGTAACACTGCTTGCTTGCTTAAAATTTCTATAGTTTCATCATTTAAAATTTCTTTTTTACTTAGTATTCCGTCATGACCATGATTTGTATAAGGATCCAAAGCAACATCAGTCATAATTCCAATATTTGGATTAATTTTTTTTATTTTTCTTATAGCTCTACAAATTAAATTATTTTCATTTAAAGACTCACTACCAAGAGAATCTTTTTTCTTATTTTTGACATGTGGAAAAATAGCCAACAAAGGAATATTCAATTTGCTTGCTTTATTTACAATGCTACTAATTTTATCTATTGAGTATCTAAATATGTCTGGCATATGTTTAATTCTTTCTAATTTATTTTTACCTTCTGTAACAAATATAGGAAGAATAAGATCATTAACCGTTAAGTTGTTTTCTTCTACAAGTCTTCTGCTCCAACTACTCTTGCGATTCCTTCTCAATCTTAAACTTGGATATTTACCTAATATCTTCATATTTTTAATTTTTTAATTTCTCATTATGCGACAAATATAATATTACTTTATTAATTGTAAAAAGTGTAATAAATAGAAATTATGTCAAATTCAAGTAATACAACTGACTTTTACCAAGTTCCAGATCTAAAATTTGATATTTCAAAACTAAAAACTGACTTAAATATCATTTTAAAAAAATCAAAGTATCAAACTTTAGGGATTACAAACTTTCACGCTATTCCAGTGAACAGGGTCCCTGGTGACGATAACTCAATCAAAGGCCACAATATAAGAGGCGTGTATTGGACTAAACCAGACGACACAGGTAAAGAAGTAATGAGAGATAAACCAATAGACGAGTCTAAATATACTGAACTATTAAGTGATTTTAAAAATACTTATTTTGAAGAAGTTTATAATATTTTAAGATCTAAGTTTAAACTTGGAAGAGTAAGAATATTATTAAAAGAACCTAGATCAACTTTAAGTTGGCACAAAGATCCTGAACCAAGACTTCATATACCTATTATAACTAATCCTGGGTGCAAGATGGTTATTGAGGATGTTGCTAAACATATGCCCGCAGATGGAAATGTTTGGATTACAAATAACACTAGATATCATAACTTTTTTAATGGCGGAGAACAAAATAGAATTCATATTGTAGCTTGTTTATTGGAAAACAGATTTAATTAATTTGAAGTTTTTATTTAAAAAATTATCTATAGCATCAGATCACGCTGGTTTTAAATTAAAAGAAAAAATAATAAAAAGACTTAAAAAAAAGAAGATTATAGTAATAGATTTAGGACCCAATACACACGATCCAGTTGACTACCCTGACTTTGCTAAAAAAGTTGCTAGAAGTGTAGCCTCAAAAAAAAGTCAAATAGGCATATTAGTTTGTGGTTCAGGCACCGGAATGGCCATGTCAGCTAATAAAATCAAAAAAATAAGAGCTGCAGTTTGTTATAATAAGGCTTCTACTAGTTTGTCTAGAAAGCATAATAATGCTAATATACTTGCGCTTGGATCGAGATTAACTAAAAATTCAACTGCTTTAACACTGGTTAATGTTTTTCTGAGCACAAAATTCGAAGGTGGCAGACACCTTAGGAGAGTTAAAAAGGTATAAAAGTTTTTATTATGTCTAAAATTAAAAGTAACATAAACGGAAGTTATCAAGATTATTTTGATAAAGATTTATCGTTAAGAGATCCAGATTTATATAACTCAATAAAACTTGAACTACAAAGACAACAAGAACATATAGAACTTATCGCATCAGAAAATATTGTTTCGAAAGCGGTTTTAGATGCGCAAGGATCAATTCTAACTAATAAGTATGCAGAGGGATACCCCGGAAAAAGATATTATGGCGGATGCGAATTTGTTGATAAGGCAGAGGAATTAGCTTTAGAGAGAGTTAAAAAATTATTTGATAGTAAATACGCAAATGTACAACCTCATTCAGGAGCACAAGCAAATGGTGCTGTGTATTTAGCTTTATTAAATCCTGGAGACACAATACTTGGTATGAGCCTAAACTCAGGTGGACATTTAACTCACGGAGCTAAAGTTTCACTGTCAGGAAAATGGCTCAAAGCTTTTCATTACGAAGTTGATAGAGAAACAGGTCTTATAGATTATGATCAGGTTAAAAAACTCGCTCTAGAGCATAAACCGAAAATTTTAATTGCAGGCGGTAGTGCATACTCTAGAATAATCGATTTTAAAAAGTTTAGAGAAATTGCCGACAGTGTTAAAGCATACCTAATGGTAGATATGGCACACTTTTCTGGTTTGGTTGCTGGCAAAGGTTATCCCAATCCAATCGACTATGCAGATGTTGTAACCTCAACAACACATAAAGTTTTAAGAGGTGGAAGAGGTGGAATTATTTTAACAAACAGAGAGGATCTAATTAAAAAATTTAATTCTGCTGTATTTCCAGGATATCAAGGAGGCCCTCTTATGCATGTTATAGCGGCAAAAGCAGCAGCATTTCATGAAGCGTTACAACCTAACTTTAGAGAATATATAAAGTCTGTGCTTGCGAATGCAAAAATTTTATCAGAAACACTTAAAAATAATGGTTTTAAAATTTTTTCTGGGGGAACAGATACCCATTTAATGCTAGTTGACCTAAGGCCTTTTAAAGTAACTGGTAAGGCAGCTGAAATAAGTTTAGGAAAAGCAAATTTAACTTGTAATAAAAATGGTATTCCTTTTGATACTGAAAAAATGACTATAACTTCTGGTATAAGACTTGGATCCCAGGCAGCCACAACAAGAGGATTTGGTTTAAATGAATTTAAAAAAGTTGGAGATTTAATCACTAAAGTAATCAAAGGTTTGTCTGAAAGTCCAAACGACAATACTAAAACTGAATCAGAAGTCAAAAAAGAAGTAATTAAACTTTGTTCTAATTTTCCAATTTACAATCATTTGTTCAAAAAATAGTTTATGATTTGTCCTTTCTGTAGAGAAAAAGATACATCTGTTGTGGACTCAAGACCTACAGAGGATGGCACTGCAATTAGAAGAAGACGATTGTGTACTTGCAATGGAGGGCAAAGATTTACCACTTTTGAAAGAGTTCAATTTAGGGAACTTACAGTTCTTAAAAAAAATGGTAGAAGATCTCCATTTGATAGAGAAAAATTAGCAAAGTCACTTTTTACAGCACTTAAGAAAAGACCAATTGATCCAGATACTACGGAAAAAGTTGTATCAAAAATTTCTAGAGAGCTTGAGGAATTAGGTCAATCCGAAATTCAATCTAGTATTATCGGCAAAAAAGTTATGGACGCACTAAAAGATCTCGATAAAATTGCTTATATTAGGTTTGCCTCTGTATACACTAACTTTAAAGAAGTTGGAGAATTTGGTGAATATATTGAGGAATTGGATGGCAAATCTAAAAAATAGATTAAAAAGCAAAGATTTACATTTTCTCTCCCTTGCATTTGAACAAGCAAAAATAAATCTTGGATCAACTAAAACAAATCCGTCTGTTGGATGTGTAGTTGAAAAAAATAATAGTGTAATTTCTACAGGCAAAACATCTTTAAATGGAAGACCACATGCCGAATTTAATGCATTAAATAAAAAAAAAAATTTTAAAAATGCTACTGTTTATTTAACTTTGGAACCATGTTCTCATCATGGCAAAACACCACCATGTACAAATTTAATTTCAAAAAAAAAAAATTCGAAGAGTTATTTATTCTGTTTCTGATGTAGATTTAAGATCTAAAAGTAAATCTAAAAAAATTCTTATAAAAAAAAAAATTATTGTTAAAGATAATATACTAAAAAATATGGGTCTTTCTTTTTATGAAAGCTACTATATTCAACACTCATCCAAGATTCCTTTGATAGATGCTAAAATTGCTTGTTCTAAAGATTATTTCACAAAAAATCTAGGAAATAAATGGATTACAAACGATGCGTCATTAAAAAGATCTCATTTATTAAGATCTATGTATGATTGTATAATTTCTACATCAAAATCTATTAACGATGACAATTCATTATTAAATTGCAGAATAGAAGGTATAGAAAATAAAAGTCCTGACTTAATTATCTTGGATAGAAACTTAAAATTAAAGAAAAACTTAAAACTATTTAATATAATAAAAAATAGAAATATATTTTTATTTACTTCTAAATTCAATTCAAAAAAAATTAATTTTTTAAAAAAAAGAGGAATTAAAGTATTTGTATTAAAATCTTTAAAAAGCAATAAAGATTTCACTAAATTTTTTTTAATTTTAAAAAATAAAGGCTATAATAGAATTTTCGTTGAAAGTGGACTAACTTTTTTAAACTTTCTAATCAAAAATAGATTTTTAAAAAATATTTATATATTTAAATCAAGTATTAGTTTAAAAAAAACCGGACTAAACAACGCAAATAAAAATTTATTAAAAAAAATTAAATTAAAAAATTTAATAAAAGTTTATTTATATGGTGATAAACTATATAAGGAAAGATTAAATTATGTTTAATGGCATTGTATATAATCAAGGTTTGATCAAAAATCTTAAAAAAAGTAAAAAATATGTTAACGGAAGTTTGGTTATTGAATTAGAAACAGATATCAAATTTAAAAAAAATGATATAGGAGAGTCTGTTTGTTGCAATGGTGTATGTTTAACTCTCATAAGAATTAAAAGAAAATCGTTCCTTTTTTATCTTTCAAAAGAAACTTTAAAACGATCAAATTTTAAATATATTAAGGTAGGAAATTATATTAATATCGAAAAATCTTTATTTTATGGAAAAAAAATATCAGGTCACTATATACAAGGGCATGTTGATACCACATCTACAGTCAAAAATATTAAAATTATTGACAGGTCTTGGTATGTAGATTTTTCTTTAGAAAAAAAATATAATAAATTTATTGTTGAAAAAGGATCAATCTCTATAAACGGTGTATCACTAACTATTTCTAAAGTTAAAAAAAATATTTTTCAAATAGCAATTATTCCTCATACCTTGAAATTGACAAATTTAATTCATTTAAAAAAAGGTGACAAAGTTAATATTGAATTTGATATGGTTGGAAAATATCTTATTAATATTAATAAATAAAATGAAACAAAACCCTTCAAGCATAAAACAGATAATCCAAGATGCGAAAAAAGGAAAAATGTTTATCCTAGTCGACAATAAAGATAGAGAAAATGAGGGAGATTTAGTTGTACCTGCCTCAAAAATTAATCCAAGCAAAATTAACTTTATGGCAAAACATGGAAGAGGTTTAATATGTTTGGCCCTTACATCCAAAAAAGTAAAAAAATTAAATTTACCATTGATGTCACTAATTAATAAATCAAGAACACAAACTGCATTTACTGTATCAATAGAGTCAAAAAAAGGTATTTCAACTGGAATTTCAGCTTATGATAGATCTAAAACTGTTAAAGTTGCGATCAAGCATTCTTCCAGTAAAAAAGATATTGTATCACCTGGACACGTTTTTCCCCTTGTATCAAAAAATGGAGGAGTTCTTGAAAGAGCTGGTCATACCGAAGCCTCAGTTGATATATCTAGATTAGCAAAATTAAATCCAAGTGCTGTTATTTGTGAGGTAATGAATGAAGATGGGACAATGGCTAGATATAATGATCTAATACCTTTTGCAAAGAAACATAAACTAAAAATCGCAAAAATCGAGGATCTTATTTCATATAGATTAAAAAATGAGAGATTGGTCAAATGTATTTCAAATAAAAAAATTAAAATTAAAAACTATGGTCACTTTGAAGTAAAATCTTTTAAGAACAAACTTGACGGATCTGAAAATTTTGCAATAATTAAAGGCAGGTTTAATCCAAACAAACCATCTAGAGTTAGGGTTATATCTACAAACGTATTAAACAGTTTATTTAATTTAAATAAAAATATTTTAAAAAATTCTCTTAAGTATTTAAATAAATTTAACAATTTTGCACTTATCCTTATAAAAGGAACAAATGCTTATCCCACTTCTTCTGAAAATATTAGAATACTAAGATATTATGGTATAGGAGCTCAAATAATAAAAGAATTAAGAATTAGAAAAATGATTTTAGTTTCAAGATCAAAAAAAAGGGTTATTGCATTAAAAGGTTATGGTATAAAAATTACCAAACAGGAGATTATAAAGTGAATAAAAAAATTTGTATAGTTGTGTCAACTTACAATAGAGTCATAACATCTAGACTTCTAAATTCTGCAAAAAAACAACTTCATAAATATAAATTTAAAAAAGTTGAAATTTTAAAAGTTCCCGGTGCTTTCGAAATCCCAGTAGTAATATCAAAAAATATTAAAAAATTTGATGCTTTTATAGCAATTGGCTGCATTATAAAAGGTGAAACCAAAAATTTTGATCTAATAACTAAGTCAATAACAAATGGTATTATGAGAATATCAATTAATGAAAAAAAACCAGTAGGAAATTCGATTCTTACCCTCTATAATAAAAAACAAGCTAGAAAAAGACTCGACAAAGGGAAAGAAGCTGCCCAGGCAATAATTGAAGTCCTCAAATTATACAATTGATGAAAAAACAAGTTTTGTTAAACAATCCTAGAGTCATCATTGTTCAAAAATTATATAGCTATTTTCTAAATAAGGAAGCAAAAATTCTTTTTCCCAAGCATAGGTATAAAAAGTTTATAAAAGATACTATAACTGGAACAATAGAAAGAGAGGAACTGTTATTAAAAAATTTAAAAGAAATCTTAGCAAATGAATTTAATACGAAGAGAACAGATTTGATATTAAAACTTATGATTCTATCAGCATCTTATGAACTTATGTTTAGTCATAAAACTCCAATAAATGTTATAGTTAGCGAATATGTAAAAATCTCAGATTTCTTTCTAGAAAGCGCTCATAAAGGCTATCTGAATGCTATTTTAGACAAGATTTCAAAAAGGTTGAGAATAAGCGAGGAATAACTTCTTGCCTTTTAACTCAATTTTTGGCAATTTCCAGAATTCTAATAATCATTAAGGAGAAATAGCATTGGAAAGTTTGTATTTAATTATTTTAGTTGGAATTCTAGCTGTTGTTTATAGTTATTTTTTGAGCACCCAAATTATTTCTGCAAGCCCAGGAAATTCAAAAATGGAAGAAATAGCTGAAGCAATTCAAATTGGTGCTAAAGCATACTTAAATAGACAATACAAAACTATTGCTATAGTTGGTTTTATAGTTTTGATAATTATAAGTTATTTTTTTAGTTTACTTGTGGGTTTAGGATATTTAATCGGCGCATTTTTATCAGGCGTAGCTGGTTACGTTGGAATGTTAATATCAGTGCAAGCAAATGTTAGGACCGCCGAAGCTTCTAGAACAAGCTTGCAAAAAGGTTTAACCATGGCATTTAAATCTGGTGCGATTACTGGATTGTTAGTTGCAGGTTTAGCTTTATTATCAATTTCAATTTATTATTGGGCACTAATAAGTTTTAAGGTGGACAGTAGAGAATTGATCAACGCTTTAATCGCTCTTGGTTTTGGAGCATCTTTGATTTCCATTTTTGCTAGACTAGGCGGAGGTATTTTTACAAAAGGAGCTGATGTAGGCGCAGACTTAGTCGGTAAAGTGGAAGCCGGTATCCCTGAAGATGATCCTAGAAATCCTGCAGTGATTGCAGATAATGTTGGAGATAACGTTGGAGATTGCGCAGGAATGGCTGCCGATTTATTTGAAACTTATGCGGTTACAATAGTCGCAACAATGGTTTTAGCATCAATTTTTTTTCAAGATAATGCAAGCATGATGATTTATCCATTAGCTATAGGTGGAGGATGTATTATTGCATCTATAATAGGTACTTTTTTTGTAAGACTTGGAAAAAGTAAAAATATAATGGGAGCCCTTTACAAAGGTTTCATTGTTACTGCAATAATTTCTTTAATACTTCTTTATCCTATAACTTCCTATATTATTGGTTTAGATAATATTTTTAGTGTAGGAGATAAAAATTTTAGTGGTTTTGATTTATATTATTGCGGCATCATAGGTTTAGTAGTTACCGGTTTAATTATTTGGGTTACAGAATATTATACTGGTACAAATTATAGACCAGTTAAAAGTGTGGCAAAATCCTCAACTACTGGACACGGGACAAATGTTATACAAGGGTTAGCTATTTCCATGGAAGCCACTGCTCTTCCGGCATTAATTATTGTAGCAGGCATAATTTCTACTAACGAACTAGCTGGATTGTTTGGAATTGCAATAGCGGTTACAGCAATGTTGGCTTTAACAGGAATGGTAGTTGCTTTAGATGCGTACGGACCCGTAACTGATAATGCTGGCGGTATTGCTGAAATGTCTAAGCTACCTAAAAATGTAAGAAAAACTACTGATGCACTTGATGCTGTTGGTAATACAACTAAAGCAGTAACAAAAGGATATGCTATCGGATCTGCCGGTTTAGGAGCTTTAGTTCTTTTTGCGGCGTATACTGAAGATATAAAATTTTTTTCAAAAACACCGGGCTCTCCACTCGAGGGTATAGATGTGAGTTTTGATTTATCAAATCCATTTGTTGTAATTGGATTATTAGTTGGAGGAATGTTACCTTATTTGTTTGGATCTATGGGTATGCAAGCTGTAGGTCGAGCAGGTGGTGCTGTAGTTATTGAAGTAAGAAGACAATTTAAAAAAATACCTGGTATCATGAAAGGCAAAAGGAAACCGGATTACGGTAAGTTAGTTGATCTTTTAACAAAGGCAGCGATCAAAGAGATGATAGTTCCTTCACTCTTGCCCGTATTGTCACCAATAGTTTTATATATAGTAATTTATTTTATAGGTGGTCAAGAGGCTGCATTATCATCTGTGGGAGCAATGCTTTTAGGGGTAATTGTAACAGGTTTATTCGTTGCTATTTCTATGACGGCAGGTGGTGGAGCATGGGATAATGCTAAAAAATTTATCGAAGATGGTAATTATGGTGGTAAAGGGTCGGATTCACACAAAGCTGCAGTTACCGGAGATACAGTAGGAGATCCATATAAAGATACTGCGGGTCCAGCTGTAAATCCTATGATAAAAATAACTAATATTGTGGCCTTATTACTGTTGGCTGTAATTGCCCATTAATTTTTTCTATTAGCATACATTTTTTGTCTTATACTTGTCAAAAAAGACTCTATAAAACTTCCTTTTCTAATATCATTAGGCGTTACCTTTTCAGCAAATTTAAATTTGTTCATATCTTCTTTATTGTATAAAAATTTCTCTTCTATTATTCCATAACTGTTAAATTTAACAACCAGAACATTATTATTTAAAAGCACATCTCTTCCTAAACTAAGTAGTTTACCTCTTGTTTTTGTTCTTTCAATGTAAAGCCATGTGTTCTCATCTTTAATAGATTTTGTGTGAGGATGTCCAAGGAGTCTAATAACATCATTTTTATTAGTTCTATCAACTAAAAGTAATTTATCACGATTATCAAGGTAAAAAATACCGTGACTTTTTATTACTTTATTTTTTTGGCAATTAACTAAAAAAGTAGTTAAAAAGATAAGTAATAAAATATTAAAATGTTTACTTTTTATAAAAAACATAACAATAAACTTTACAGTAAATTAGTAGATTTATCACGAAATAAGTACTTTTATAAAGATATTGGTCTTGAGGATAAAATTGAAACAAGAATTCTGCTAATTTTTTTTCATTTATCACTGATTTTTTATGTAATTAAAAAAGATACTGAAAAATTAAGAAAGCAAGAAATCTTTGATAATGTATTTCAAAATATTGAATACCATCTTAGAGAACTAGGCCATGGCGATGTATCTGTAAATCAAAAAATGAAAAAATTGACTAAAGTTTTTTATGATATTCTTGTTTATTATGATAAAAACAAAGTTTCTATTTCACATTTTGACATTTTGAAAAAGTACTTTTTTGATAATAAAAAAAATTCACATGATAAAGTAGAGAAATTAGCCAATTATTTTGCTAAATTTCATAATTTTTGTTTTGATTTGGAGGTTAAAAATATGCTAAATGGTTCATTAGACTTTGTATATAAGGATTAATTATGGCTGTTCCAAAACGAAAAACATCAGTTTCAAGAAGAAACAAAAGAAGATCACACCATAAAATAATAGGTTCAAATGTTATTGAGGATAAAAAAACTGGTGAGTATAGATTATCACATCATATTGATTTAAAAACTGGTTTGTACAAAGGCAAAAAGATTTTAGATAGATAAATTTTTATTATCAGTTCCAATATGGATCGAAGTATAAAAATCTCAGTTGACCTAATGGGAGGAGACAATTCTCCGAAAAAAACCATAGAGGGTATAAATCTATTTTTGAGCAGATCAAAAGTTAATGATTGTTTTTTTTATTTATATGGAGATAAAAATAAAGTTCAAAATTTAATTGACGAAAAAAAGTTACTTAAAAACAAGTATCAGTTAATCGATACAAAGATATTGGTTTCTAACGAACTTTCTGCTATGTCAGCTTTAAAAAAGGGAAAAGGATCAAGTATGTGGGAAAGCATTCATTCTCAAATTTCACTTGATTCAGATGTAACTTTGTCTGCGGGTAATACAGGGGTATTTTTAGTAATGTCCAAAATGATTTTAAAAACTATGGAGGGTATTAATAAGCCAGCTTTAGCAGCATTGTGGCCAAGTGAAAAAGGAATGAATCTAGTTTTAGATCTTGGAGCAAATGTTGAATGTAGTGAAAAAAATTTAATAGATTTTTCTGAAATGGGATCGGCACTTTATAAATCTCTTTTTCCTAATGATGAAGTTAAAGTAGGACTCCTCAATATAGGATCTGAAGAACTTAAAGGAACAGAGGTTTTAAAAAATTCTTATTCAAAATTAAAAATTTTAGAAGATATGGGTGATTTTAAATTTATGGGTTACGTTGAAGGAAATCAGTTAACCGGTTCAGATTGTAACGTAATTGTTACCGATGGTTTTACAGGCAATGTAGCTTTAAAAACAGCAGAGGGTGTTGCTAATTTTTTAACTACAAGTTTAAAAAAATCTTTATCAGAAAATATATTATCAAAACTCTCACTTGTATTCTCATATTTTTCTCTTAAAAAATTTAAAGATAAGTTAGATCCAAGAAAATATAATGGAGCTATTTTTTTAGGCCTTAATGGTCCTGTAGTTAAGAGCCATGGTGCAACTGATGGTCTAGGATTTTCGTACTCAGTCGAGGTATGCTATAAAATAGCAAAAGGTAATTTAAATAATAAAATAAGAGAAAATTTGGTACATATCAAAAAATTAAATGAAAAGGTATAATTTAACAAAAAAGAATCTTCAAAAAAAAATTTATTACAATCTTGGAATACCCAATATACTTTCAGATAAAATACTAAATAGTTTTTTTAAATTAATTTACAAAGGATTATTAAGAGACGGAGAAGTAAAAATATCAAATTTAGGTAAATTTAAACTACTTGATAAAAGAGCGAGACCGGGTAGAAATCCAAAAACCAAACAAGAGTACATAATTAAACAGAGAAAATCTGTAAGTTTTTATCCATCTTTAAAGGTAAAAAAAAGGTTGAATGACTAAAAATAAAAGCAAAATTGCTTATAGAACAATTGGTGAAGCCGCAAAAGAAATCGGTCTAGTAGATTCTAAAACAAATAAAGTAAGTACCCATACATTAAGATTTTGGGAAAAAAATTTTAAACAAATAAAACCAAAAATTTTATTTGGAAATAGACGATATTATTCCAAAAATGATATAGATATTTTAAAACAAATACATAACTTACTTAAAAAAGAAGGTTTTACTATTCATGGTGCAAAAAAAATATTAAATAAAGGCCTCAATGAACTTGACCCAGAATTTATGTCAGATATAAAAGAGCCTAAAGTGAAAAAAAATATACAAGAAAAAGTTACTAAAATTAAAAAAATTATTAATAGATTGAAAAAAGTTACTTAATGGCAAAAAAAAGTTCAATTAAAGTGAGACTGGTACCGGAAACTAAACCGGATAGCCCTTTTTTTTATTATGTAAAAAAACCGTCTAAAGGTGAAAAAGCTAAGGTCAAAATTAAATTAAAAAAGTATAATCCAAGCACAAGAAAGCACGAAACCTTTGTTGAAAAAAAACTTCCGCCTCATAGCAAGTAATTCTATTTTTTTTTGAAATTTCTATACTCATAATTTATATAAGCTTTAATCATACCCACCCAAATCATCCTAGTTAATTTTTTATCAAGTTTTTTCGCAGAAGATTTTTTGCTTATATTTCTTAAAATTACTTTAATTCTCTTATTGTCTACTATCTGTTTTTTTGATGTTTTATTTTTTAAGACTTTTTTTATTAAATTAGTCCTTACTTTAATAAGATTTAATAATTTATTATCAAGCTTATCTAATTTTCCCCTTATCTTTAATATATTTTTATTTTTATTTAGCGACATAAATGACATTAAAATTTACTTTAAATATTATATAACAAAAATATGAATATCTTGATAAGAAAAGATTTTTTTAATTTGGTTTACTATTGGCTAATATCATTATTATTATTAGTAGGTCTAATAGTTGTAGTGGGAGGTTTAACTAGATTAACAGACTCGGGCTTGTCCATTACAACTTGGGATGTTGTTTCAGGAATCTTACCTCCTTTAAATAAAGAAGATTGGGAAATTGCTTTCAGTCTGTATAAAAAAATTCCACAATTCTATCTTATTAATGCAAATATGAGTTTAGCTGAATTTAAAATTATTTATTATTGGGAATACATCCATAGAATTTTAGGCAGGATCTTGGGTTTACTTTTTTTGATACCTCTAATTTTTTTTATTTATAAAAAAGTGTTTTCTAAAGAGTTTAATGTTAAATTTATTTTGTTGTTCGCATTAATTTTACTGCAAGGAACTATAGGCTGGTATATGGTAAAAAGTGGATTGGTTGAAAAAGTAACTGTCAGCCATTTTAGACTCGCAATTCATTTAAATCTCGCACTAATTTTATTTTCATCTCTATTTTGGTACTTATTAAATCTTAAACATCATAAAGATAAAATTTTTTTTAACATTTCTTTTAAAAACATTTATATTAAAATTTTTATTTTTTTAGTTTTTGCTCAAATTACTTTTGGTGCGTTTACTTCAGGTTTAGACGCCGGAATGGTTTATCAAACATGGCCAATGATGAATGAAAGTTATTTTCCCGATGATGTTAAATTCACACAAAATGTTTTACCTTTATTTTCTGATGCATCTTTTATTCAATTTGTACATAGAAATTTAGCGTATCTAATTTTTTTGTTTACACTATTTATTTTATATAATGTTTTTAATAATAAAATTTATAATCTATATTATCCTGCTTATTTTCTAGGTTTTATAATTATTCTGCAAGTTTTCTTAGGCATCATTACGTTAGTTAGTGGTGTTAATATAGTCTTTGCATCTTTACATCAAATTTCAAGTATATTTTTAATAATTTCATCTATTTATTTTTATTTTAAGAGTATTAATTAGTATGTATTAATTGACATATAGATTATTTACTTGTACTTATCGCAAAGTTTTATGACACCTTTTATAAAAAAAAAAGACATTAAAAATAACTGGTATTTAGTTAATGCTGAAAACCTAGTTGTTGGTAGATTAGCTGCTTACATATCAAAAGTTTTAAGAGGAAAAAATAAAAGTCAATTTAACCCACACCAAGATAATGGAGACTTTGTAATTGTGACAAATATAGAAAAAATTAAATTTACTGGAAAAAAGTTTTTTAATAAGAAATATTACAAACATACTGGACATCCTGGTGGAATAAAAAATACAAATCCATTTCAATTGTCTGAAAAAAATAAGTCCCAAGATATTTTAAAACTTGCTGTAAAAAGAATGTTACCTGGCGGTCCTTTAGCAAAAAAACAACTATCTAAATTAAAAATATATTATGGTGAGAATCATCCACATGAATCCCAAACCCCAATCGAAGTTAACTTTGCAGAATTACATAAAAAAAATAAGATTAAACAATAATGTCAGACACAAATATAGCCTCAATTAATACACCTCAAAAAAAAATTAAATTAGATTTCAAAGATAGCAAATATGCTACAGGAAGAAGAAAAAGATCTATAGCTAGAGTTTGGATAAAAAAAGGTTCGGGTAAAATTTATGTCAACGGTATAGAAATGAATAAATATTTTAAAAGACCAGTTCATCAAATTATAGTTACAAGACCCCTTGAAGAAATTAATGCATCAAACCAATATGATATTAAGTGTAATGTAAGAGGCGGAGGTTTGTCCGGACAAGCTGGTGCGATAATACATGGTCTCTCAAGAGCATTAGTTAGTGTCGACTCATCATTAAAAAAAATACTAAAAAAAAGTAAATTAACTACTAGAGATTCAAGAAAAGTTGAAAGAAAAAAATATGGGCACAGAAAAGCTCGTAGAAGTTTTCAATTTTCTAAAAGATAAATCATTTATTTCTATTAATACTAAAAATGATATAAGTAAATTATGTCATCAAAGAAGAAAATTAACATTGCAGTTGCTGGAGCTACAGGCTTCGTTGGGCTAGATTTAATTAATATTTTATCAAAACATCCAAATGTGAACTTAAAATATTTGTGTGCACAAAAAAATTTAGGAAAAAATATCCAGAAATTTGATAAAAGAATTAAAAAAAAATTACCTAAAATATCTAAACTAAATTTAGTCGATTGGAATTCTGTAGATTTATTATTTACTTCTTTACCAACTGGCGAAGCTCAAATTTTAATAAAGAAGTTATATAAATACAAAAATTTAAAATTTATTGATCTATCTGCAGATTTCAGAATTCAAAACAAGAATAATTTTAAAAAATTTTATGGATTTAATCATAAAGCAAATAATCTTATTAAAGATGCAGTTTATGCTATTACGGAATTTTCTAAAAATAAAATTAAAAAAGCAAAAATTATTTCTTGTCCTGGGTGTTATCCTACATCTATCCAATTACCACTTATACCTTTAATGAAAAAAAAACTTGTTGATTGTAAGAATATGATTATAGACTCAAAATCAGGATATTCTGGAGCAGGTAAAAATTTAACAAAAAAATTCAAACACAGATATCTATATGAATCAATTCACCCGTATGGTATTTATAATCACAGACATTTGTCTGAACTAAATCAAGAATTTTTTAGTATAGTAAAAAAAAAATTTGACTATTCTTTTACACCACACTTAATACCTACTTTTAGAGGACTCTTATCTTGTATATACTTAAATAAAAAAAAAGGTATATCTTCAAGAAGAATACATAGTGAGTTAAAAAAAACATTTTCAAAAAATATTTTTATTAAAATAGCAACATTTAACAAAAATATAGGAACAGAAAATGTTCTAAATACTAATTTTTGTGAAATATCGGTTTGTAATTTAAAAATAAATAAAAAAGTTTTGATTATATCAGCAATCGATAATTTGATTAAAGGTGCATCTGGACAAGCGGTTCAAAACATGAATATTTTATTTAATTTTACAGAGAGCACTGGTCTAAAATGAAAAATAAAATTTTGATAATTCTTTTTTTCCTAATTGGTTGTACAAGTTTGCAGGATTCTAGTAGAATTTATATTTGTGGGGATCACCCATGTAAAAATAAAAAAGAAATAGATGACTATTTTAAAAATAATATTTCTATTGAAGTTTATACAATTGAAAGCAATAAAAAAAAGAGAGAAAACTTTGATTTAGTTGATTTAAACTTATTAAAAAAAGAAATTAACAATAAAAATAAAAAATCTGTTAAATCCTATATAAGTAAAAAAAAACACGATAATAAGTTAATTAAATCTAATAAAGTCGAAAAACAAACTAAGCTTAATCTTAAAGTTCAAAGTGATGATTCTGAAAATAAATCTATAAAAAAATCTAAAAAAGTTGATCAAACAAAGTCAGTATTTAAAAGTCAAAAAAACTCTCAAACTAAAATTGTTCATTTGTGTAAAAATTTAAAAGAATGTGATATAGATTTTATTTCAAAAACAATAATGAAGACTGGCAAGGAAAAATCCTTTCCTGAATTAAGATGATGATTTTAAAAAAAAAGAAATATAATATAGCAATAATTGGCCTTGGTAATATAGGGCTTAATTTGTACAAGCATCTCATAAAAAATAGACAAAACATAAAAAAAAAAACAAATATTGATTTTCAAATTATATATGTGTCTGCTAAAAATAGATTAAAAAAAAGAAGTGTTAAAATTCCTAAAAAATTGTGGATTAAAAATTATATTCAAGCTGCGAGGAGCAATAACATAGATATTGTTATTGAACTTATTGGAGGAGATGAGGGTGCTGCTAAAAAACTTGTTTTTGAGTCTTTAAAAAATAAAAAGCATGTTGTAACAGCAAATAAATCTTTAATTTCAAAATACGGAAATGAATTATCAAGACTAGCTGAAAAAAATAAAGTTAATTTAGAATATGAAGCAGCTGTTGCTGGTGGTGTTCCAATTATTAGAACTATAAAAGAGGGTTTAATAACTAATACTATAACTAAAATATATGGAATATTAAATGGAACATCTAATTATATATTGTCTAAAATGTCCGAGACTCAAATGAATTTTAAAGATGTTTTAAAAAATGCACAAAGATTAGGATATGCTGAAAGTAATCCAGTTTCTGATCTTAATGGTGAAGATGCAAAATCTAAAATACAGATTTTATCATCTCTAGCATTTAATTCTTTTATTAATAAAAACGATATTAATGTTGAAGGTATCCAAGGTATAGATCAAGTAGATATGATAAATGCTAAAAACTTGGGTTATAACATTAAGCATTTAGCAATAGCTGAGTTGAAAAATAATAAGATTATACAAAGAGTCCATGCGTGTTTGGTTAGTTCGAAAAGTTACATTGGAAACATTAATGATGTTTATAATGCAGTTATTATCGAGGGTGTTCCAATAGGCAAGTTTACAATACAAGGTGAGGGTGCAGGACCAGGTCCCACAACATCTGCTTTAGTCTCTGATATATGTTCAATCTTAAGAGGTAACATCAAATTTCCTTTTTCAATTCCACTTAAGAATAGAAAACATATTAGATCATTGAATATTTCTGATGAATTTTTTTCTTCTTATCTCAGATTGGATGTCATAGATAAAACGGGTGTATTGTCATCAATAACTAAAATTCTATCTAAAAATAAAATATCTGTAAAAAGATTAATACAAAATCCTTTAAAAAGTAAAAAATTCTCCTCTATAATAATAATTTCACATAAGGCAAAAAACTCAAGTTTGGTTAAAACCATCAAAGAATTAAGTAATAAAAATTTTGTTATTAACAAACCTAAATTTTTTAGGATTGAGGATATTTGAGTAAAATAGATTCGCACTTTGTAGAAAAGTTCATAAAAGTTTCAGAAAGAGCTGCGTTTGGCGCTTCAAAGTTTAAAGGTAAAAATGATAAAATTTCTGCGGACCAAGCAGCTGTTGATGAAATGAGAAACGAACTTAATAAAATTGAAATGAAAGGAAGAGTTGTTATTGGTGAAGGTGAAATGGATGAAGCCCCAATGTTATTTATTGGTGAAAATGTGGGTACAGGAATTGGTGAAGAAATCGATATTGCCGTAGATCCACTAGAAGGAACAAATTTTACTGCAAAAAATTTACCAAATGCTATTTCAGTAATTGCAGTTACAAGAA
>MDTG01029057.1_pt1 | contig 19405 bp, 11 predicted proteins | sample 811421 | NCBI WGS metagenome assembly MDTG01 (sample SAMN05326645, study PRJNA326480) | marine metagenome | isolation source: seawater | place: Pacific Ocean: South East | collected 2011
CATTAACTTTTAAATTTAATAAAAGAACACGTCAACGAGAAGAAGAAGTTGATAACGATAAGTTTTTAGAAGCATATTCAGAGAAAGCTATTAAAGGCTGGAGTGGGCTAAAATATAAAAACCTACCACTATTATTTCCAGCTGATATCTCTGGAGCAAATGGAGAAGAAGAAATAGAATACACTCCTGAGGAAGCTCTAGAACTACTAAAAAACTCAACTCTTTTTGATCAGTTCGTAACTGATGCCATGAATGATTTTGAGCAATTTTCAAAAACTAAAGCTGAGACGAACGAAAAAAACTAATTGAATACCTTCGCAATGTATTTTTTAGCGGAGGTATGTCAACTGAACAATATTTGCTTATGTGTGAGCAGATGGGTTGGGAACCAAGAGAAGAAGATATACCCATAGAGGTTGATTCTCTATCTTATGAGGCTCAATGTGCTTTAATTCTATTTAACGCTTTACCTGACAACTGGGAAGGTATGAGCGGAAGTTGGATGGGAAAAGACTACAGTGGTTTAATGGATATAATGAATATATATCAAATGGATAATAAGAAAGCCATATTTCAACTACTAAAGTCAGCTGAAGCCGAAGCCAGTAAGTATTATGCTCAAAAACAAAAAGAACGAGATGCGATGGCAAAAGCCAAATCACGCAGCAGATAGGAAACACCGTGGCTGGTAGCAAGATTAAGAATACTGTCCAAACTGAATTTGTAAGTAAAGGCGCTAAAGGAGTTGAAGCTGATACCCAACGTATAGGTAAAGCTCAAACTAGATTAGGCCAAGGTTCTGCATCTGCAGGTCGTTCTTTCTCTGCACAAGCTAATGGTTTAGGTGGTTTAGTTGGTGTCTATGCAGCAGCTGCTGCTAACGTCTTTGCTATTAGTGCTGCTTTTGCCGCACTTAATAGAGCTGCTCAGTTTGAAACAATTATAACTGGTACAGAACAATTAGCTGCTGCTGTCGGTTCTAGTGCAACTATTGTGGTTGAAAGATTAAAAGAAGTTACACAGGGACAGCTATCAGTTGTTGAAGCAGCGACTCAAGCTAACTTAGCACTTTCAGCTGGTTTTAACGTTGATCAAATAGGAGAACTTGGTGAGGTCGCGAACAAAGCCTCCAAAGCATTAGGCCGAAACTTAACTGACGCGTTCCAACGTATTACTCGTGGTGCTATCAAGCTAGAACCAGAACTATTAGACGAAATTGGTATTTTTACCAGGATTGAACCTGCTGTTGAAGCCTACGCTCGTCAACTAGGTAAAGCCGTATCTCAACTTACGCAGTTTGAAAGACGACAAGCGTTTGTTAATCAAGTTATTAAAGATGGTCAATCAGCCTTCCAAGATGTAGACGTTTCTGGTGCATCAACCCAAAAAACATTTGAAAGATTAGTCGCAAACTTTACTGACTTAGCCTTAGTGGTTGGTAAGTTCGTTGCGGATACTCTTGAACCTTTTGCTGCCTTTTTAGATAAGAACTTAGGTAATAGACTTATATTACTTGGAGGTATCGCAACAATAGTATTTCAAAGATTTGGTCAGGCGATTGGTGGCTTTGCTGTGACAGCAGTTGGCGCACTTGGTACAAAACTTGAAAAACTTGCTGAAGGCTTTGCAAAAGCTGGATCAAGTGCAAAATCATTAGTAAAACAACAAGCTGCTATTGATTTTACAGGAGCAGGAACTTTTGCTGGACCTAGAGGCGCAGGGTCTTCAGTTAGACAGACTATAGCTGCTGGACCACTTACTACAGCTGGTGCCTTAGACATTAAAGAAAAAGCCCCAATCGTGATGGAGGCTGAGGCGGCTTTACAAAAGAAAATTAATGCAACTAAGAAAGAAGGCGGACAGCTAACTGCTGCAAATAATAAAAGACTACAAGCCAGTGTAAGAAGAACTGACGCCTTAAATGCCTCACTTATTTTAGCTAATAATAAATTAACTACTGCAGGTAAAGGCGCAAGAGCTTTAGCTAAAGGTCTTCGTTTAGCAGGTAACGCTGCAGTTTTCTTGGGTAATGCTCTTGGTAAAGCATTTAAATTTTTAAACTTCATTCTAATAGGATTTACTACACTCCAAACTGTATTCTCATTTTTTGATATTGATATATTTGAAACTTTACGAACATTAATTTCAGGCATAAACAAAGATGCAAGAGAAGCTGCAAAAGGCATGGTGGTTTTAGCCAATAACACAAGTCTTGTCGAGGATAAGTTGGTTGGATTAAGTGAGGCTCAAAAGAAAATTGCCATTGCTCAATTTTCAGATAGTGCAGGTAAAAGCGTAGGAAGACTACGTGGAGAGCTTAAAGTCTTGCAAAGACAACTTATGGAGTTAGAGAAAGGCTGGACTTTTGGTCAATTGTTTGGTTTCTCTTCTCCTGAAGAAGTACAAGCAGACATAGCTGAAGTCAAGGCAAAAGTAGAAGGCGTTAAAATAGCACTAGGTGATACAGACAAAGTACTTCAAGGTTCAGGTAGTGCTATCTCTGTCCTTGCCGCTCTTACAAAAAAATCTGATGAGACTATAGCTAAGTCTTTTGATAAAGGTAATAAGTCTATACAACTGTTTGGATCGACTCTAGTAGCTACACTAGGAAATGCAAATATAGCAATAGGAACAGCTAGAGATGGTATTGTTACACTTAATGATGAAGGACTGGCTAAAGCAGGACAAGGTGCTGCGGAAGCTAGTGATAAAATTAAAAAATTAAACGAAGCTATTATGGCTGGTGATAATTTATCAGCAGAGCGTGCTTCTAGAGATTTTGGTACTATTACAATGTTAATTGAGAAAGCTATTAAAGATGCTAAAGGCTTCCCAGTTGTAATAGCGGCACTAGAAAAAGAACTAAAAAACGTAAATGAAGAGACTGGAAAACTTGTAGGAGAGTTCACAACTTTAAATGCACTTAGCAAGAAAATTTCAAAGATGTTTTCTGGAGAGTTTAAGTTTCTAGATGATAGATTTTTAACAGGTAAAGTAAGTGCTGAAACAGGAAAGGTTGCTGTTAACGAAGCAGAGATTCTTAAAAATAGGGCTCAAAACTTTCAATCATTACAAGATCAAATCGCTATAGAAGAAGGTCAACTGATACCAAATCAGCTTAAAATTAATGAACTTAAAGATATAGAGAGCAAGCTTGTGAAAGTGTCCTTTGCTAGCCTACTTAAACAACCGCCTTTACAAGAAAAAATTAGGATCACTCAAGAAAAAGCTTTAAAAGCCTTACAAGATCAAGTAGAGCTACAGAATATGAATAACGAGGCTTTACAAAATCAAATTGATCGTCAGATTACACTTAACACACTCAAAGACACTGCAGCTGATAAAGCTAATAGTGTTAAGTTAGCACAAGCTGAGAACGAGCTTGCGCAGTCTCAAGCTGATTTAGTTGAGAAAAGACTAGACTCAGAAATTAAGTTACTCCAAGCTAGACAAGCTAATGCAAAGCTTAGTAGAGATAGTACTCGTTTAGATAGGCAGTTCACAGATGCAGCCGCTACAGGGGCTGGTGCTAAGAGAGTAGAAGCAGCTAGAAATCAACTTGCTAAGATGGAGGAGCGCACACTAATCAGGTCTGAAAGAGTAGCACAGTTAAGAATACAGTTAGCAAAGATTGAAGGAGATGCTGCAATAGATAACATTGTTAGGCAGACTGTAGCAGCCAAAGAGGATGCGGCTAACAGATTAAAAGACATTGAAGCTAGAAGAGAGATAGTACAGCTTGAAGCTAATCAAATGATCGTGAATAATCAAAACGAGATTGCTGCCCTTAATAGAGAAGAAAAACTTAGACTATTAGAAGTTGATCAACGTAAGGCAGATGAAGCAGCGCAAATACAAGCGCTTAAAGATAGAAAAACTGGTGCAGCTGAGCAAAGAGATATACAAAATGCACAGGCTAAAAATCAAAGAGATCAAAGAGACGCCCAGCTTAATATACTATTAGCACAGCAGATGCTTTTAAAAGATGAGATAGCTTTTCATAATCAAGTAATTAGAGACAGAAAAGCTCTGCTTGCTGAAGAGGCTGCAAAAGAAGCCTTTACTCTTTCTCAAGACTTTAGAAATATTGGCACAGGCATTGATGGTGTAAGTGCGCGTCAAGATAAAAATATAGGATTAATCAGAGAACAACTTACAGAAAGTGGAAATTTACTAAATAGCATTATCACTAAAAATAACCTTAACTTCAAAAAGACCAAGGATAATACTGATTCTGAGATAGAGAGAAAAGAAAAAAGTTTTGAAATCGCTAAAAAGATTGATGCTTTAAATCTAAAAAGTTTTTTAAACAATCTCTCAGCTTTAGAATTAAGTGCTACAGAGGAATTAAAGATTATTAATCAAAAACTAATTGGCTTTGATTTAGAGAATGAAATGGTTTTAAAAAATTTAGCCATTAAATTACAAGCATTAGGGATTGAAGAGGATAAGATAAAGCAGATATTTGAATTAAGTAAAGAAAAAGCTCGATTTGAGATAAGCTATCAAAAGACAGTAAACGATGCAATTATGTCTTCAGCTAGTATACTTAATAATCAATTTGTAAGTGGGCTTATGGATCTTAATAAAGCATTTTTAGATGGCACTCTAAACGCAAAGAACTTTAAAGAGGGATTAACAAACTTTTTAGGAGATACTGTAAGAAAACTTCAAGCAGACTTCTTTCAAAAAACTGTTGCAGAGCCTATATCTAAATTTGCTACTGAGTCATTATTTGGTGCGTTTGGTTTAACTAATGAACAAGGTTTAGATGAGTTTTATAAAACAAATAAATATGTAAACGTAAAAGAGATTGGTAACAATGGTATTGTTGATGCTTTTGCAAATGATGCACAAGCTGCTCTTGATGGAGCAAACCAAAAGACAGCAACATTAGGAACTAAGTTTAGTGGTTTCTTAGATAACATAACAACAAAAGGTAGAGATACTTTTGGAAAAATAGGTAACTTTGTAACAGATTTATTAGGTAGTATTACTGGCAGTGGTGGTGGAAGCAATTTAATTGGTGATGTCTTAAAGCTTGGTTCTTCTTTTTTAGGTGGAGGAGGTTCACCCGCTTCTGTTCCATTACCTACTGCTATACAAGTTGCTTCTGGTGGAATTATTCCTTCAAGTATGAAACGAATGGCAGCTGGTGGTTATGCAGGAGGACGTGATAGAGTGCCTGCACTACTAGAGCCAGGTGAGTTTGTAATGAAACGTAGTGCTGCTTCTAATATTGGTGCTGGTAACTTACAAGCTATGAATGCTGGTGGTATGCCAAATATTAAAGTACAAGTTAAAAACGAGGGTACACCACAAGAAGCTACAACTGCTACGCCACGCATGGATGTAGATGCTATTGTTATAGATATTGTGACTAGAGACCTAAGAAACAACGGGCCAATCCGTAAATCTATGAGAGGTGGTTCATAATGGCTACATACCCAAGCGACGCAACAGCAAATACAACAGAATTTTCAGTCTTATCTACAGCCACTTTTAATAGCACTGGCTCCACTACTGACTTTAATTTAGCATCTGATGTTACTAAAGAAAGTGAAGTTATAGCTGCCGTCGATGGTGCTGTACAAGACACAACTACTTACGCTGTTACAAATTCTGGAGCTACAGTGAGTTTTGTTACTGCTCCAAATGCTAGTACTCTTACTTTAAAAACTATCAGCTTGCCTCAAAGATTTCAAATAAGTAGAAAAATAGAATTAACAGGATCTGTCGTATATAGTAACACAGCAGCAAGAATTGTAGACGGCAACTCTTACTTAATAAACGGTCACCAAGAAAGTTTTGCTTTACCTGTTGGATCAAACGTGGCTGATGCAAACACAATCATGGTATTTTTATCTGGTGTTTTACAGCAAGCTACTGCTTTTACTTTTCCAAGTGTAAGTTTAGGAAATAAAGGAATTGATATTGGGGATAACACTACTAAGCTGCTCTTAAATTTTGAGAGTAGTAATGCAACTGATGAATCCGATATAGGGCAAACAGACTTAAATTCTACTACTAAAACATATTCTTCAACTGCTGCTTTTGGTTCTAAGTCAGTTGACCTAAATGGTAGTTCACACTTTTTAGACTACGGCAGTAAAGCAATATTCGATATTAACCAAGATGATTTTACTATAGAAGCGTTTGCTAACCCAGATTCACTGTCTGCAAATGGAACAATATTCTCAAGATATCAAGACAGTGATGATTACATAGTTCTAAGAACTGTTGGTGCTAATAATACTATTGGTTTTGTATCAAGTATTCAAGGAACATTACACGAGTTATATGGGGGAACAATTAACACTGGATCTTTTTACCACGTAGCATTAAGTATGTCAAGAGATGATGAGACCGCCAGTCTTTACGTTAACAACGTTCGTGTCGCAGTAAATCAAAAAGTATTTGGTAACACGGTTAGTGGAAATGTTAATATAGGTAGATTCAATACAGGAGAATTTTTTGACGGAAAGATAGATGCTGTCAGGTTCTCACGAACATCTAAATATGCTGGAGCTGGTGCTCAACCAATGACTAGCGCACCAACTAAAATAGGTGGTGGAGCGTTAGGAGCACTTGATAGTCAAGACACCTTAGATATAAGAGTGTATCAAGGAACAGGCGAAAGAGATGATAGATTTAGCTCTATGGCTGACAGAAAGCCTGATGTTGGTTTTAGCACCACTAGGGCTTTTGACACATCTATTTTTCAAAGCCAGGCAGGATATGAAAAAAGAAGATTAAAATCTAGAAGGTCTAAAAGACAATATGATATTAAGTATACAAACTTGCATGGTATAGGAAAAAGAGCAGTTGATGACTTTTATAATGCAAGAAGTGGTGAGTTCGAGTCGTTTACTTTTGATTTAGGACACATAAATGAATCTGGAACTGCAACCGTACGTTTTGATGGCCCTCTGAATGTTACACAAGTGTTAGGTGCCTCTTCAAATCTAAGAGATAACTTTTACACTGTTAGTTTTAAATTACAGGAAACGTTTGATTAATGCCTACAGTAAGAACATATGACTTTATTTTAACCGTTGCAGACCCTACTGGTTTTAGAAATGGTAACACAGTGGTTGGCGCAACTTCGACTACACAAGCTGTCATTGCTAATGTTGATGCAACTGCAAAAACAATTAAAGTTAAAGTAGATAATGTGTCTCGAGAATTTTCGTCTGGAGAAACTTTACAAGACATTGGCACTGTAATGTCCACAAGTGCTAATGGATTATTGGATACTAGTAGTTTACCTTTCCAAGCAAATACTTTTTCTAGTAACACCACTGTTGCTTCTACAACTATATCATCTATAGCTAACTCGCCTTTTATCGCAGAAAAAAATGCTTTCACTCAAAATCAAGTAGTAAGATTATATTCACTATATTATCCAGGAGAGTGGTATCCACCTAATAGTAATGGAAACCCTACCGCTCAAGGTGAGGGAAGAACTTGGCCTGTTGATATACCTTTACGTTTTGCAGAAGTTGTAGGAGATACTCAAAGTGATTCGGTATATAGAGTAGAGTATGATAATAAAAAATATATACCATTTCCTGTGAATTTTTCTTCAATTGAGTCAGGAAGTGATGGTAAAATTAATGAAGTCACAATTAGTATGTCAAATTTTGATAATATTATAAGCACCTTTGTGGAGAATCCTTTTTTAGCTGGTAACAATAGTTCTAACTCTGTTGTTGCTCTTGTAAACGATGAACTAGTTCATGGGATAGATCCAAGAACAGTAAATGCTGTAGCATCAGCATACACTAGTGGAACAGAAGGTTTTCATGCTATGACTAGAGCTAGAGCAAACAGTGACTTAAATTTTAGCACTGCAGTGGTTGGTAGATATGGAAAAGAAAATGCCTCCTGGACATACAGTGAAACAATATCCCATAGTAGTGCAGTTGATTGGCAAGAACAAAAACAAGATACTAGAGATTTATTAGGAGGAGTTATTGAAGTTAAGACAACGTTTGCAAACTTTCTTGACTTTTGGCCTGAATATAGTAGCGCAAGGTTTGTCACGTCAAATGTAGTTGAAGTTCTTAGTGCACTTCCTTATAGAGTTGGAGACAATATTATCGGACAATTTGGTACTACTGAGGCAACTGTAAATAGAATTGAAGAAAACAGATTTTTATTTTTAAATAATGCACTTGATAGTAATACTTCAGTTGGTGATAATATTTATATCGTAAATCCTGATGCCGATAGAGAAGCCTATATAGAAGATATTTTTAAAATAGATAACTTAGAAAGTCTAGACGATCAGGTTGCTAGATTTGGTTTAATATCTTGGTTGCAATATTTTCGATTAGCAGTTCCAAAAAGAAAGTATTATAAAAATACCTGTCAATGGGTATATAAAGGTCCAGAGTGTCAATATCCAGGTCCAGGAGGTGGATCTATACCTGGAACTTCTAATCCTACATTAACTGCAAACTCAAACCCCATCACTGCCGCTAATGAAACAGCAGCTAATAATGACTTAGATGTATGTGGTAAATCTATCAAAGCGTGCCAACTAAGAAATAATCAAATTCATTTCGGAGGCTTCCCTGCAACAGGAAGAACAATACCTAGACAATGATTAAAGGCTGTATTATGCCTTGGATTCATATGTACGGAGATATTAGAGGTAATTATAGCCTCTGTTGTCACACCGATAATTATATGGATAATGGGGAAAAACAACTTGGGAAGAACGGAGAAAGCCCACTTAAGGTTTGGAACGATGACCCATATAAAAAATCTAGACTTAAGTTTTTAAAAGGAGAGTACCCACCAGAGTGTAGTGTCTGTTATGATATAGAAGCATCTGGTCAACAGAGTCATAGAAACAGAGTTAATCAAAAGTATGCAAGGTACGGAGTGCTTCAAGATAAAACTCATGATGATGGTAGTATAAAAAATCCTCCTGTATACTTAGATTTTAGATTTGGTAATTTATGTAATTTCAAATGTAGGATGTGCGGACCTGATGCCTCTACCTCTTGGTTTAGAGAAAAACACTTAGCTGCTTTTAAAGCAGATGATTTGCAAGTACAAAGCTTAGATTATTGGACAAACAACCCTGAGTTTTGGGAAGATATGGAAAAAATTTATAAAACTATAGACACCATATACTTCGCAGGGGGAGAGCCTTTTGTACAAGACGGTATGTACAAAATGTTAGAGTTCTTAATTAAGCAGGGTAAGACTGATGTTGAGCTACAATATAATACAAATCTATCTTATTCTAAATACAAAAAATATGACATTATAAAGATGTGGAAAAATTTTAAAGAGGTTAAAGTATGGCCTAGTGTCGAGGGATATAAAGGACATGTTGAGTATAGTCGAAAAGGTTTTAATTGGGAAACGTTTGATAAAAATGTAAATATTTTTAAAGATTATATTCATACAGTAAGCATAACTGGTAGCATTTATTCAATTTATAGTAATCCAGAACTATTCTTATACTTAAAAAAGAAAAATATACTTTTCTTTATCACAAACTTAATTAGTCCATCTTTCTTAGATAGCAGTTGTTTACCTTCTGACGCAAAGAAAGAGATAAATAATAAATATAAAAAATTTCTTTTAGAGAATAGAAATATGTTTAACCCAGGTGAACTTGGAAATATAATGAATCATTTACGACATATGAATCGTGCTGACAATTCTCATCTGCTTCCTGAATTAAAAAAGTTTAATACTGCCTTAGATCTAAGTAGGAACGAAAATTTTGAAGCATCATTTTCGGAGTATGCAGAATGGTATCGCAAAATATAAAAAATTACTTAGGTATATCTCACAGATATTCTGGTATGAATTGTATTACACTTATTGCAAGTTTTTATAAAAATGAGCTTAAAAGCAATATTTTTGAAAAGTTATTTAAGTTAATAAAAACAGATAGCAAAAATATATCTACTAGAAGGTGGATGAAAGAAATCAGTCTTAAAAACATTGATGACTGGGCTACAACTTATGCTACAAAAGTATCTTTGACAGATTTACAAATTTATGATGTAATAGTGTTTAGAGCGTTAAAAAGCGAAAACCCAATTCATTTTGGTATGCTAATTGATAATAATATGAGAATGTTACATCTAGAGGAGGGGGCTCACTCTATGATTACAACAATAGATAGATATTGGAGTGAGAAGATTTATGCAGTCTATAGGCAAGTGGTATAATAAATACGTAGATTACCCTTATGTTCATCTTGGCGATGATCACATAAACGGTATTGATTGCTGGAACCTATGTATGTATATTTATAAAGACCACCTTAATATTGATATTAAACAACGCAGTTGGGACTTTTGTAATATAGTTGATGAAGACTGGTACAATAAAACTACTGATCGATTTTACGAAGATGGTTTTAAAGAATTTTCTCATATATTTAGAAAAGTTGAAGGTGAACCAAAACTCTACGATATTATATTAATGAGTATTGGTTCTACAAATGTAAGTAATCACTGTGCAATCTATGTAGATAAAAACAGAATATTACAAACTATGTTAGATCATGTAAGCTGGGTCGCTCCCTATGGCAATTATTATAAACAATATACAACAGGAATATACAGATGGAACGGTTCGATAAACTAATATATGAAATGCAATCTCATGCAGAAGAAGATTATCCAAGAGAGGCTTGTGGTATTATTCTTAAAGACTTTACTTATGTTAGGGCTGATAATTTAAGTAATACACCTACCCTAACATTTGAATTAGACCCAGGGGTGCTCGTTAAGTATGATGATCAGATTTGGGGTATATTCCATTCTCACCCTGGAAGTGACCAACCACTGCCTAGTAGAGAAGATAAGCACGCAGCGGCATTTGCTGAGTATAAATTTATTGTTGGTTTTGGCTTAAAATACTTTATATATTGGTACGATAGTAAACTAGACGCACTAAAATTTGATAAGTTTGAGAGTAAGCACATTGGCAACGATTAAAATACATTCTACCTTACGTAAGCATACTGGGGGTTCAGATTCACTTCAAGTCAAGATTAATACCTATGACGAAGTGATTTCTTTTTTATCAAACTCATTCAGAGAGTTTGCAGCCTATAGCAGTAAAATTAAAGAAGGTAAAGTTGATGAGGGTCTAGCCCTTGTTGATGGGAACTTTAAAACACTTAACCCCACAGATTTTCCACTTAGAAAAGTGAAAGATGATGAGGTTATATACGTTGTTCCTCTAATAGCAGGTGGAGGAGGTAAACGTGGTTTTTTACTTTTACTAGCAGTTGCAGTTGTAGCACCTTTTGCTATTGGTTTGGCAACTGGTGCAGGAGCAGTTGCTGGCGCAACTGCTGGTTCAGTTTACTCAGCAGGACTAACCTCTATAGGTACAGCTTTCTCAGGTATGACAGGAGCCTTATCGGGCACTGGTCTGGGTGCATCTTTTGCTCGCTCTATTATTGGTAACCTAGCTATGAGTTTACTATCAAGTGTATTTACAAAAAAACCTAAAGCCTCAGAGCAAGTTGATAGTTCTACAAGAGGCAGCGATATGTTTGGATCTCTACAGAATACTACGCAAAGTGGAACTCCTATAGCTTTACTATATGGTGAGACTAGAGTCGCTGGTCAGTTTATTTCAGGTTACTTATCCACTCAAGAACATGGTAAAAGTGATGTTGTTAGAGTAGGAGACAGTTTCTAATATGGCAATGATCCAACGACATTATGTACATCATCAAGGTAAAAAAGTTCCTTCCATATATGGCTCTAAGGGATGTTTTCCTGCAGGCACTCAAATTAAAATGGCTGATGGTTCTTCCAAAGATATAAAAGATATAGCTTCTTCAGATATTGTTTTGAGTTTTAAGAAGTATGGAGAACTTGGACCAGCCACTGTTACTGAAGTATTTTATCATGAAGATGATGAGTTACTAAGAGTACGTCATCAGCATGGCACTGTAGATGTTACTCCTAATCACTGGATGATAGGATATGACGGTCTTTTTAAAGAAATGCAAGAATTTGAACTAGGTGAAGAGCTTGTTTTAGAGACTGGCACTCCTAGTACAATTTTAAGTATTGATAAGTTACCTAATGCCCCTGTATATACTTTTACAGTTCCTGAGACTTCTACATATATTGCTGATAATTTACGAGTGCACAATAAAGGTGGTGGAAAAGGAGGATCTGGTAGTGGTAAAGAAGATCCTAACAACCTCTTTTCAACTGACATTTTATTTGTTACTTCAGCACTTGGAGAAGGTCCTATATATAGAATTAACCCAAATGGCCCTCAAGACATCGAAGTTAACGATGGTAATGTTGATGATTTAATTAATATTGATGGAGATGGTGCAGAGAATAATGAGTTCTTTAAAACCGCTACTAACACAGGCACTGCAAGTCAATCACCCTTACCTGTATTCGGGGAGCAGACAGTTGGGCCTCAAAACTTTTCATCTCCTGTTACTCTTAAAAAAGGTAATGTTGCTGGTGTGCCTAGGTCACGAGTATTTCAGCAGTCCACAAGTGCTAATGATTGGGATCAAATAAAGTTTGCATTTGTTATTGGCGCTCTACAAGAATCTAAAGATAATGGAGATATCGTACAACGAACTATCTCTATAAGAATTTCATTATTTGACTCTACTGGCTCTACTACCTTGACCACAGTGGATAAAACAATTCGTGGTAAAACCAACAGTCCTTTCAAATTTACCGTAGATATATCTATAGCTGCTTCACAACAGTCTGCTAATGGTTATAAATTTACTATTGAAAAAACTTCTGATGATACTGATAGTTCTAAAGTTCAAGAAACTATACAGTGTATCGGTTGGTTTGAGATTGAGAACCAACCCCAAGCATATCCAAGAACTGCACATATAGGTTATGCTATTAAAGCGTTTTCTGAGCATGTTGGTGGTGTTCCAAACTTTTCGTCTCTAGTTAAAGGTTTAATCGTTAAAGTTCCTACTAATTATAATCAACCCATATTATCTAATGGAGAAATTGATTGGAGAGAGCTTGAAAATCCTGTTAGTGGAACTTTTAATTATCCTGGTGCAGGCTATAGACTTCAAAGCACTGGCACTGGTAGTGTTCAAACAGGTGCTAATCCAATACTATACATAGGACCATGGGACGGTGAATTTGTATATTCTTGGACTCAAAATCCAGTTTGGATTATGTATGATATATTGACAAACAAAACATATGGATTAGGAGTTGCCCATGAAAATATAGATAAATTTAAATTTCATAGAGTAGCTAAGTACTGTGATGCTTGTGATGACGCTACTGGAGCGTTTATCGGTGTTGACGGAATAGCAGATGGAACATTTAGACATAAGCCTAGAAACACATTCACAAGTATAAGAGAAGTTTTAGTAGGTATTCCAGAAGGAACCAAGATTAAAGAAAGACGTTTTACTTTTAACGGAGTTATTTCAGACCAAGGTCAAGCTTTAGATTTACTAAATCAAATGGCTGCCTCTATACGAGCTGCTTTAGTGTACTCTGGAGGTAAAATTACCTTAGCTGTCGATCTACCAGATGAGATGCCTGTTGCACTCTTTAATGAGGCGAATATAAAACAGGGTTCATTAAATATTTCTGGAGTCAAGGAGAGTGAAATATTCACTGGAGTAGATGTTTCTTACATTGACCCGACTAATCACTTTAAAAGAGAAACTGTAAGGATAGATACTGTCGATGCAAATGACGGAACAGATAGAAGTGTTATTGAAAATATTGCATCTCTTGATTTATTTGGTGTCACTAGAAGATCTCAAGCTCTTAGATTTGCTCAATACCAAATAGCTGCCTCTAAGTTTCAAAGAAGAAAAGTTGATTTCGTAACCTCAACTGATGCTTTAGCATTAGCTCCAGGAGATGTAATTTCTCTTGCTCAAAGGCAAATTGGTATCGCTTTTGGTTTTGGAGGTAAGATTGCTAGAGATTCAAATACTGTATTAAGCTTAGGTGGTAATGTGATGTTAGAGCATCTCACTGTACCTACTATTACTACTACAGATTTTACAGCTAATACAAATCCATTAGCACTAAGGATTATTCAACTTGAGGGAGACAGAATAGATTTATATACACTATCTAATACTAAATTTGCAGTCAATAGCACAGGTAATGTTAGCGCGGGAGCAGACCTTATTGAAGTAAGAATAGACAAACGTTTTGACCCGATTACAAAATCATTAGTTAGTTTTAATCAATTTAGTGCTAATAACTTACCAAAAAGAGGTGACTTATGGAGTTTTGGGGAGTGGGATAATCCAGATAATTTTTACTCTAATAAAACAGATAAACTTTTTAAAATTACAAGTCTTTCAAGAGAGCCTAAAGATGAAGAGATTACTATATCAGCTATAGAATATGTTTCAAATATTTATGTAGATTCTGATACTTTTATTGATTATACTCCTACTGCTTATCTAGACACTAAGTCTCCTTTAATAGCACCTCCTGCACCCATATTTAATTTAAGATCTGTACCAACTAGAGAGCAAGATGGTTCTGTTCGAGTTGATCTAATTGTAGAAAACTTTACTGAAAGTTTAAATTATGGTTTACAATTTGAAACTGAGTATTTTATATCATTACCTGATGAGTCTCAACTTATACCTGCGATTGTAAATGAAGATAGTAATACAATAAAATTTAATGCCTCTAACGTAAACGCGTTAACTACTGGTGAAGGTCCCGCTACATTAATCGGTAAGAATGGTTTTGATTCTTTAACAGGTAAGATCAGACTCTTGTGTAATGCTGTAACCACTGCGACTCATGGAACAAGTGCTATCTCAAATTTAAGACTGCAAGTTGAGGGAATGAATGTGCTTACTGACTATAATTTTATAGCTAGTGGTGAGCCTAAGTTTGTATTAGATGTTAATGATGGTTTATCTAGTGGGTTATTTCAAGGACTTAAGGGACAAGATTCCGTAACTGTGCCAATTACAGTTCAACAAACTGGAGGTAGTAGAAACTTTGTTGCCTCTGGCCCTGAACAAACAGCTCTTTCATCTAACATTCGTTTTGCTGATAGACCGAATAACTTTATATATATAGAAAATCCTGTTACACTAGGAGTTGATTTAGGAAGTAAGTTGCCAAACCCTCCTTTCTTTGTAGAGATATTTCAAATTTTGGACTCAAGATATTTTAATAGTAGAGCAAACTTTTATGTTGGTGGGTCAGAGTTTACTTTTACACAACAGAACACAGTTATAGGAGGAACCACTCATATTGAGCCTCTACCTATAAAACCACGAAATGCAGGTTTTTTAAGAGTATTTTTAGACAATATACAGACAACTAACTTTTTATTAGACACTGCATCAACACCTGCTTTTGTACAACTTACTACAGCAGCTGACGAAACTCAAATAAGAGTTGAGATAGATCATTACACTGTGCCTGCCATTGAGATTGGAGACAATGTACAGTTTGAATCTGCAAATGTTTTTGCTGTCGCTAATACAAGTTTTGATCCTGCTAGTCCTACATTTAATGCTCAGATGACTACTAATAGCATCTTTCAAATTGAGTTAGCATCTACACCTGTTGCTAATCTTACTGGAATAACTATGGTAAATTTAGCTCAAGACCCTGTTGGAACTATTGGTAATGTTGATGTATCAAGTAGAACTTTTACATTAGACTACGATAGAGGAACCTTCCCTGGTAATTTTAGGCTTGCTAATAATCAAATATATCAATTAAATATAGGAGGTGAGTTTGAAAAAACTTTCTTAGCAAAAGATAGAGTTATAAGAGATATACCAATAGGCACTACCACTGTAAAAGCTAGAAATAGAAACATTACTGGCAGGTTTAGTCCAAGTGTCACAAAATCAGTTTCTGTAGGCGAAATACCAATTCAAAAAGTACAAAATGTCACTATAACAGAAGGCCTATACATTGAACAGCTAGGCGGGGTGGCAGTAAGAGCCATTGTAAAATTTAATCATGTAACTAATCAAGAGGTAACTGATTACGAAATATCGTATAGAACTAATAGTACAGAAAATACTGATCTAAGTAGTTTCTCTACTGTTAAAGTGCCTGCTAACAACATTGATGATGCAGGACAGATTACTTACGTAATTAATAATATAGATAGAGGTCTCTCAGGAGGTACAATTACTCTCTTTGTAAGAATCACTCCACTAAATAAAAACATTAAAGGAATTACAGCAACAGCTAGTAAATTGATAGTAGGTAAAACAGCAAAACCACAAAATATTCGAAGCTTTGGTGTTGGACAATCAGAAGAGCAACTTACTCTTTTCTGGCAGTATGCACGTCAGGCTTCTGGTGATTTAGTTGACTTAGATTTAAAAGAGATTGTTATAAGACGAGTTGCTGGAATCGTAGATAACACAGAAGCTAATTTTAACGCAGCTCAAGACTTTTTAACTGTTGCTGCAGGTGTATCTAGAAAATCTGCTCCAATTGATTCCTTTGGTGCTTTTACTTTCTTTGCAAGAACTCGTGATACTTCTGGTAACTTTAGTGATGATATTGCGATAGCCTCTATTACTACTTTTAGACCTGGCGGTAAAACAGTGTTTAAAGCATTTAATACTGACTCTCCGTCTGTACAGTTTGCTGGTATAGCTAATGAAAATGCTAGTGAAGCTGCATTTGTTAGCGTAACAGGAACAAACTCTGGAGGATTAAATGTTGCAGCTACTCCCTCAACTGTTGCTGATAATGCCAACGCTTCTGCCAGTGGTTGGTCATACGACGCGGGCGCAGCAGCCACGGATTTAACTGCTGCTGGTAGTGCTGAATATATCACACCAATTAGAGATATGGGCGCAGTTATAACAGGCTCTGTTCAAGTTGATATTCAAGGCACTAGCGGAGTTAAAACTACCTTTAATGACTTTAGAGATGATCTTATAACTGGCGCTACAGAGGTACAAACTAGTCCTAAAGCTAACGTATTAAAAGAAACTAATTTTGGAGGTATTGGCACTGTACTTGGATTCAGTAATACCACTCTATCTTTCAGCTTTGATGGCCCTAACCAAACTTTAATTGATACAACTACCTCACAGAATGTATACGCAATCGTTAACCCTGGACAATACACTGGTAATGTTATCTCGATAGCAGGTATAACAAAAGCTAATCCAGCAGTGATTACCACTTCTGGTTCTGAACATGGCATTACTGGCACAAAGAGAATTATTGTCCATGGGGTAGCAGGAATGACTGAGATAAATGATAGAGAACTATTCGCAACTAGAGTCAATGCTACCACTCTAAACATATTTACAAACTCTGGAGGCTCTACCGGTCTCAACTCTACTGGTTTTACCACTTACACGACTGGAGGAGTTGTTGACCAAGGTGACAGGGCCAACTCTAATTCTTTTGCTCTCATAGCTGGTGCTATAAATGCAAATGAGATTGAACTCGGAGCAAGCTTTCATGCAAATGGTGAACCGACTGGTTCTAATGCTCTTGCTAACGTAACTACTGCTAACAGCGGTGTAAATAATTACAAACTTGTAAACTTAAAGCAATTTAAAGATGAGTCAGCCACTACGTTTGCTGGTTCTACTACAGCAGTAACTCAGCAAACTTTTATTAGAACTTCTGAAGCTGCGCCTGACGTATTATTCTACACTGGAGCTGGGGTATCAAATGGAAACGTAAATGTCAATGCATTTAGTTCTTCTGCTATCAACGATGGTTTTTTACCTTATGAAGTTGGATCCCGTCAGTTTAGATTTTATCAACTAAAATTTGTGGTACTCAACTCATCTCCAAATGATTTTGACTTTACACTTGATAAATTTAGAGTTAGTATAGAGAAGACTAAAACTACTTTTACAGATACATCAACTTTTAGCAATACTACACAATTTGTTGATATGACATCTGCAAACTTCGGGTTAGTCCCAACTGTTTCATTACAGCCAATTAACTTTGGTAATGCAGCTGTGGTTTTAACTTCAGAAGTAACAAAAGATCATGTAGCGTACAAAGTATTTGATATAGGAGCTGGAGCGATAGCACCTGCTAACGGGGCAATATCAGTCGCACTAACAGCAACGGGGATTTAAGATGGCATTAATAGACTCAAATACCTTTATAGAACCAACAGCAGCTACTAGTATTAGTACTGCTCGTACGCAGTTCAATAATGCATTGAGATCTTTATTAACTAATTTTGCAGGAGCTGCAGCTCCATCATTAGCTAGTTCTAATATAGTTAGATCAGGAGTTGCAACAACACCTGAAAATGGTACGTTATATAGACATTCAAATTCAAATGTAACTGCATTTTTTGTAGCTGATTCAGTTAATATTAAAACACAGACTGTTGGAACAGGTTTTACACGAGTTGGTATCGGACACAGAATTGAAAACGGTATCGCATCTTTGATGGCAAACGTGACGCATTATGAGATAGGCGAACTTGCTGCTACAGTCAGTTCAGCTGGAGGTTTAGCTGCAAATGCTAGACTTTATCTAAATAAATCAAATAATGCAAACCAAACAGACTTTGTTGATGTAGGTATACCACCAGAAAATGGTTCTGTATCTAATACGATGATAGAGCAACATATAATAGCGGCTGGTGCAGCAACATCAAAAACAACAGGTATTACAGGTGATAGACTTAACTTTGCCTTTGATGCCGCAAAAGGTTTAGCAGGTAACAATGCACATATTAGAGTGTCAGCTATAGCTTCAAATCCTACTGCTATTGCTCTCGGAACTATTAATGCTGCGAATACATCAATTGTTCATTATGGCAGCACCACCACTGCAAAATCTGGTGCTGGTAAAGATGGAATAAACATTTTAGCACAAGATGGTAAAACTTATGGTAACGTTGCTGCCAGGGTGCTGTCACAAGCTACAATTATGAATACTGCTACAGACGTAGCACCTTTAATGCCCCCCGGTACTATCATCATGTATGGCGCAGATTCTGCTCCAGCAGGATGGCAAGTATGTGAAGGTGGTACTATTAGCAGGTCAACCTATGCTGCGTTATTTGCAGTGATAGGAACAAGCTTTGGCTCTGGAGATGGTAGTTCGACTTTTACACTACCTAACTTTAGTGATCGAGTGCCAGCAGGTAAAGCTACAAATGTTAATTACACTAAAACTTCAGCAACTATAGCTTCAGGAGGCACACTCTCTGCGGCTGGTGGTAGTTTAAGTTTAAGTGCATCAACAACATCAGTTGCAACTGCTTCAAAAGATGCAGGCAGCGCAACAGTCGTAACAGCTGTATCAGGTTCTGTATCAGGTATAACTGTAGCACAGGCCTATCAAGGCGTAAAATTTATTATTAAAACCTAGGAGGGTAAATGTCTTATTATAAGATGCATATAGATGAACTTCACTCAGACAATGTCTTTTGTGAG
>MDTG01098455.1_pt1 | contig 19405 bp, 17 predicted proteins | sample 811421 | NCBI WGS metagenome assembly MDTG01 (sample SAMN05326645, study PRJNA326480) | marine metagenome | isolation source: seawater | place: Pacific Ocean: South East | collected 2011
GAACCATATTCTCTCCTTGCTCTCTCTCCAACAGTATTAACTCTAGTGGACATTTATTATATATAAAATAACAATATATTTAATTATTATTTTACTAAATATGATAAAATTTTTTATGTAAGACTTCAAATGGACTTTCAAACTTAGGAAGATTAGTAATATTTTGGTTTAATTCTTTAGCCTTATCTGCTTGCATTTTTCTTACTTTTGTTACAAAATAATCTCTTTTCAACTTTTTTGAGTTTTCACGGTCTTTTTCAGTAGGACGTGTTTTATATTTATAAATTAAATACACTGTTATAAATAAAACAAATACACCAAGCAAACCTAAATTCAACATATAATAATCAACTTCAACCCTTTGTTCGTGACATTTTTTTAAACTTTCACTTAAAAAATATTTTACTCCGGGTTCTGTTAAACTGGGTCTAAATTGTTGTGAATTCATATAAATATTAAAACTAAAATCTTAAAAAAATTTATACACAATATTTATATGGTATCTGTCGCTTCATCTATTTTATTTTTTGTAATTACCACAATTGCTTATTTTATTATTAAATATTTATTAGCAGACCGGTTTAATTCTAGAAGTCAAGGAATTGCTATGGCATGCACTATTGTTTATTTAGCAATAGTTGTTTCAATACAAACATATATTAATGTAGTTAATGCTAAAGAAAAGTGTGGAGGAACACCACAAACCTTTAGAGCAATGTATTACACTTTTGTTCCTTACTTATTTATTTTTGGAACACTCATGATTGTTCTTATGTTTTTTCCCGGATTTAAAGCACCTTTTTCAAATACATTAGGATATGCTTTTTGTAGTTTACCTTTTATGAATATAAAACCAACATTTATGAATATTTTAAAAACAGACAGCAATAACAAGTTACTTAAAACTGTCTATGAAGATCCATCTCTTATGATAAATGAAATGACACCCCAAAATTTCTTTGTTTTTCTTCAAAAAATGGGATCCGCTCAAAATTCCATTTTAAGTCCAGACTATAAAAGGTTTATTCCTGATCTTTATAATTTAGTTACTATTAAAAACAGTATTGCTAAATTTGTTTGGTTTACATTAACTGGTATTTTGGTTATTTTAAATTCACACAGTTATATCATGTCTATGAAATGTAGTAGATCTGTGGATGAATTATCTGGAAAACTTGACAAGGCTTTTAGTAATCCTAAGAAAGAGAAAAAGAAACAAAAATGGAAACTAGGATATTAAAACCTAAAATATTATAAAACTTAAGATAAATAATTTAAATAATTAAAGTTTAAATTATTTAATGGAAGATGCAGCAGACTTATTTACTAGAACTTCTAGAACTTTACGTGATAACGCTGTAGTAGAACTACAAAGAAGTAATCATTTTTTAAGACGACAATTAGCACAAAATATAACTAATCCTTTTTTTAAATATAAAATAATTATTAAGCAGCATGCTTTACCAATGCAACCTGGTGTTATTTTTCCAGAAACAGAGGGTATTTTTATTGGTATAAAAGATTATAATGTGACTGTTCTTTTTAAAAATAATGATAATGAAAATAAAATTAAAATTTTTCATTTAAATCATATTAACATAGTAGACGATAGAATTGAAACACATTTTTTTCAATAAAATTATATTTTTAAAATATTAAAATATAATTTAAAACTTAAGTTTAGGTGCGGCTAAGTAGTAAAGAACAAATAAATAACACATCATTGCCAGAATTAAAGTTAAAAACCAAATAGGAATAATTGTTTTTTTGCTAGATCCTAATCCAAATTGACGTAAAGCCCCATCTTTTTCATATAAAAATGCAGGTTCTAAATACTGAATGATAGCAAAAATAATAATAAATAAAATAATTGCAGTTGAAGTTATATTTTTACGTATATAGGCACGGTACATAATAAATTATATATAGATAAGTTTTTTAAATAAAAAGTTTTTACTAAATAAACTTAATTTTTTAATTAATTTTATTTTAATAATTTTACATGTAATCAACGGCATCATTTATTTCTTCTCCATCTTCTGGAATTGCTGCTAAATTAAAAACCTCAGCATCTATTTGTTTTTGTACTTCCATATCTTCCATAAATTCATATGTATCACTATCTACCATAGTTAATTCATATATTTGACTACTAAATTCTGTAACTTCATCTCTAACACCACGTTTTAACTCCATTAATGCGGTCTTTTCTATTTCTTCTCTTTCTTTATCATACTGATTTTCATCATACTCAAAAATAGCACGCGTTTGTCCAACACCCCAATCTCCTAGACTATGATTTTTCATAATATTTTCTACTTTACGTTCTTCATCTGCCAAATCACGGAAATTTGCAGTAATTTTTGCCTTTTCTTTTTCTTTTGATTTTAAAACATTTTTTGTTACCTCTTCTGGTGTTATATTTAACATTTTCTTATAAGATTCTAAAATTTTAAGATAATTAGATATTAAATTACATGATATTTTTTCTAATGTTTCTTTTTCACCTCTTAATATAAGTTCATCTTGCTCTTCATCTAATGGTGCCTTCATTTCTTCTTCTATTTCTTCCTTAATCTCTAAATCTGCATCGAATGCATCTAAATATAACATTATAGATGACAAAAACAAATAATAACCTATATTTTTTATCATTTCTCCATTAAATATGCTATCCCGAGGTTCGTCCGCCATTATTTTTGAATAAAAAGGAATAGCATCCATTATCATTAATAAATCTTTGTTATATTTCAAAACATATTCCAAAACTGCTGTTACATTTTTATCACCATAATATTTTGTAAAGTATCCATAATCTCTTTCCATTATTTTATTTACATCATTTACATGTCTCTGACTTAATTTCCAATGAGTGGGTACATTATGTTTTTTAACTTTGTTTAAAATAATATTTGGGAAACTTGTTATTATATCTTTAGACATTTGTGTTAATAAAGTAAATATGTTGAAACTTGTTTCTTCTTCTTGATACATATAAATTTCTTCTCCAAATAATTTCCAATTTAAAATAAATCTCTCCTCCCGCTTTTTTGATTTTTTAGTTTGTTTTACACTTTGTAATCCATAATTTAAAATAAGGTCCTTTAAGTTTCTTTTTAATTCTCCATGCTCGTGTAATTTTTCAGTAATTTGAGTTGCCATTTCATCACTCCACTGTTTTAGTCTTGCATTGAACCTATCTATTTGCTCTTGTGATGAACCACCTTTTTTATGAGATATACTAAATCTATCAATTAATTCATGTAACATATCTACAAGTTCTGGGTGTGGTATATAAATTTCTGATTTTTCTTTTAAATATTCAGAAATTAACTCTAAATTCATTTTTTCAGTGACTATTGCTGGGTCAATATCAAAATTTATTATATTCTTTCTTGATACATTGTGAATTAGTGCTTTTAATGTGTCTGGTGAATAATTTAACCCCTCACTTTTCATTATATCTATTTTTCTCTCCAAACTATCAGAAGATCTATATTCGGCTATATTTTTAACACATAATCTTTGTAAATCGTCATCTAATGTGATACCACTATTGAATTTACAATATTTCATAAATGCCAAATAAATTATACTTTCATCAAATGTTGGATCTATTTTTGGGAAAACAATCTTAGTATCATTTTTAAATGTTAATAATGATGTAATATTTTTTTCATATTTTTCATATAACTCACTACCTTGTTTAACACGTTCATTATATTTTTCTATGGATTTTTCTTTGGCAGTGAAATAAAGATAAGTACTAGGTTCTCCTTCATTACAGCAAGCATTTTCCAAAAATGGAATGTTACTCATGCTAGCAAGTAATAATGGTTCATTATCAACCGCACGTTGAATAGATTCATGAATGGAAAAACAATTTTTAACAATATTTCCATATAATTGCCATAAATATGGAAACTGGTCATTGCTTCCTGATTTTATGGTTGCTTCAACTAATTTTTCATATCCCTCACCAATATTTTGTAAATCACTCACACTAACTGGTATTAAAGGTGGTAAATAATTATTCCATAATTGTACATCAAACATTTCTGGCATAAATTCCATATCTTTATTTTGCATATTCCACAATCGCTTTTGTTGTAATTTTTCAACAACATAATCAATATTTAATATTTTCTCAGTCATAAATGTTTTTAAATCTTCATTTAAACCATCAACTTTGCTTTGAAAATTTTGTTTGTTTGCTTTTGGTAATACTAACCATGGTCGGTCTTTACCTCTACGTAAATGCAATAAAACACAATTAAAATAGTTAACAAAACCTAAATCACTATTTCCATTTAATGGAAATCCATTAAAAGATTTTATGCAAATAGAAAAAGTTACATCTGAAACAATATTAGGTATTGCACATTGTACACCAATAATATATGCTGCACTGACGGACTTTAATAAAACTTGATCATGTTTATACTCATATGGTCTTACCTTTTTGCCTTTCTTTTTTCGTATTTCCGCCAATTCATTATATTTTTTCTCATCCATTAAATTTTTGTTTAAACTATCAATTGTTAATCTAACCATAAATGGATGTTCTTCTTCACTATTAATTTGTAATTTTTTATCAAATGCTTGTACTAAACTTTTTACATGTTTTGCCAAAAGTGTTTTATAATTAAATGATGTATCTTTTACTTTAGAATAATTAAAACTTTGAACATCTATGTTTTCTAACATAATTTCGCGAGAAACAATTTTATAACCACTCTCATCATAACCTTCACTATCATCAAATTCAATAAATTTTATAATATAACCACTGTGTTTGTCAATAACTTTATCATTGTCGTCACTAAGTTGACCTCTAGTATTACAAACACTTTCAAGAACTTCTTGATACAGTCCCTGAGAGAAGCCTTCTGCTAAGTCATAATAAAATGTTGGTAAAAGTTTTACATTAGTATCAACACAGTAATACCAAAAAGGACTTTCATCTGTGTTATTTAAATCATGATCACGGCAAAACTTTTCAATAAAACGCTGAATATTATTAAATTTTTCAACTAAATCATTTTGTGCTAATATAGTATCTCTAAGTATAGCATATGGAGATGAAATTATATCTTCAATATCTAGTTGTGATGCTATCTTAAGTTGAACTATATCGCGTTTGATATTTTTTTGTGTTTTTAAATTTTTCAAACTAGTAATTTTGATAAAAGAACGACGAAAATTTTCGGAAATAGTTGTTTTTAATTCTGATATAGACATTCGTATTTGTTCTTCTAATTTTTCAGTAACTTGCGATAAAAAGTTTCTTTGTAATATTTCTTTACTTTCATCTAGTCCAACACATTCTTTTTTAATTTTTATGCAATTATCTTTTAAGTTACAAAAATTTATGGCATCTAAAGACATGCCTTCTTTTGATTTATCTAACTTCCATTTATTACTCTCACGAAGATAATATTTATAGTCCATATCTCCCAAATCTAATAAAGCATAATCACCATTTTCTACTATTTTAGAACCTAATATCATTGCTGAAGCATCACGTCTTGCTTTTTCATCATTTACCCCATTATTTTTCATTAAAAATTCTGATAATTTTAAAATTTGTTCTTCAGGTTCATCTTCTATATTTCCATATTCTTCTTTCCATGCATGACCAATATCATATGGAGTATCGTCATATTTTCTATCAAAGAAAACCTCCAAATCTCCCCGACTATCTCTTTCTAATTCTTCAATATCATTATATTTTTTTGCAAGTACAATAGGTTCACATTCACTTGATGAGCCCATTTCATTTGCTATTTTTGATGTTTCTAATTCTTCTTGAATAGTTGTGTCAATATCAACTGGTTGAACAAAAGATAATTGATCCATTGCTAGAGCATTAAGATATGTACGACCACAATCTATATCAATAATTTTCTTTAATGAGGTATCAGTATACATTTCTTCATCTAAATTATATCCATCTCTAGATAATATATCATGACTATTGAATTTATTTAATAACTCTTCTAGTATAGTAAAACTATCATAACTTTCTTGTGATGATAAGTATTTTGTATATTTATCTTTATTTATAACTAAATTTCTTTTGACTTTTTCTATTTCATCAAAAACAAACCCCATAATTTCATGGTACTGTTTAAATGTAATATCATCTTTATAAATTAAAAATGGTTCTAATTGTTCAACCACTCTATCAAAAGAAATACCATTTTCTATATTATGTTTGTATTGGTGAAATAATTCTTTAGTTTTAGGTATTAAAGAATGTAAATATTTGTCATATACCTCATTATCATCAACCCGATCATCATATTTTCTTATTTCTTCAAAATCCACATATTTTATTTTTTCAAATTTCTTTTCTTTTGATTTTTTTTCTTTTACCTGCTCTGTATTTTCTACAATAGTGTTTTTTTTTAGGTTGGTAGTTTCATTAAGTAATTTAAAATAAGAAAATGTAGATTGGTTTAATTGGGCCTTATCAAGTATATTTGTTTTGGGGAGTTGTATTTTTGAATATTTAATAACAGATTTAGGTAGCATTAAAAATCCTTTTATATGTAATTTATCGTTATTTGTTAGTTTATCTAAGTATAAAACACTTTTCTTATTTTGTGGGTCAGGATTTACAAGATGTGTTAATCCCGAATTTAAACGTTGCATAATAAATCTATTTTGTTTAACAGAAACATTTGGTTTATCAAATAATTCACTACTAGATGACATAGTAGTTGAATAAAAATCAGATATATTATCAAGTAAAACTTCAAAATCAGTTACGACTTCCTGTACTTTAATAATATTTGTTAAATCATTTGGTTCAACATGAGGAGTAAAATAAGGGTTTAGATTTTGATAAAGAAATTCATATTTATTTTGTCCATCAGGAATATTATTATTGTAATATTGATAAAGAAGTTGGAACTCTGCGTCTAAAGCAAAGTCAATACCTAAAATATTTGCATGCTCTTCATCATCATCCTCTAAACCATGTTCTTTATCATAAAGATTTTTTTTATTTTTAATAACAGGTATTATCCATTTTAATTTTTTATTAAAAGTTTTAAAATTTTCTACTAATGGTTTATAATTAGCGCCTTTTTTAAGAATATGTTCGGCATTTCCTTCTTCATTGAATTTTGAAAAATTTTGCCTTAGTTCTTGAAATCTTTCAATTAAAACATGTATTTTATTAAGTTCCAACGGTGTACGTTCGTTTGTTGGTATAGATGCTAATAACTCATCTAATAAGTCACCTGTTTGCATTTCAACACTATAACGTTTTTCTTTTTCAGATACGTTAATTTCTTGTGTAATTTCTCCCAAATCATCATCTAATATTTCAATATCTTCTAAATCAATGAATGCTTCTTTTATTTTTTCTGCTTGTTCTTCGGTATCTAAATCTAATTCTAAATCTAGTTCTAAATCGTCGTCAACTTCATCGGGTTCTATATCTAAAGACCCTTCTTTATCGGTTTTTTCAATTTCAACAATTTCTTCTTCTTGTTCTAAAGTTTTTTTTGAACCCGGTTTTTCTATATGTTGAATACTAACTATATTTAATGATTTGGGTATACCTTTGTATTCAAAATCAATATATATAGTTTCTTTTGATGGATATGTTGAAATTTCTATCATATCTTCCTCAATATCTTTAATTAAACCATTAACGACTAATGGTGGTTGAGATTCAAAATAAATACTAATCCAATTTCCTGGAATAAGATCATTTTGTCGAGCATAACCTTTTTCGGTAGGATTATCTAAAATAAATATACTTTCTATACTTTCATCAGTTATGTTACCATCTACAATGTTTAATATGATATTAGATAAATCATCTTGTTGTACAAGACTTATATTTTCTTTATCTAAATAATCTATTAAAAATATTTTTTCATGAATTTCTAAGTTTTCACTAGCATTTATTTGAATAATTTGTCCTAATTCTAAAAATATTAAATCTTGTTTACTGGTGTTTGACATTACTTATATTTATAGAAGAAATTATATATTATTTTTTATACTATATATTTAATAAATTTAAAGATATCGTATTTATACTAGATAGATGGCTAGTTATGCTCCAATGAAAGTCATAGATTTAAAAAATCTATCTCAAAATATTGATTTTACAGTTAAAAATTTTGGAAATTATAATATTATAAAATACAAAAAAGAGAAACTAAATAATGATAATATTAAAGATTTAGGATTGTTAAGATCTATTATTACAGATGGTAAGAAAATATTATGTATGGCTCCACCAAAATCTGTTTATTTTGATGTTTTTACAAAAGAAAATAAAATAGAGGATTGTTATTTCGAAGAATTTATAGAAGGAACAATGATTAATGTTTTTTGGGATAGTACAATAGATGACTGGAATATAGCAACTAAAAGTAATATAGGTGCAAAATGTAAATATAACGTAAATTCAACTAAAACATTTCGTTATATGTTTTTAGATGCAATGAATTCATGTGGCTTAGAATTTAGTCAACTTAATAAAAACTTGATTTATAGTTTTGTAGTTCAACATCCCGATAATAGAATTGTTATACCTATAATTAAATCTACTTTATACTTAATTGCAGCATATTCAATAATGATTGATGAACAGGGTGATCAAATAGTAGAAAAAAAAAATAATGTTATGTTGTTAAATGTAAATAATGTCAAAAGATATGAGTTTAATGAAATACAATCAAAATTCGGAGATACGTGGCAAAGGGTCAAAAATTACTTTAATGATGATATGTTGGATTACAAGACACATGGTATTGTTGTTTATAACAGTAAGGGAGAGCGTATGAAAATTCGTTCTAAAAATTATGAAAAAATTAAAATGTTGAAAGGAAATACTCCTAAAATTCAATTTCATTACTATTATCTAAGACAAAATGGATTAGTAAAAGACTTTTTACTATACTATCCTGAATATAAAGATGAGTTTAGGGTTTTAAGACGAGATTTACATAAATTTACTGAAAAACTTTATCAATATTATATTGACTGTTATATTAAAAAACAAAAAAAGGTAAAAGAGTATCCATATAACTTTAAAACGCACATGTTTAATTTACATAAAATTTATTTTGAAGAACTAAAACCAAATAAAAAGTTTGTAAATAAACAAGTTGTAATAGATTACATTAATACATTGCATCCTGCAAAACTAATGTATTCAATTAATCATGTTTATAATAAGCATAAATTAGAAGAAAAAGTTGCTGAAAATTTATCAAATTAAATAAAAAATAAAGATTTTTTAAAAAAATTTAAATTATACATAAAAATTTATTTATAATTTAAAATTTAAAATTAAAATTAAAATTTATTAATATTATATTTTTAAAAGAATTCTTTAAGATTTGTGAAAATTTTGATACCAGTTTGGCAAGCATATGAAATTACGGATCTAATATTTTCATCAGTAAATTTTTTTTCTTCATTAAAACTCATTCTAATAATAGAATCAGTATCGTGAGGATGCATCTTAATAAATCCCACATATGCCAATACTCTGTCTTCACTACGATAATATTCGTCATGAAGAATATATTCAATTACTTTTCCTATCGTATAATCTTCATTTTCTAACAAAACATCAACGCTATTTCTCATAGTTGTTTTAGTTTTATTTAAAATAAGTTTATCATTTTGACAAATTTCATTTATTTTATTTAGTTTATGTACAATTACATCAATTGCTAAATGAATAAGTTCCATGTTTGTATAAACTCCTATAGTTTGTATTTTAAAATCAAAACTTTTATCAAGATAAAACCGTTTTGCTCTCAATAATTTCCAATTTTTTTCAAAATCATCTACGTCTTTTTTAGAATAACCTTTTTCTTCTAATTCTTGCTCTACAACTTGCCATTGTGTATTTTGTTCTACCTTGTCAGGAGTATTTTCGTATGCACAAGTAGATACTACATTATACATACCATTGTGTGATGCATTAGATACAGATAATTTGCATTCTAATTGTAATTCTTGACCCGGAATATCATTAGAAATTTTAGGACGTAATCTAGCAAATAATATGTGTCCCCCTGTTAGTGGGTCAGGAGGAAATATATCTCTTGTTGCTTCATCATCTAGATATGTATCAGTTTCTATGTTTTTAATTTTAAAGTCCTTTGTAGTAATATAAACAATAGAGTCTGTGTCATTTACCTCATTAATTTCTACAATAAGATTTTCTATTACATCATGATCTTTAATATGTACTGGAATGCAACTTAAACGTTGTTTTAAAATTTCATTATTAAAACGTGTAGTATTTTTGATAATATTAATATGTTTAGCATCTAAAGATGTATCCATAACAACAGTGTTTACATCACTTAGAATAGTTCTTCTTAAAGCATTTGCAACACTAACATTTGCATTTTCAAGTGTAAATGATAAAATACCGTCTTTTTCCTCCGAAACTTTTATACTAGGAAGAATTAAAGAACTTTTAGGAATACTTTGAGATAGACTTTCTTGAGATTTTTGGCTCATATACTAATAACTAACAAGTTTTTTTTAATATTAATTTTCAATTTAATATTAAAATAAGTTAAATTTCTGATAAATTAGACTTGTTGATATATTAATGAGTAGTGTTTTATATTACAGTAAATATTGTGAAAACTGTCAAAAATTATTATATGAATTAGGTAAAACTAATATTTCAAAACAAATACATTTTTTATCAATTGATAAAAGAGTTAATAAAAATAGTAAAGTTTATTTAGTTTTAGATAATGGATGTGAAGTATTTTTACCACCAAATATAACAAGAGTTCCTACTTTATTATTACTAAATAAAGGAAATAAAATTATTGTTGGAGATGATGTTTTAAATTACTTTAGACCACAATTAACACAACAAAAAGTGAAAGCAACAAGACATAACATGGAACCTATGGCTTTCTCCATGTATGAAATGGGAACATCTATGTCTGATAATTATTCGTACTTAGATCAATCAAATGAATCTATGTCAGCGAAAGGAGATGGAGGATTAAGACAAATGCATAGTTTTGTGACACTTAATTTTGATGACAAAATTAATACTCCCCCAGAAGATTATGAACCTGATAAGGTAGGTAATGTTGATTTAGGTAAATTACAAGCACAAAGAGATAGTGAGGTATCCATGCCATCTCAATAAATTTTTTAAATAATCATTTAAATAATCATTTAAAAAATAATGTTTATATTTGTGTAGTAATGTCTAATTTAGTTAAAGTTTTTAACGACCATTTATTAGAATTTTTGGATGATGTAATTACAATATTTCCAGATAATACAGATATACAAACAGGAAGGACATTTTTGGCTAGCATGAAAAAAGTAAATCCTAAAAAAATAATTAAATTATGGAAGAATTATGTAAATGATATTTATTTAATTGAAATAAATAAAGGAAATATGGATTTTTTTTTAAGTAAAGATTATACACATGATTTAAGGCATACATCTGAAAAAGTATTAAATATAATTAATGACATAAAGATTTCTTTACGTAAAACATCTAAAGAAAATAAAAATAAAGCCTTAAAATACGTGCAAAATTTATGTAAAATTTGTGACTTATATCATAAAACATAATTATAATTAAATATAAAAATATACTTTAAAAAAAGTTTAATTTAAAAATTAAATTTTAAATTAAACATATAATGAACGAAAATAAAAAAGTTCAAGAAGAAACTAATAAAACAGAAGAACCAACCGAAACAACACAACCAACAGAAACCCAAAATAAAGAGGTTCCGGAGGAGTTCTCTAAAATTCTTAAAGATTTTTACAAAGATATTTTATTGGTTTTTCCTGAAATGAAATACAAATTAGAAGACAGTACAATTGAATTTCTTCAAAATAAACATGATGGTACTGAAATTTTTGAACATTGTTTAACAGTTTTTCCGGAGAGATTTTTTGATATTTTGTATCAAAATGAAGATATTTTTACAAATCCAGAAATAAACACACATTTTTTACCAAATATTGACTTTAAAAAGTTATGGAGTGAAGACATTAGTGATAATACTAGAAAAACGATTTGGAAATATTTACAATTAATATTGTTTTCAGTATCAAGTTCTATTAAAAATGGAAAAGATTTTGGAGATACTACAAAATTATTTGAAGCAATAGATCAAGACGAAATGAAACGAAAACTTGAAGAAACAATGAAAGAAATGGGTGAAATGTTTAATGAAACAATGGAAGGTGAAGATAAAGAAAGTTTTATGAATTCCGAAGATTTGCCAGATCCTGAAGATTTACAAAATCATTTAAGTGGGTTGATGGAGGGAAAATTAGGAAGATTAGCACAAGAGATTGCAAATGAAACAGCAGAAGATATGGATATTGACATGGAAGACAGTGCTAATGTTGGTGATGTTTTTCAAAAATTATTGAAAAATCCTACTCGTTTAATGGATTTAGTAAAATCTATTGGTTCAAAATTAGATTCTAAATTAAAAAGTGGAGAGATAAAAGAAAGTGAATTAATGCAAGAGGCAGCAGATTTAATGGAGAAAATGAAAGCAATGCCTGGTATGAAAAATATGAATAAAATTTTCAGTAAAATGGGAATTCCTATGGGGAAAAATCAAAAAGTAAGTGCTAATGCCATGCAAGCCAGATTAAATCAAAATATTAAGATGTCTAGTCAAAAAGAAAGAATGCTTAGAAAATTACAACAACGTAGAGCACAAAAAGAACTAGAAAAACAAAATGCTCAAAATAATAATGTAAGTGATGTAAACTATAAGCAAATGAAATTTAAGCCTAGCGATGGTCAAGTTGAAAAAAGTTTAAGAACAAATCCAAAGAAAAAAAAGAAAAAAAAGAAAAAGAAAAACAAAAAATAAATTAAATAACAAAAATAAATTAAATAATAAAAATAGAAAAAATAACCTATTATATATATTAATAATGATAAAATTTTGGTTAGACAATCCAAACATATTATTAGATAGAAATTACATCACAGAAATATTTCCAAACAAAAGTTTTAGTTTAGCACAAAAATTAAATGCTATCACACGATTAATCATTATAATGACTATTTTAGGGTATTTATTTACACGCTCATTGAAAATTTTGGTATCATCTTTAATTACTTTAGTCATTTTGGTTATACTTTATAAAACAAAAAGTCCAAAAGAAACATTTTCAAATATAAATAAAAAAGATTTAGAAAATTATGCAAAAGAAATAAAAACAGATAATTACATCAAAAAAACATTTACAACTCCTACTAAAAAAAATCCAGCCATGAATATTTTAATGGATGAATATAAATATAATGTAAAACGACCTCCTGCTGCACCAATTTATAATGATCAAATTAAACAAGAGGTAAATGAAAACGCCAAAAATAAAAACAAAAAATTATACAGAAATTTAGGAGATAATATTCTTTACGAAAATTCTATGCATAATTTTTATACAATGCCAAATACGAAAATTCCAAATAATCAAAAAGATTTTGCTCTTTTCTGCTATGGAAATATGCCATCATGTAAGGAAGGTGATAGTTTGCAATGTTCAAAAAATAATGTTGGATTGAGAACAACTTAAGTTTAAGAAATAAAAATAATCTTAGGTTAAATATATATAATGGCAAGTGTCTATAACTATACTTTTGATAACCTAACAAGAATAGGAAATGATAAATGTGGTATTAGTGAAAGAGATGTTCAAAATAAAAACTTCTCGAAATACAGCACTCAAAGTTATTTTGCATCAGATTGTGGTATGAGTAAACCAATACATTTTGCAACTCAGCAACCTAACATTTTTTACAATGGTTCTCACCAGATGGGCATTGGAGGATGCAATGTAGATGATAATTCAAAACTCAAAATTGGAACCATTCAAACATCTACAAAATCTAGAATTAGTTTACAACAGAGACCCTTTTTAACTGTTCCTTATTTAGGAAGAGGTCCATCTCGTCCAGTAGAAGAATCTCAAATTCAACAGGGAGGTTATTTAGGAAATAAAAAGAGTTGCAAAACCATTATGGAGAAATCATTGCGTGATGAACAGTTAGAATTAGTACCATCATTAAAAGCAAGTATTCAAAATCCTGCAAATATTTGTGAAGATGTTGCGGCTGATGGATGGATCAGAGGTGGTCTTCCATCAAGAGAATTAAGTCGTGATAAAGATTACTTTACAAAACATTAAAAACTTAATTTAATTATGATTTAAAATGTAATTCATAATTAATTATACAGTATAACATGTATAACTATAATCACAAAGTAACTTATAATTTTGTAGATGATAGAGAGCAAAATAAAAAGTATAAACAAGATATTTTAGCCTCTTTTAATCAAAAAAATCATGACTTTGATACTATAATAAAAATACAAGAAAATATATTTAATACATTTAAAAATAATGAAAAATTTCATAATTTATTAGAATATTTGCAAGAAAATCAAACACTTATTCCTGCAAAATTACCATTAAAAACCTGTATTACATTGTTTTTTTCATATGATTATTTTTATTTATTTCATAAATGTTTACAAGACATGTTTAATAATAATAAAGTTAGTGATAATAATTACAATAATATGATTGAGTTAATTAAAAAAAAATAATTAGATACATATATATATGTCATCTTTGAAAAATTTACCCGGTATGTATGCTTTAGAACAAAAAGATAATAAAAATCATGAAGGTTATTTAATGAATATGCTTCCACAAATTCCTTATACAAATCGTAATGCTGGATTTGGAACAAATGTAGGTGCAATGAAGTCTGGTTACTATCATAATATACTTTCAAATAATGCTGCTAATATTGAAAGTAATTTATTTAATATTAGAGCATTTGATTTAACAAAACCAAAAACAGAATTTAAACCATCACTTAATACAATTGGTGAACAAACTTTTTTTAGCAAGCCGTCTGTATTTATACCAGAGCCTTTAGTGGTTCAAAAAAATCAACGACCAGTTGGTCCTTTTTCAGGAGAATAACTTTAACAAACTTAAGGAAAAATTTAATAAATTTTTTATAATAAAATATTTATTAAATATAAGTATGGCTTTTACCAGATTTAATTATGATGATGCAAGAACAAAAAAAAATTTACAACAGGCGACAGATCCTGGTAGATATATTTTAAATGTACCTGGAAATGGACCAACGCCAACCTATTTTGACGATCCTTATATTAGAGTACAAAAATGGGGAGCAAATTTAAGAGAAGTTATAAATGGAGGACCTATTGACATTGATAGTGATTTATCTGGAAGAACAAGACGATTGACAAAATATTGTCCAAAAACTAAATTTAGTAATAATGGTGTTCCATATTCTGTTGAGAAAAGTTATCCTCAAAATAAACAATGTATGACACAACAATCTCGAGTAAGTCATCCAGCATGGATGTATAGAGCATTGCCACAAAACCACACCTATCCTTTATTTTTAAATCCACAAGAAAATACTTGTTTTACATTCCACAATAATTTAAATACAAGACTTTTAGAAAGAGATCATTTTGTTCCAAAAGTTCCATGTTTAAAAGAAAATAAAGGAAATTAAGAAATTTAAGAAGTTTTATAATTAAGAAGTTTTAATATTTAATAAAATATATTTTATTATATATAAATAATGGCAGAAGTAGCAATACCAATTGTAGCACTTGGGGCAATGTATATTATATCCAATAAAAAGGAAAAAAAAAGAAATCCAGTTGAATCATTTACTCAACGTCGTTACTTGCCCAATGAAAAACCTATAGTAAAAAACTATCCAAAAGAAGTACCAAACGACATATTAAATCAAACAAATGTACAAACATATAGAGGATTTAAAAACAGTACAGAAAATTATTTTTTACCAGAAAATTACAAAATAGCATTAGAAAAAGAAAAAACAAATGTAGGAAATTTTAGATCTCTTACTGGAAATACAATAAATGCATCTGAATTAGAACATAATAACATGGTTCCTTATTTTGGTGCAAAAATTACACAATCAACTAGTGAAAATACTGGTTATGAGAATTTATTAGACATATACACCGGTTCAGGAAGTCAGCAAAATAAAAAGGAAGGTATAGCACCAATGTTTAAACCTGAATCAAACATGTCACATATTCATGGTGCTCCAGTATCTACTGACTTTATGCAAGAAAGACAACGGTCTGTTTTAACAAGTAAAATGAATAATACTAAGCCATGGCAAGAAATAAGAGTAGGTCCAGGTCTTAATAAAGGATTTAGCAGTGAAGGAACTGGCGGATTTAATTCAGGTATGGAGGCACGTGCAGCAACAATGCCAAAGACTGTTGATCAATTAAGATCACAAACAAATCCCAAGGTAACATATGGTGGTGTTACTTTAGGAGCATATGCTGGTAAAGGTTTAACAAATGCATCAAATAAAATGATGATAGGTAAAATGGAAAAAAATAGACCAGATACTTCATTTGAACATGGACCATCAAGATGGTTTACAACTACTAGTGGACAAAAAAGAGAAACAGTAAGAAGTGATATTATTATGCAACCTGAAAATAGAACAACAACAACAAGAGAATATTTTGGTGTCGGAACAGATAGAGAAGCAAAGGGTCCAACGCAACATGGCAAATATCTTCCAGCACATAAACAACAATTAGCAGGACCTGCTTTAGGTGGAGCATCTGGTACAGATAAATGGGAAGCAACTAATAAAGATTATAGTAAACACAGTTATAAAGCAAGAATGAATTCAAGAACTCTTACAGGAGAAAATAGTAACTTAGGGGTAGTTAGTGGCGTTGTTAGTGCTTTAACCGCACCTGTATTAGATTTATTAAGACCTTCTCGTAAGCAAAATGTAATTGGTAATAAAAGACCTATGGGCAACGTTAGTGGAAGAGTTGGTGTTAATAAAGAGCCAGTTTGGAATCCTAATGATACTCCTCATCACACAATCAGAGAACAAACAGAAAATACAAAACATTGGATGATGGGAAGTAGTAATACTAGTGATGGATATATTAATAGTAATAATCGACCTGTACCTCAGCAGCGCGACTCAACAACAAATTGCTATTATACATCAGGAAGTAGTGCTTTACCAGGAACAACTAACCCCCGTCCATATGATGCTGAATATAATGCACGCTTAAATCCAAATAAAGAAGTATTATCTAGAGTAGATAGATACAATATTGGTAATCAATCATTGACAAGTCATGCACAAAATGTAACCAATCTTAAAAACAGAGCAACTAATCCTGTTGAAATGAGAGCCAATATGCCAAAAGTAGCAGGAAGTATGCAAACACACGGTCGTATTTCAGGTAAAAATACAAGAGAACGTGCAATTAATTGTGCAAGAAATAATCCTGGAATGGTTCAAGCATTTAATCAAAATCCTTACTCTCAGTCATTGAACAGTTGGGCTTAAATAAAATATTATTTAATACATAAAATTAAATAATATTAGATTTATTTTAATACTCTGTTTACTGTTTTATATACATAAGTAAATCTACTAGTCTATGACTATATCCCCATTCATTATCATACCATGCTACAATTTTAAAAAATGTTTTATTTAATTCTATACCAGCATTTGCATCTACAATACAACTATGACTATCTCCCATAAAATCACTGCTAACTAATTCTTCATCGCTTACTCTTAAAATACCCTTTAGTTCTTTTTTTGAGGCCAAACGCAAACAATTGATAATTTCTTTATATGATGTAGATTTTTCCAAATGAACAGTTAAATCTACTACTGATACATTTGCAGTTGGTACACGAAATGCCATACCAGTTATTTTCCCCTCTAATTCCGGTATTACCTTTCCAACACACTTTGCTGCACCTGTTGTTGTTGGTATAATATTATTTAAACAACACCTTCCTAATCGTAAATTTTTTCTAGATTTATTATCAATCGTATTTTGACTTGCTGTTGTAGAATGAATCGTAGACATTAAAGCATTTTTAATTTTAAAATTATCATGAATTATTTTTACTAATGGTGCTAAACAATTTGTTGTACAAGAAGCGTTTGATACAATTACATCTCCACTATATTTTTTGTGATTTACACCCATGACATACATAGGTAAATCGTTAGAAGGACTAGATATAACTACATTTTTTATTTTTTGTGAATATAAATGTAATTTTGCTTTTTCCTCTGTTTTAAATGCCCCTGTACAATCTATTATATATTCTACATCTGCACTATCCCAATCTATAAGTTCAGGACTACGTTGATTAAACATAAAAACTTTATTATCATTAATAATAATACTTTTTTCATCCATAAATGATGATTTTACTAAAAATTTTCCATGACAACTATCATATTGTAAATATTGTAAAAATTGTTTATTTGTCATAGAACAATTTACACCCACGACTTGCACATTCTCACCCGATTGTCTTTTCAACTCAATAATTCTAAAAACCAAACGACCAATTCTGCCAAATCCATTAATACCGATGCGCATATACATATAACTATTTTTTTTTTAAACATAAATTACATAAAATAAAAAATATAGTTAACAATTATAATAAATTAGAGAGATAGTTTTTTAAATTTATATGGACTTAAACCAAACTCATACATTACATCATAAAATTAAAAAAAAACTTGATTATTTTATAGAAAAAAATAAAATACCACATATCATTTTTTATGGTCCTAATGGTTCTGGAAAAAAAACATTATTACTTGATTTTATTAATAAAATCTATAATTATGATAAATCAAAAATTAATCAATATGCAATGTTTGTTAACTGTGCCCATGGAAAAGGAATTAGTTTTATTAGAGATGAATTAAAATTCTTTGCTAAAACAAATATACATAAAAATATTGATTTAATAAAAAGTATAATATTACTGAATGCAGATATGTTAACCACTGATGCACAATCTGCACTTAGAAGATGCATTGAAAAATTTAGTCATACAACTAGATTTTTTATTGTTGTTGAAAATGAAAATAGACTTTTAAAACCTATATTATCTAGATTTTGCAACTTTTATGTAGGTCTACCTATTTTAAATGAAAATCAAAAAAGTTTATATAAAGAAAAAAAAGAAATACATAGTAATTTAGAGTTTTTTAAAAAACGACAAAATTATTTAAAAAAAAAACTAAATGATAAAAATAATTTTAAATCTATGATAGATTGTAATAATTTAGTAAACTTACTTTATAATAAAGCATATAGTTCTTTAGATATTATTAAATATATTGAACAAGATAAAAAAAACAAAGAAAAGCAAAAATTTTTAATTTATTTTGATTTAATTCGAACAGAATTTAGAAATGATAAATTACTAATGCTTATAATATTAAATTTATATTTTATGCGGAAAAAGATAGATTTAGAAAATATATTAA
>MDTG01130454.1_pt1 | contig 19405 bp, 12 predicted proteins | sample 811421 | NCBI WGS metagenome assembly MDTG01 (sample SAMN05326645, study PRJNA326480) | marine metagenome | isolation source: seawater | place: Pacific Ocean: South East | collected 2011
GAAATTTCGAAAGCACCACTTCATGCAGCAGGTGATCCATACATGGGAGAGAGTGAACGCTTTCACTATTAATAATTAATGTTAAGATAAATGACTATTTTATTGACACTTACGGTTTTAGCGTTGATTGCAATTGCCATCTGGCAAATTACCAAGATATTTGAATTGTCTCAACCTAAAAAGAAGAACACCCAAATAGCCGACGACGATGACAACCGTTGGAATGGGCAGTTGATGTTTGCTTTTTTGATTTTCATCTTTGGGATTACCATTTTTTCTTTTTGGAAGTGGGGCGACGTGCTTTTACCTGGAGCTTCATCCGAGCACGGGATGGAATATGACAATCTGATGTGGATTTCATTTGCCATCATTTTCTTTGTCCAAACCATTACCCAAGCTCTTCTGCACTATTTTGCATATAAGTACCGTGGTGAAAAAGGGAAAAAAGCATTGTTTTATGCCGATAACGATCGATTAGAAGCCATTTGGACCATCATTCCTGTGATTGCATTGGCGGGACTTATCCTTTATGGATTGTATACTTGGACAGACATCATGACTGTTGAAGAAAACGAAGACGCTTTGATTGTTGAGCTTTACGCCCAGCAGTTTAACTGGAAAGCACGGTATGCCGGTGAAGATGGAGTACTAGGCGATGCCAATGTACGCTTTCTACAAGACTTTGATGGAAAAAACCTTGTAGGTATTGATGTGACAGACCCTAATGGTTTTGACGATGTAGTGGTCCAGGAACTCCACCTACCTAAAGGTAGAGAAGTCATTTTCAAGATGCGATCGCAAGACGTTTTGCATTCTGCCTTTATGCCACATTTCCGTGCGCAGATGAATTGTGTGCCAGGGATGATCACTGAATTTGCTTTTACTCCCACCGTAACAACAGAGGAAATGCGACAAACAGCAGACGTCAAAGCAAAGGTGAAAAAAATCAATACCATCAGAAGAGAAAATAGTAAAGCACTTATCGCAAAAGGAGAGGAAGCTTTAGAGCCTTATATCTTTGATTATTTGTTACTTTGTAATAAAATTTGTGGTGCATCACACTACAACATGCAGATGAAAATAATCGTTGAAACACCAGAAGAATTTGAAAAATGGATAACCGACCAGCAAACCTTTGCTGAGGTGATTCAATAAACCTAAATAAAAATAGATCATGTCAACAGCAGCAGCACAACTACACGAAGGAGAGGATCACGGACATCATCATAAAGAAACCTTTATTACCAAATATGTCTTCAGTCAAGATCACAAGATGATCTCAAAACAATATTTAATTACAGGCCTGTTCATGGGAATTATAGGGATTGCTATGTCCCTTTTGTTCCGACTACAACTGGCGTGGCCAGAACAACCCATGGGGATTATGTCAGCCCTGTTGGGCAAATGGGCTCCCGATGGCGTAATGGATCCAAACGTTTATTTGGCCTTGGTGACCATTCACGGTACCATTATGGTATTTTTTGTCCTCACTGCAGGACTCAGTGGAACTTTTAGTAACCTTTTGATTCCATTACAAATTGGTGCAAGAGATATGGCCTCAGGACTTTTGAATATGATTTCCTACTGGCTCTTTTTCTTGTCCAGTGTCATCATGGTTGCTTCGCTGTTTGTTGAAGCAGGGCCTGCAGCCGCGGGTTGGACCATTTATCCTCCCTTGAGTGCCCTACCACAAGCGCAACCCGGATCGGGTCTAGGAATGACCTTGTGGCTGGTGTCGATGGCTATTTTCATTGCTTCTTCTCTTTTGGGATCGCTAAATTATATTGTTACCGTTCTCAATTTGAGAACCAAAGGAATGACGATGAGTCGTTTGCCGCTGACCATTTGGGCTTTCTTTATTACCGCTGTCATTGGGGTAGTTTCTTTTCCAGTGCTTTTATCAGCAGCGCTACTTTTGATCATGGACCGTAGTTTTGGAACGTCCTTTTTCCTGTCGGATATATTCATTCAAGGAGAAGTACTTCATTACCAAGGAGGGTCTCCCGTTCTCTATGAGCACCTTTTCTGGTTTTTGGGACACCCAGAGGTATATATCGTGTTACTCCCTGCATTGGGAATCACCTCGGAGATCATAGCAACAAACTCTAGAAAACCAATTTTTGGTTACCGTGCGATGGTAGCCTCCATTTTGGCGATAGCCTTTTTGTCCACCATCGTATGGGGGCACCATATGTTTATCTCTGGAATGAATCCATTCTTGGGATCGGTCTTTACTTTTACCACATTACTGATTGCCATCCCCTCGGCGGTGAAAGCGTTTAACTATATCACGACCTTGTGGAAAGGAAACCTTCAGTTGAATCCTGCCATGCTATTCTCCATAGGATTGGTGTCTACCTTTATCTCGGGTGGTTTGACCGGCATTATATTAGGGGACAGTACAATCGATATCAACGTTCACGACACCTATTTCGTTGTTGCCCACTTCCATCTGGTGATGGGGATTTCAGCGCTCTATGGTCTTTTTGCTGGTGTTTACCACTGGTTTCCCAAAATGTTTAAAAGGATGATGAATAAGAACCTCGGTTATCTCCATTTTTGGGTGACTGCCATATGTGCTTATGGTGTGTTTTTCCCCATGCACTTCATTGGAATGGCGGGGCTCCCCAGAAGGTATTATACTAGTACTGCTTTCCCTTATTTTGACGACCTTGCCAATATTAACGTGGTCATCACGGTATTTGCCTTGGTGGCTGGAGCAGCACAGTTGGTATTCCTCTACAATTTTATTCACAGTATTTTTTATGGAAAACCCACCGAGCAGAATCCATGGAAATCAAACACTTTAGAGTGGACGGCACCTATAGAACACATACATGGAAACTGGGAAGGAAAAATTCCAGAAGTACACCGTTGGGCCTACGATTACTCTAAGCCTGGACATGAAGATGACTTTATTCCACAACATATCCCCTTAAAAAAAGGAGAAGAGGAACTCCAACACTAAACTACCTTTCAATTAAATTAACAGGCTGCCCAAGGCAGCCTTTTTTAATGTCGCAACTACCTGAAAAAAATATTTTTGGTATTTAAAAATAAGGACAATTATAAAAACCATTCCCTAATCTGGGTATTTAATTACTAATTTTTAATCATTTATATTTGTTAGAGATGAATAAATTCTTAGACCCTTCAGGAGATCAGTTTACCCCCGAGGAAAGAGATGTCGATAAAGCATTGCGGCCCGAAAACTTCAATGACTTCGCAGGGCAAGACACTATCTTGGAAAACCTCAAGGTTTTTGTGGCGGCCGCCAAACAGCGGGAGGAAGCATTAGACCATACGCTTTTTCATGGTCCTCCTGGATTGGGAAAAACTACTTTAGCCTATATTTTAGCTGGAGAATTACAAGCTGGGATCAAGATGACATCAGGTCCAGTTTTGGACAAACCCGGAGACCTGGCCGGACTTTTAACCAACCTCCAACCCAGAGACATTCTGTTTATTGATGAAATTCATCGATTAACTCCTATCGTAGAGGAATACCTCTATTCTGCTATGGAGGATTATAAAATCGATATAATGATTGAAACGGGTCCCAATGCCCGTACGGTTCAAATCAATCTAAACCCTTTTACACTTGTAGGGGCGACCACAAGATCGGGCTTGTTGACCGCGCCTATGCGGGCGCGTTTCGGGATCACCAGCCGATTGGAATACTACAACACAGAACTGCTGTCCACCATCATTGAGCGCAGCGCAGCCATCCTTAAGGTTGACATCAAAAGCGATGCCGCCATCGAAATAGCAGGACGAAGCCGAGGAACACCCAGGATTGCCAACAGCCTTCTCAGAAGGGTCAGGGACTTTGCCCAGATAAAAGGGGATGGGAAAATTGATATTAAAATCACACGCTACGCCTTAAATGCACTAAACGTTGATGCCCATGGTCTCGACGAAATGGACAACAAAATCCTCACTACACTGATCGATAAATTTAAAGGAGGCCCCGTGGGAATTACCACTTTGGCGACTGCTGTTTCTGAAAACGGTGAAACCATCGAAGAGGTTTATGAACCTTTTTTAATCCAAGAGGGATTTTTGGTCAGAACCCCGAGAGGTAGAGAAGTAACAGAATTGGCCTACCGCCACTTGGGAAGAATCAAAGGCAATCAGGGAGGGTTATTTTAAAATGAATCCAAGCGACCACGGACATTTCATCAAGACTGAAGCCAAAAAGTTAGGTTTTTTATCCTGTGGAATCTCCAAAGCAGAATTTTTGGAGGAAGAAGCCCCCCGCTTAGAACAATGGCTAAAGGAAGGAAAGCATGGGAAAATGGCCTATATGGAAAACCACTTTGACATGCGACTGGATCCCCGTATCACCGTTCCTGGAGCCAAAAGTGTCATTTCTCTTCTGCTAAATTATTATACCCCCGAGGAACAATCCGTTAATGCGCCAAAAATATCTAAATATGCTTATGGTACCGACTACCATTATGTAATCAAGGACAAGCTCAAACAACTCTTTAGAAGACTCAAAGAAGAAATTGGAGAGATTAACGGTAGGGTATTTGTAGATTCTGCTCCTGTGATGGACAAGGCATGGGCCGCCCGAAGCGGTTTGGGGTGGATGGGTAAAAACACCAACCTCATCTCTCAAAGAGTAGGCTCTTTCTTTTTTATCGCGGAGTTGATCGTAGATCTGGAGTTGGAATATGACACTCCTGTAACGGATCACTGCGGCAGCTGTACCGCCTGTATAGACGCTTGCCCTACGGAAGCCCTCACCCCTTATAATATCGATGCGAGTAAATGCATTTCCTACCTCACCATCGAATTAAAAGACCAAATTCCTAATGAATTTAAAAAGCAAATGGACGACTGGGTTTTTGGTTGCGATGTGTGTCAAGATGTTTGCCCATGGAACCGATTTTCTCAATCCCACAATGAACCTCTTTTTAATCCTAAACCTGAACTGCTCCAGTACAGCAAAAAAGACTGGGAGGAAATTACGGAAACAACTTTTGAAACACTCTTTAAAAATAGCGCAGTAAAGAGAACCCGTTATGAGGGGCTAAAAAGAAACCTTTCTTTTATAAACCCCTGATTTAGATCAGGTTCAATTAGTTTGAATTCAGTTTTTCAGAATATTTGTTAGAGCCCACGATTGGCTGATGAATTAATTCAATGATTTGGCGATATGTTGCAATAACAGAATGTTTGCCCCCGGTCCCAACTGGAAACACAGCTCGGGCCAACTTTGGAGGTTAGAAAACGGAAAATTAATCTTTCTCTAAAAAAGATTTAGGAACTACCAATTGTATAGAGGTGAGCCCAGTTGAAAAATCATTGAATGTCAATGAAAGTGTTCAAAGAAATATTTGTGCTTTTGATTTAAATGCTCAGGGAAATATTTCCAATAAAAAACTATTTCATAACTATAAGACTACGGAATGGATGGGATGTGATGCGATATATTGGGAAACCTCTATTTTACCCGATATGGAAAAGGTACCTTAGCAAATTTATCTCCACAGGGTGAATTGTTACTAGAAATCAGTTTGAAGGGAAAAAAACCCTCAAACATTGCATTTGATGGAAAAGACGTTAGAACCGCCCTCGTAAAATTACAGGACCGTGCTTACTTCGAAACTTTTCGGGTCGAAAAACCCAGCATATCATTTAAGCAGTAATCAGAAAACCACTTCATTTCTATATTTTAACGGATCATAAAATTGAGATAAATAGCGGTCACCACATTTACCCCTAACTTGTTAGAATCTAAATGCTCTCTTCCAATAATCCGACCCATGTTTTACTATTTTTGTAATAGAAAAGCCATTTATGAATAAAAACCAGCAAAGACGCCAAGCTTTGGTTTACCATGCCAAGCCCCGTCCTGGAAAAACAGAAGTAGTTCCAACCAAAAGCTATAGATCCCAAAGAGATTTAGCCTTGGCATATTCTCCAGGAGTAGCCATTCCCTGTAAGGAAATAGAAAAACAGCTGGACCAGGTATACAAATACACCAATAAGGGAAACCTGGTGGCGGTAATTTCCAACGGAACAGCCGTTTTGGGTCTCGGGGACATAGGGCCAGAGGCTTCAAAACCAGTGATGGAAGGAAAGGCATTACTTTTTAAAATATTCGCCGACATTGATGTTTTTGATATTGAAATCAACGAAAAAGATCCTGAAAAATTCATCCAAACCGTAAAGGCCATTGCGCCTACTTTCGGAGGAATAAATCTGGAAGATATCAGAGCACCTGAGGCCTTTGAAATTGAAAACAGACTTAAAGAAGAGCTGGACATTCCTTTGATGCACGACGACCAGCATGGGACCGCCATCATCTCATGTGCAGCGCTTTTAAATGCTTTAGAGCTGTCGAATAAAAAGATAGATACGGTAAAGATTGTTGTCTCTGGAGCAGGAGCAGCAGCTATCTCTTGCACACGGCTCTATCAATCTTTTGGAGCTAAGAAAGAAAATATAATAATGCTGGACAGCAAGGGAGTGATCCGTCAAAACCGCAAAAAGCTGACTCCGCAAAAAGCTGAATTTGCTACCCACAGAACCTTAGACACGCTCTCTGAGGCATTGGTGGACGCCGATGTATTCATTGGATTGTCTCAACCCAATATTTTAGATCAGGCTATGTTGCTGTCCATGGCAAAAAACCCTATAGTCTTTGCAATGGCAAATCCCATACCAGAGATCGATTATGACTTGGCGTGTATTACCAGAAAGGACATTATCATGGCCACGGGCAGATCCGACCACCCAAACCAAGTCAACAATGTGTTGGGGTTCCCTTTTATTTTTAGAGGAGCATTGGACGTAAGGGCATCAAAGATCAACGAGCCCATGAAAAAGGCTGCCGTAGAGGCCCTGGCGAAATTGGCAAAGCAATCTGTTCCAGAGCAAGTCAATATTGCCTATGAGGAGACCAAACTCAACTTTGGAAAAGACTATATTATTCCCAAACCTTTTGATCCAAGGCTGATTGTTGATGTAACCATTGCGGTGGCAAAAGCGGCCATAGCCTCCGGTGTTGCCCAAGAACCCATTGATGATTGGAATGCTTATGAATCGGAATTGGCAGAGCGCTTGGGGGGACATCAAAAGGTGTTGAGAATGATTCATGACCGGGCCAAGTCCGATCCAAAAAGAATTGTATTTGCCGAGGCCGATCAACTGGACGTGCTCAAGGCTGCCCAAATTGTCAACGAAGAAAAAACAGGTATTCCCATTTTATTGGGAAATAAAGAGACCATTGAAGAATTGATGAAATCCATTGATTTTGAGGATACGGTTACCATAATTGACCCTAAGAGCAGTGATCACAGTAAGAGCAGACTGCGCTATGCCGAAGCTTTTTGGGAGACCCAAAAAAGAAAAGGAAAGACCCTCTATGAATGTAAAAGTTTACTTAAAGAGCGAAATTATTATGCGGCAATGATGGTCAGGGCAGGCGATGCAGACAGTATGTTGTCTGGATTTTCTCGAAAATATCCTGCAGTGGTTAAACCTATTTTTGAGGTCATTGCCAAGGCAAAAGGGGTAGACAGAGTTGCTGCGACCAACCTTATGCTCACTGAAAGAGGGATGCTTTTTTTGGCAGATACTTCTATCAACGTAGATCCCTCTGCCAAAGAAATGGCCAAGATTGCCCAAATGACTGCACAAGTGGTGAAAATGTTTGGCGTAGATCCCGTGGTGGCTTTGTTGTCCTACAATAACTTTGGTTCTTCGCCTTTCCCACAGGCAAAAAAAGTAGCGCAAGCAGTTAGTTATTTACACCGTCTTCACCCCAATTTAATTGCCGATGGCCCCATACAATCAGATTTTGCCCTAAACAACAAAATGTTGGGTGAACGCTTTCCTTTTTCATCCTTATACAATAAAAAAGTGAATACCCTAATTTTTCCCAACTTGGACGCTGCCAATATTACCTACAAAATCATAAAAGAACTGGGAAAAATATCTTCTATCGGCCCCATATTGATGGGTCTTGAAAATTCTGCACATATCCTCCAATTGGGAGCCTCGGTCGATGAAATGGTAAATATGGCCGCCATCGCTGGAATTGATGCCCAAGAAAAACTTAAACTTAAGTCAAAAACATGATCACACAAATCAAAGGAAAATTAATAGAAAAAAATCCAACCCAAGTGGTTGTCGACTGCAATGGAATAGGTTATGAAATTAATATTTCTTTGCATACCTTTTCCAGTATTTCCGCAGATGAAAACATACAATTGTACACACATTTACAGGTGAGAGAGGATGCACATATTCTTTATGGATTTTTTACGGTGCAGGAAAGAGCTGTTTTTAGATTGTTAATCTCCATTTCTGGCATTGGAACCAGCACCGCCAGAACGATGCTTTCCTCTCTTTCACCGGCGCAAATTCAGTTGGCCATTGGATCAGAAGATGTTCCAACCATACAAGGGGTAAAAGGGATTGGATTAAAAACAGCTCAGCGTATTATTATCGAACTCAAAGATAAAATAAGATCCATCCAAGGAAGTGAAGAAATACCTGTTCATAAAAGCAATACAATCAAAGAAGAAGCGTTATCAGCATTAGAGGTTCTTGGCTATTCAAGAAAGGCCTCTGAAAAAGTTGTTGATAATCTCATTCAAAGTAACCCTGATTTCACTATAGAAGATTTTATTAAAGGGGCTTTGAATAAACTCTAAATCTCTTTGATCTGTAAAAAAAAGGATAAAAAATTAAACTTAAATCATCTCCTACTTCCACTTCTTTTAATTTGCAGTATAACACTGTGGGGACAGCAGGAGAGCAGCTATGACTTATCCAAATCCAAACTTACGCAGACCAAGAACATCAGTTCAAAATACACTTATGATCCCCCATCTGGCATGTATATTTACACCGAAACCATAGGCGGTTATCCAGTAAACACTCCATTGGTGATGAGTGTTAAAGAATTTCAAGCCATGGAGTTGGCGGAGCAAATGAAAGGGTATTTCCAAGAAAAAATTGCCGCCCTTTCCGGGAACGCTGAAAATTTGAGCGAAACTCAGAAAAATCTTCTTCCAGAAGTCTATGTAAACAGCAACTTTTTCCAATCTGTTTTTGGGAGTAATGTAATTGACATTGTCCCCCAAGGATCTGTAGGAATTGACTTAGGAGTCCGTTATCAGAAAAATGACAACCCTGCTGCCTCTCCGAGAAATCGGCGGAGTTTTGGTTTTGATTTTGATCAAAGAATCAGCCTCAGCTTGCTGGGAAAAATAGGGGAGCGCTTGCAGATCACCGCCAACTACGACACTGAGTCTACTTTTGATTTTCAAAATCTGGTTAAAATTGAATTTAATCCGATTCAGATCGCCGAAATTTCAGAGATCATCCCAGAGCTGGGAGATGCAATGCGGAGTAGGCTGGGAGAAAGGGCACAAAATGCGCTGGATAAAACCAAAAATATTACCGAAAAAGCCGCTCGCGTTCAGCAAAAAATTGGAGATTTTCAGAGTACCTACGACGAAGCCCGCCAAAAAATAATCGATCTAAAATCTAAAGCAGAAAACACCTCCGACATTAGTGCTATGGGGGTCGGTAACAACGTGGCTGACTATCTCAACGGGAAAGTTACCGAAGACGCCATTTTGCAAAATATAAGCATAGGTAACATAAGCATGCCTTTAAACAGCAACCTCATTCAAGGAGCACAAAGCCTGTTTGGGTTAAGAACCGACCTCAAATTTGGTAAAACTACAATGTCAGCCGTTTTTTCTGAGCAACGCTCACAGTCCCAAAACGTCATAGCGCAAGGTGGGGGAACCCTTCAAGAGTTTAATATATTCGCTTTGGATTATGAAGAGGACCGGCACTACTTTCTGGCTCAGTATTTTAGGGACAATTACGACAAATTTCTTAAGAACTATCCCTATATCAACTCTCCCATTCAGATTACCAGAATTGAAATTTGGATTACCAACCGAGGGTCCCAAACCCAAAATATTAGGAATGTAGTTGGTTTTCAAGATTTAGCGGAAAGCGATCCAAACAAAACCACCCTCGACGATAAAATCACTAATTTTTTTACAGTAAAAAGTTTGTCCAGTCCTCCTTCCAATGAAAACAACCGATTGGATCCAGAGTCGATAGGCAGGGGAGGGATAATGAGCAATGACATCAGAGATATTGCATCGATATTGAGTTCTTTTGGAGCCAACAAGAATGCCATCAACGAAGGATTTGACTATGCCGTTTTAGAAAGCGCAAGAAAACTGAATTCAAATGAATACAAACTGCACCCACAACTGGGTTATATATCTTTAAACCAAAGGTTGAGTAATGATGAAGTATTGGCAGTAGCTTTTCAATACACCTACAGAGGAAAAGTATATCAAGTAGGGGAATTTGCCAATGGTAGTATAGAATCCACATCGGTAACACAAAACCTTCAAGCCGGGACTCAGGTGGTCAACAACAACAGTCTGGTAGTAAAACTTCTAAAAAGTAATATTACTGACGTACGTCAACCCATCTGGGATTTAATGATGAAAAATATTTACAATACTGGGGCTTTCCAACTATCTGAAGAAGATTTCAGGCTCAGTATTCTATACTCAGATCCCTCACCTATCAATTACTTGACACCCGTAAATAAATCGATTTGGCCTGAGGAAATGAACAATAAAATTCTCTTGAACACCTTTAATTTAGACAAACTTAATTTCTATCAAGACCCCCAGCCTGGGGGAGATGGATTTTTTGATTATCTGCCTGGGGTCACCATTGAACCCCAATACGGAAGAATTATTTTTCCAAATGTGGAGCCTTTTGGAGAATATTTATTTGATCTTTTGGACAACCCAAATTCTCAAAGGGAAGATTATAAAAACGCTGAATCCTACAATGTAAATCAAAAGCGGTATGTTTTCAACGACATGTACCTGAGAACCAAGGCGGCGGCATTGGAGACCACAGAAAAAAATAAATTCCAATTAAAAGGGCGTTACAAGTCCGAAGGAGGAGATGGCATTCCTATTGGAGCGTTCAATGTTCCTCAAGGATCGGTAAAAGTTACTGCAGGTGGAAGGGTCTTGCGCGAAGGACTCGACTATACCGTAAATTATGCCATAGGAAGGGTGAAAATTTTGGATCCTGCATTGGAGGCCTCAAACATTCCCATAAATATTTCGGTAGAAAACAACTCTTTTTTCAATCAACAAAACAAAAGATTCTCAGGGTTCAATTTGGTTCATAAAGCCAGCGATAAAGTTGTTTTTGGGGCGACCCTACTCAACCTTAGTGAAAACCCGCTGACCCAAAAAGCAAATTATGGGACGGAGCCTGTAAACAACACCATGATCGGATTCAACACCAATTTTACGACCGAACTGCCATTTTTAACCCGTTGGGTAAACAAAATACCAACCATCAAAACCAATGTTCCCTCTAATTTATCCTTTAGGGGTGAAGTAGCAAATCTCATTGCAGGCAAACCAAAAAACACCCAGCTGCAAGGAGAATCCAATGTCTATATTGATGATTTTGAAGGCGCTCAAACCAACATCGATATCAAGGGATTTAATTCGTGGAAACTTTCCAGTATTCCCTATAAAAACTTCAAAGGGGCTGATGCGCTAAATAACGACCTTAAATCGGGATTTGGAAGGGCAAAAATGGCTTGGTACTCCATTGATCCCATTTTTTATGCGGGTGGAAGACCCACGGGGATCAACAACGATGATATTTCCCTCAATACTACACGTAGGATTTTTATCAAAGAGATTTTTCCAGAACAAGATTTGGTTCAGGGGACTACCACCGTTCAAAACACACTTGACTTGGCCTACTACCCAGATGAAATCGGTCCTTATAACAATGTCACAGCAGCGGAATTTAAAGCTGATAAAAAGGAGAACTGGGGGGGGGTTATGCGAGCGATTAATGCGACCAATTTTGAACAATCGAATGTTGAATTCATTGAATTTTGGTTATTGGATACTTTTGACGAAGTACCCTCTGAACAAGATGACTTGGGATCGCTGTATTTCCATTTGGGGAATATTTCCGAGGATATTCTCAAAGACGGCCGAAAACAATTTGAAAATGGCTTGCCTGGACCCACCGCCCAAAACTTGGTGCACCAGACCTCTTGGGGAAAAGTACCTTCCACACAGTCCCTACTCTACGCCTTTAACACTGTCGCTGAGGATAGGGCAGTTCAGGACGTTGGGTTCGATGGTTTGGACGACAGCCAAGAGCGATTGATTTATACCAATGGCCCCTCAGAAGATCCTGCGCGAGACAATTATCAATTTTTTGTAGCAGCAGATGGAGGTATTTTAGACCGTTACAAAAATTACAATGGCACCGAAGGGAATGCACCCATCGGTTTTTCTGACACCGACAGAGGAAATACCACTGAGCCAGATTCTGAGGACATCAATCGAGACCAAAGTATGAATACCATCGACAGTTACTTTGAATATCGCATCCCCATATCAAAATCTATGGGAGTGGGCAGTCATCCCTTCATTACCGATGTTCGTGAAAATGTAAAAGTCGTGGTACCCAACGGGGATGAAATCACCACTCGATGGATTCAATTTAAGGTTCCTGTTCAAAAGGGTTATTATGAAGACACCCAGTTTGAAGAGTATTTTGAGGCCGTAAATAATATAGAGGATTTACGTTCCATAAGGTTTATGAGAATGTTGCTCAAGGGGTTTTCACATCCCGTAGTATTGCGATTTGGCACATTGGATTTGGTCAGGGGAGATTGGAGACGTTATAATCAAATGCTAAACAAAGAACTCCCCAACTACAGTAATACAACAGTAGACATCAGCACTGTGAATATTTTGGAAAATGAAAACCGAATACCCATCAATTATGTTTTACCACCAGATATTCAGCGGGAACAAATCAATAACAACAATACCATTGTTCGTCAAAACGAACAGTCCATGTCCTTTAGAATTTGTGACCTTCAGCCCATGGATTCTAGGGCCGTTTATAAAAATGTAAATATTGACCTTCGGCAATACAAAAACCTGAAGATGTTTTTACACGCCGAGTCAATTGTGGGGCAAGAGCCCTTGCCAGGGGAAGGTACGGCCGAAGATTACGACCGTCGCTTGGTAGCTTTTATTCGATTGGGAACCGATTTTTTAGACAATTATTATCAAATTGAAATTCCTTTAAAACCCTCGGACTATGCAGAGAGCTCCAGCAACAAGCTCACAGCAGATGAGGTTTGGCAACCGGAATCAAATTCGTTGGAGGTACCCCTCAAATTACTCTCAAAACTAAAAGCTGCTGCTATCAATAATGCGAGTTTTAGTAGGGTTGCCTACTTTGATGAAGAGCTCAACCCTGTTAGTGAGTTTTCCCCTATTAATGCTTTGCCTGGGTTCAAGCGTTATAAACTTGCAGTTAAAGGAAACCCCTCATTGGGGTCTATAAAAACCCTGATGATCGGCGTAAAAAACCCTTCACAACAACTGGGGGACGAACTTTGTGGTGAGGTATGGTTTAACGAATTGCGGATTGCAGGGATAGATTCAAAAGGCGGTTGGGCAGCTGTGGGTGCCATGGATGCGAATGTTGCCGATTTTGTCAATTTATCTGCAACTGCGAGAATGTCTACCATTGGTTTTGGGGCCTTGGACCAAACCCCCAATCAGAGCAACCGGGAGGACATGAAGCAATATGATGTGGTGACCAATATGAATTTGGGACAGCTTTTGCCCAAAAAATGGGGCCTCCAAGTTCCCCTGAACATCAATGTGGGAGAAACTTTTATCACCCCTGAATACGACCCATTTTACCAGGATATACTCTTGGAGGATCGTTTAGACGCATCCAAACGGGGCAATCAAAGAGATTCTATAAACAACCAGGCCATAGACTATACCCAAAGGAAAAGTATCAGCCTGATCGGAATAAGAAAAAACAAAACCTCAGAGCGACCTTCTCGTTTCTACAGCCCCGAAAACTTCGACTTTTCATATGCCTATAATGAACTTTTTCACCATGATTATGAAGTTGAAAACCAGCGGGATCAAAACCTCCAGTTGGGCATTAATTATGTGCATTCCTTTAAAACATTTGAAATCAATCCCTTTAGGAAAATGGCGGCTTTAAACAGAAAAAAATATTGGCAGTGGCTAAAGGAGCTTAATTTTAATTTGAAGCCCAGTAACCTGGAAATAACATCCTCCATTAACCGTGATTTTAGTAGTCAGCGTTTTCGACAAGTTTATATGGAGGGGATCAGTACAAGTGAACAGATTCCGCTACCTGATCTCCAGTTGAGAAATTACCTTTTTGACTGGTCCTATACTATCAATCACAATCTAACCCGATCCTTACGATTTAACTTTACGGCTTCCAACAACAATATTGTAAGAAACTTTTTTGAGGACGATCCTAATAACCCCTTTGGAAGGGTCAATAAAGACTTGGGAATTTGGGATGGAATTTGGGATACAGGACTAACAGATCGCCATTTTCAATCGCTATCACTGAATTATAAAATCCCATTACGGCTCATACCATTTTTGAGTTTTATTGACGCCAATTACAACTATACAGGAGATTTTAGTTGGCAAAGAGGTTCCAATGCTATGGAGGCTGTAGTCAACGACGAAGGGCAAATGTTAGGCCAAGTAAACACTATTCAAAACGCCAATACAAAAACGTTGACTGGATCCATTTCTTTTGATAAACTCTACACCATTTTAGGATTAAGATCTAAAAAATCTCCTTTTAACCAGCCTTTTGCTTTGGCCAATGCAAATGATAAACAAACGCCTGAAAATAAAGAAAAAAAGTCAAAAAACAAGCTGTTTAAAAAAGGAGCAACCGCGATTATAGATGTCTTATCTTCTGTTAAAAGGGTGCAGTTTAACTATTCTGAAAACAATGGAAAGGTACTTCCTGGCTACCTTCCCAATGTCGGTTTTTTAGGTACTACAGATCCTTCTTTTGGCTTTATTTTTGGAAGCCAGGCCGATGTCCGATATGAAGTTGCCAAAAGGGGCTGGCTGACCAATTTCCCGAATTTCAATGAGCCTTTTGTTCAAGTTCACAACAATAAGCTCAATGTGTCGGCGCAGATTAATCCACTGAAAGATTTGACCATCGATTTGAACGCTGAGCGTAATTTTTCAAATAATTTATCTGAAAATTTTCTGGTAGATGGAAATGATTACAGTGCCCTTAATGTGAATGAATATGGAAACTTTGGAATGTCGACCATTTTAATCAAGACCGCTTTTTCTGGAGGTACTGGTATTGTCAATAAGAACTTTAAAAATTTTAGGGAGCACCGCATGATCGTCGCCAACCGTTTGGCAGCAGAAAATGGTATTTCGACCTCCAACAGGGACGAAGATGGTTTCCCTCAGGGATACAGCAAAAATCACCAAACAGTTTTGGTTACTTCATTCCTGGCAGCTTACACAGGCGCCAATCCCAAAAAAATCTCCTTAGACCCCATTAAAAGCACACCTCTGCCAAATTGGAATCTTAAATACACAGGACTCACCAAAATAAAGTCTTTAGGCAGAATTTTTAACAGATTCTCAATTGCCCATGGTTACAGATCGAGTTATACCTTAACCAACTTCCAGTCCAACTTGGATTACGACCCCTCCCAACCTTTACTAATGGACAAGCTGGGCGACATCATGAACCCTAATTTTTATTCCAACATCAACTTAGCGGAGCAATTCAATCCCTTGGTGCGTTTAGATGTGGAATTTAAAAACTCTCTTAAAATACTTGCTGAATTGAGAAAAGATCGCGCATTGACATTGAGTTTAGAAAATAGCCTGCTAACGGAACAATCCGGAAATGAATACGTAGTCGGTATGGGATACCGTCTCAAAGATTTGAGAATCAGAACCAGCTTGGGCGGTAGGAGGGTAATACTTAGCGGTGACCTCAACCTAAAGGCAGATTTTTCTTATCGAAAAAACATTACCATACTCAGAAATTTAGAGTACAACAACAACCAAGTGACGGCGGGTCAAACGCTCATGTCTATTAAATTCTCAGCGAATTATAATCTTTCAAAAAACTTAACCAGCGCCTTTTTTTACGACCACAATTTCTCTGAATTCGCAATATCAACAGCTTTTCCTCAGACCTCTATTCGATCTGGATTTACGATCCGTTATAATTTTGGAAACTAAAATTGAATTGCATTACTTTGCTGTTCTAACTTAAAAAAAATTTGATGAATATTCCTTCAGAACTCCTTTATAGTAAGGACCACGAATGGGTCAAAGTAGAAGGCGAAATTGCCACCATAGGAATCACTGATTTTGCTCAGCAGGAGCTGGGTGATATCGTATATGTCGAAATTGAAACAGAAGGCGAGGCCCTTCCTGCAGAAGCGGTTTTTGGAACTGTTGAAGCGGTAAAAACCGTGTCGGATTTATTAATGCCCATTGGTGGCGATATAACCGAATTCAATACCGCCTTGGAGGACACTCCAGAGGCAGTGAATGAAGACCCTTACGACATGGGTTGGATGATAAAATTGAAAATGGAAGACCCTGATCAATTAAACGATCTTCTCAGTCCTGGGCAATACAAGGAACTAATTCAAGCGTAAAACCCTGCACTATCATAAAAAAAACTTGTTTTGTCTTGTTTTTTTTTTAGTTTAGCAAAGATAATATATCCTTGAAATGCAACCCAAAAAGAACGAAAAAGCAGATTTATCCAAGAACAGCGGTTTATACTTCATTATTGGCCTCAGTTCTATCTTGTTTATATCCTGGCAAGCCATTGAGTGGAAAACCTACGACAGAGATGGTTATGGATATGAAAGATTGAATGTTGAGGACGATGACGATGAGGAAATTCCAATTACAGAACAAATAAAAGTACCACCTCCACCACCCCCACCGCCCCCAGCACCTGAAGTAATTGAGGTTGTCGAAGACGAGGAAGAAGTTGAGGAAACCGTAATTGAATCTACTGAGACGGACCAAGATGAAATTGTAGAAGTCGAGGAGGTTGAAATAGAAGATGATTTTGAGGACGTTGACGTTCCTTTTGCAGTGATTGAAGACGTGCCGATTTTTCCGGGTTGTGAAAAAGTGGCCAAGTCCAAAAGAAGGGAATGTTTTCAAGATAAAATCAACAAGCACATAAGAAAAAACTTCCGCTATCCAGAAATTGCTCAAGAAATGGGAATTCAAGGCAGGGTATATGTTAATTTTATAATTTCAAAAGACGGATCGATTTCCAATATTAGAATGCGTGGTCCCGACAAAAATCTTGAAAAAGAAGCAGCACGTATTATTGGTAAATTACCCAGCATGACCCCAGGCAAACAAAGAGGACGTCCTGTAAGGGTTCCCTTTAGTATCCCAATTACGTTTAGGCTACAGTAAAAAATATTACAATTATATAAAGCCTTAAAATTTTGGTTTTTAGACTTTTTTATCTATTAGGGTTTTGGATTGTAATTTATCAAACCTCAAAACCATGAAATTATGTCACCTAAAAAAACCCTAATGCAGATTTAAACAAAAACACAAGAACCTGTTTTCTGATTGGGTTGGTTGTGGTATTATTCCTTTTTGGAAAGTGATTGAGTTAAAGACTTATGAAAAAGACATGGACCTCGAACGACTGGGAATGCTGGAGAACAATGAATAAGACATCCCGATTACAGAAATAAAATTTAAAATTCCACCGCCTCCACCACAATATGTTCCCAAGGAGATCAAGGTGATTGAAAATGATGAGGATATAAAGGAATCTCTAATCGAAACCACTGAGATAGACCAAAATACCTAAGCACCGATTGATAATTTGGCAACTTTAGAAGAATTTGAGGACACCATAGTGCCTTTTACAATAATTGAAGATGCAACCATTTTACCGGGATGTGAAAAAGTGGTCAAATCCAAAAGAAAAGAATGTTTTTAAGACTAAATAAATAGACACATTCGTAAGAATTTTCGCTATCCTAAAATTGCCCAACAGATGAGAATTCAATAGAGGGTTTGTGTGGATTTCATGATCTTTAAAGACGGATCAATTTCCGATATAATAATGCGAGGTCCCGATAAAAACCTTGAAAAAGAAGGGGCGATAATTATTGGTAAATTGCCCAGTATGAAACCCGGTAAGCAAAGAGGCAAGGCCGTTATGGTCCCTTTTAGTATTCCTATTAATTTTAAACTGCAATAATCAGAATCCTTGATAAAATCACATTCTGGACTTTGCACATTGTTAATTTGTAGCCTATCTTTGCATTTGGATATTAGATGATGAAGACTCACTTCAATAGTTTGCCCGTTACCCATTTTGTTTCAGCTGCATTTTTTAGTGATTTCTTGCAACTCACGAAATTTCGTTTGGCTATCAGTGTGGTTTTCTCGTCCATAGCTGGCTATTTGTTAGCGGCCGACAAAATTGAGACCTTGGTGCTGTTGGGTTTATCATTTGGCGGTTTTGCCATGGTAGGCGCTTCCAATGTTTTCAATCAGTGGATTGAAAAAGAAAAGGACACACTGATGGATCGGACCAAAAATAGACCACTTCCCGCGGGTAGAATGAATGATTTAACAGCATTGGTTATTGGAAGTGCACTTGCCATACTGGGAATATACATCCTGAATAACATCAATTTTAAAACTGCGCTTTTTGGTGCGCTCTCCATCTTTATATATACTTGTATTTATACACCTCTAAAATCGGCTACTCCATTGTCTGTTTTTATCGGTGCATTTCCCGGCGCCATTCCTTTTATGTTAGGATGGGTGGCCGCAACAGGTAGTTTCGGAATAGAACCGGGGATACTTTTTATGTTGCAGTTTTTTTGGCAGTTTCCTCATTTTTGGGCCATAGGCTGGATGCTGGATAACGATTATAAAAAAGCAGGTTTCAAGATGCTCCCTTCAGGAAATCCAGACAAGGCTACCGCTTTTCAAATTGTTTTTTATACCCTTTGGACTTTGATCATCTCGCTGATTCCCTCCACCCAGTATAGTGGAACCCTAAGCTTGTCTGTTGTGGCTGTCGTTTTTTTAACCCTGATAGGGCTCTATTTTTTATATTTTGCCCTGAAATTAATGCAAGAGAAAACCAAAGAAGCTGCAAAAAAATTAATGCATGCAAGTATAGTGTACATAAGCCTTCTTCAAATAATTTATGTTTTAGATAAATGGATATAGCCATGGACGAATTAGAAATTAAGCAAAACAAGGCTAAAAAAATGATGCTGTGGGTGGGAATGATCAGTATGGCAATGACTTTTGCTGGACTGACCAGTGCCTACGTGGTGAGCAGCACCCGAGCCGATTGGCTATCACAGTTTCAAATGCCCTCTGCTTTCGCCATCAGTACGGTAATTATTTTTTTGAGTAGCATGACTTTTTACATGGCCAAAAAAGCCTTAATGGCCCAAAAGCTCAACAATGCCAAA
>MDTG01210550.1_pt1 | contig 19405 bp, 18 predicted proteins | sample 811421 | NCBI WGS metagenome assembly MDTG01 (sample SAMN05326645, study PRJNA326480) | marine metagenome | isolation source: seawater | place: Pacific Ocean: South East | collected 2011
GTGACGTTGGAAAACAACCTCAGCCGTGAAGAAAGCGTGTTGTCGAATATTGTCGGTTTCGTGCAACGTGCTCGCGTGCTCGCAAACCAAGCCGGTAATGGGAGCTACAGCCAAGAGAACCGCGAAGCTTTAGCATTGGAGTTGCGTAACATCGAAGATGCTATTTTTGATTTTACTAACGCGCAAGATGAGTCGGGTGAATATATTTTTGCCGGATACCAAAATCGTATCCAGCCGATGAACTATGACCAAGTCACACAAAGTTATAGTTATGATAGCGATGACGGTCAGCGCCAAATTCAATTATCGCCGAGCCTTTATTTACCGGCCGGAGACCCAGGGAGTAAAGTGTTCGGCACCTTGTCGAACCGCGTTGACGTGGAGTTCACTGGCGGCAATAACTTGGTGAATAGTTTGACTGCGAGTGACCGCGATGCGCTAGCAAACTATTGGGATGCGGGCGATGCCGCGACGCAATCGGCAACAATTAATTTTGTCGGCGGTAACTATGAAATTGTCGATGGCGGCGGTACAACAGTAGCAACTGGGGCCTATACTGCGGGTGATACCATCAGTTATCAGGGTCTAGAAATTAATACCAGTAATGATGTGGTCAATGGTGATTCAATTACGTTTGATATTAATGAGCCCGTATCACGAAACCTGTTAACGCAGATCGGCGATTTGGCGAGTGCGTTAGAGAATTCCGATGGCAATCAGAAATTCTCTTATCGTGAGGAAATTGCTTCGTCTTTGACAGCATTCGACGACGCGATTTCTAACCTGACCGACACGCAAGCTAAGGTCGGGGCGCGGTTGAATGTGTTAGAGAATACTCGGTTGAGCAACGCGGACCTGGAAATTGTTAACAAAAAAGCGCGGTCCGATATTGCCGATGTGGACTATTCGACAGCGATTACTGACCTTGTTAAGAACGAAACGATCTACTCGGCTGCTCAACAAGTGTTCACTCGGGTATCTCGTTTGAGTTTATTTGATTATTTATAAATAACTTATCATGTTGGCTGATAGTCAACAGTGACAAGGTATACAGAGATTTTATGAAGGGTTCAGTTGAGTGCTGAACCCTTTTTTTGTAAAAAAATTCAAAAAAGCGGCTAAAGTTTGCCGCTCCGTTGCCGTTAGCCTGAATGACGGCTAAATTTTGCCGTTTTATCGGCAGGTTTAGCCAAAACAAAGCTAAGGAGCAGAATTATGCCTTTATATGTGAATACCAACGTCAGCTCGTTGAACGCACAGCGCCAATTGATTAACTCAGGTAATAAATTGGATACTGCGTTTGAACGTTTGTCGTCAGGTTTCCGCATCAATAGTGCATCAGATGATGCCGCTGGTTTGCAGATCTCGAACCGCCTTGAGTCTCAGGTAATGGGCTTGAACCAAGGTAACCGTAATGCGAACGACGGTATTTCATTGGCACAAACAGCGGAAGGCGCGTTAGACGAAGTGACTAATACCTTCCAACGCGTACGTACCTTGGCGCAGCAAGCGGCGAACGGTTCTAACACCGGTGAAGACCGTTTAGCGATTCGAGAAGAGATTCGCGTATTGATGAGCGAAGTGAATCGTATCGCAGAAGACACTACATTTGGTGGTCAAAGCCTGCTTGACGGTTCTTACAGCGCGTCTTTTCAGGTTGGTGCAGATGCTAACCAAACCATCAACTTCGACATGCAAACTGTTGGCGGTACTGCAAACTCAATGACTGCGGCAGGTGGTTTCACTTTGTCGGGTATCGCGAGTGTTGCATCCGCTGTATCGGGTGAATCTTTGTCAGCGATTTCTGGCACAGCAAACACTAATAGCTTCGCAGGCGCATTCGTTGCTTCAGCGATTTCTGTATCGACTCAAGATGCAGCACAAGAAGTGTTGGCGGGTATGGATAACCTGATCGCTGTGGTTGATAAGAAACGTGCAGAGTTGGGTGCGGTACAAAACCGTTTCCAATCAACGATTCGTAACCAAGGCAACGTTTCTGAAAACCTAGAAGCTGCGAAATCGCGTATTAAAGACGCGGACTTTGCTGCTGAAACTGCAAAACTGACTCAGTCTCAGATCTTGCAACAGGCTTCACAGACTATCCTTGCCCAGGCTAACCAGCGCCCACAGGCAGCGCTTCAGTTACTTGGATAAGTTATTGAATTTATTAAAAAAGCCGGGCTTATGCTCGGCTTTTTTTATTTTTATTCTAAAGTAACGATTGGCATCGCCGATACCCTTTTTAGTCACAGAGTTTAACTAAGCGTCAACGACGCTCGATGCAAAGAAAGGGGAATGTTATGCCTTTATACGTAAATACCAATGTGAGCTCACTGAACGCTCAGCGTCAGTTGATCAACTCAGGTAACAACTTAGACCAAGCTTTTGAACGTCTATCATCTGGTTTTCGTATCAATAGTGCATCTGACGACGCTGCCGGTTTACAAATTTCAAACCGTCTTGAATCGCAGGTGATGGGTCTTAACCAAGGTAACCGTAACGCTAACGACGGTATCTCACTTGCACAAACCGCTGAGGGTGCATTGGACGAGGTTACTAATACGTTCCAACGTGTACGTACTTTGGCACAGCAAGCGGCGAACGGTTCTAACACCGGTGAAGACCGCTTAGCGATTCAAGAAGAAATTCGCGTATTGATGAGCGAAGTGAACCGTATCGCAGAAGACACCACCTTTGGTGGCCAAAACCTGCTTGACGGTACTTACTCTGCAAGTTTCCAAGTTGGTGCCGACGCTAACCAAACCATCGACTTCACGATGCAGTCAGTGGGCGGCACTGCAAACAGTATCACTGCCGCAGGTGGTTTTTCATTGTCAGGTATCGCGAGTGTGGCATCTGCCGTAACTAACGACACGATTGAAGCTATCGCGGGCACGGCAATTGCCGCAGCTGCGACCAACGGCTCAACGTTCGCTGACTTGTTTACCGCAACAGGCATCTCTGTATCAACCCAAGACAACGCGCAAGCAGTATTAGCGGGCATGGACTCACTGATTGCTGTAGTGGATAAGAAGCGTGCAGAGCTCGGTGCGGTGCAAAACCGTTTCCAATCAACGATTCGTAACCAAGGTAACGTTTCGGAGAACTTGGAAGCTGCGAAATCACGTATCAAAGATGCTGACTTTGCTGCTGAAACGGCGAAACTGACTCAGTCTCAGATTCTCCAGCAGGCGTCACAAACTATCTTGGCGCAGGCCAATCAGCGTCCACAGGCGGCAATCCAGCTTCTTGGCTAAATGAATTAAATTTCATTTAATTACTAAGCTGTTGAAAAACCGAGCAATTTTGCTCGGTTTTTTGTTTAAAGATTATACAAAAGGGGCCGATATATTAAGTAAGCAAGAACGTATGTCACTGACCGGGTGTTTTGTGTAAGTGACACAGTGGATTTAACAAGAGGGGTGCATAACCATGCCTTTATATGTAAACACAAACATCAGCTCACTTAATGCTCAGCGTCAGTTAATCAACTCAGGTAATAAACTTGACCAAGCTTTTGAGCGCCTTTCATCAGGCTTCCGTATTAACAGTGCATCTGACGATGCGGCGGGTCTACAGATCTCTAACCGCTTAGGTTCTCAGATCATGGGTCTTAACCAAGGTAACCGTAACGCGAACGACGGTATCTCTTTGGCACAGACCGCTGAAGGTGCTTTGGACGAAGTAACAAACACCTTCCAACGTGTACGTACTTTGGCGCAACAAGCAGCCAACGGTTCAAACACCGGTGAAGACCGCTTGGCAATCCAGGAAGAAATTCGTGTATTGATGAGCGAAGTGAACCGTATCGCCAAAGATACTACCTTTGGTGGACAGAACTTGCTCGACGGAACTTATTCTGCGAGCTTCCAAGTAGGCGCGGACGCTAATCAAACCATCGACTTCACTATGCAGTCAGTGGGTGGCACTGCCAATAGTTTGACTGCTGCTGCGGGTTTTACTTTGTCAGGTATTGCATCAATTGCATCAGCTGTTACCGGTGATGCGTTGACATCAATCTACGGTACCGCAACGTTTACTGGTAGTACCAACGGTGCGACTGCACTTGATTTCGCTACCGTGTTCGTGGCTTCAACGCTTTCTGTGAGCACCCAGCAAGACGCGCAAGCAGTGCTAGCGGGTATGGACTCATTGATTGCTGTAGTGGATAAGAAACGTGCCGAGTTGGGTGCTGTGCAAAACCGTTTCCAATCAACGATTCGTAACCAAGGCAACGTTGCAGAAAACTTGGAAGCTGCGAAATCGCGTATTAAAGATGCCGATTTTGCTGCTGAGACGGCTAAATTGACGCAGGCACAGATTTTGCAACAGGCTTCGCAGACCATTTTGGCACAGGCGAACCAGCGTCCACAGGCTGCATTGCAGTTATTGGGATAATCGCTTTTGGCATAAAATTGCCGCTTTTAATCAAAGCCGGGGTCTTCCCCGGCTTTTTTTTGTTCTTTTTTTGGCTATTTACTAAAAAATCCCTAAAGTTTCATTCAGGGGTTGCCGATACCCTATACGGGAAGGTTTAAGTAACCGAAAATCAGAAGGGTAATGTTATGGCCGAATTTACAATGGACTTACGTGCGATGTCATCGCCAAGCGCGTCTGACGGTAGCACTCGGCTGAATTCTTCACAGCGAGAGCAAGTGATTGAGACGGTACAGGAAGTGCGTGACCGAACTCAACAGCAGACTGTTCAAGCAGAGCAGCGTGCGAGCGAAGCGCAAAACGTTGACAAGGGTTCAGTTGCTGAAGTGATAGAGAAGATCAATCAATCACCATCCATACGCAACACCAGTTTGCAGTTCGTATTTGATGAAAAAGGTGAGCCACCGGTGGTCAAGGTGATGGATCAAGAGAGTGGAGAGATGATACGCCAAATTCCATCGGAGTTGGCAGTAAAACTCTCTAAAGCTATAGAAGAATTGGCCGATAACCAAGACAGTCGGTCAGGAATTCTGTTCGATAAGCAAGTTTAAGGAGTACTGTCATGCCACTATTTACCTCCGCAGGCGTCGGTTCAGGGCTTGACCTCGAGTCGATTATTTCATCGACGTTGCAAGCCACTAACCAGCCAAAACAAGCGCAGTTCCAGAAGTTGGAATCGCGTTACGAAACCGAATTGTCGGCGCTCGGGGCGGTAAAGTCGGCACTTTCTAAGTTTGATGATGTGATCACCAAGCTCAGTGACAGTGACTTGTTTGATAAACGAGTAGCACAGCTGAAACAGCCTGAATCGGGTGACTTGATTCGCTTTTCGAGCAATGACGACTCGACCGGCGGTTCGTTTGAGGTCGAAGTTCAGCAGTTGGCCGAGGGCTCTCGTGCGGTCTCCGCAGATGGCACATTTACATCGGCCGATCAGGAGATTACCACGTCTGATAGCACGCTTTCGTTCAGTGCTGGTGATAAAAGTTTTGACTTAAATATTGCCGCTAACTCAACCCTGGAAGATATTCGCCAACAAATTAATGATTCGGCCGATAACTTCGGCGTCACTGCTAACATTATTAATACCGGTACCGAGGCAAAGTTGGTGCTGACCTCGAATGAGTCCGGCGCGGGTAATGATTTAGTGGTGACCAATAACAATGCCGAGTTAGACGGTTTATCAACGCAAGCATTTGATGGCTCGGCGGGTGGAATGGCCATTGCCGCAGAAGATATGGCAAAAGATGCCCGTATCGTAATCGATGGCATTACCGCAACGAGCAGTAGCAATACGTTTACTGATGTAATTCAAGGTTCGACGATTACCGCGATTAAAGAAAGCGAAAATAACGAGACCGCACAGGTTAACATCCAGCGTGACCGTGAGGGTGTGAATAAACTCATTGATGAGTTCGTATCCGCATATAATGGCGTGGTCAGTATTATGGACCAAGCGACAGCAACTAATGCGGTGTTGCAAGCCGACTCGACGATGCGCGGTTTACAAAACCAGATGGTCAACGTGTTGACTAGCAATGTTGAGGGCGCAGGCGACTTCTCGAGCTTATTCGATATCGGTTTGAGCCTTAACAAAGACGGAAAGCTTGAGAAAAACAATATTATTCGCAGCGTGAATGAAGCCATGGATCAAGATTTCAACGCCTTTGGTAAGATTTTCTCAAACGAAGGTGGTATCGCGAGTCGATTTGAAACCTTGATGAACAATTACATTGAATCGGATGGTGCGATCACGTTCCGCGAAAAGTCGTTGAACGAGAGTCTCGACAGACTCGAAGATGATCGCTTGGATCATCAGTATCGGATGGAACAACTTGAGGGCCGCTTACGTGAAAAGTATTCGGGTCTTGATGTGATGCTGGCGCAAATGCAGAGCACGCAGAATTACTTATCGTCACAATTAGGCAACCTGCCTGGTTTTGGTGGTAAGGACTAAACTCAGATTTTAAGTTAGAGGTTATTAGCTATGAATAAGAAGCTAAAAGGTTACACGCAGGATTCATTACGCGCTCGCATCGCGGGCGCAGACCCTTATCAGCTTATCCAGATGCTGATGGCGGGTGCGATGGAAAACCTCAACTATGCAAAAGGCGCTATTGAGCGTAAAGACCTCGAGAAAAAGTCGGTACATATTTCTAAGAGCGCAGCGATTATCGAATCATTGCGTACGAGCCTTAACTTAGAAGTAGGTGGCGAAGTGGCAGATAATCTCAACCAATTGTACTTGTACATGGGTGAGACGCTGACCGATGCGACGCGTACCAACGATGTCGCCAAACTCGAAGAAGTTCGCTCATTATTGGCGCAAATTAAGTCGTCGTGGGACGCTATCACGCCTTCAGACCGCGATAGTGCGATGTCACAACTCGGCGGTTCTGCCGCTGTAGGCGCGTAATGGAGCTGCCAGAGCGTCTGCAACAGCATCTATCTGCGCTCGCGCAGCTGCTCGATGCCGATACATCGGATGAGCAAGCGAGTGCTGAGATTTTGCAACATATTCAATCTGAGGTGGGTGAGCAGCTTGCTTCAGATGAGCTCACCGATCAAGAAAAGGCTGAATTGATTGAGGCGGTGCAGAATGCAATTACGGACTTGCAGCAGCATGCCCAATCACAACGCCAAAGTATCGACGAAGGATTAAAAAAGCTCAGCAAAGGGCGTAAATCCGTCAGTCGCTATAAACAAGTGCAGCCATAGACCGTATCTGCTTGAGCTAATGTTCACTCTCGGGCTATAGTGCTTTTATATCTCAATTAGAAAGCGCGATCATGGACAGTACACAGCAACAAATCAAAGGCATGATGCAACAACTCAAAGATGCATCTGACCGCCAAATTGAACGCGAGCAAGTATTTGCCGAACACGCCGAACAGCGGTTTCGTGACAACCTCGCTGCCTTTCGAAAGTTCTACCCCAAAATCGCTGATAGTATTGAGGCGTTTAGCTCCGATAAACCACTTGAGTTGTTCGTAACCGCTTCTGGTCAGGGCAATATCAAGGAACACGTGACTGGCTATCCGCTGTACGGTGATGATCCTATTGCGCAGGTGGCCCGTCAGGTCGAGGAGCAGCTCGCCAAGCCGATGGTAAACCACATCGACTTCGCTAAGTATGCTGAGGTGCCAGAGGATGATACCCGTGTCCATGCACGCTATTTAAAACAGCTGGGTGAAGCGGTTGCCGAAGCGGGAGCTGTAGAGAAGCTCGCGCCGTTGCCGGATCGCTTTCCTACCGCTGTCGTGTTTGGCGTTGGCTTGGGTTACCACATCCCGATGCTCATGGAGCGGGTTCAATTTGATTACATTTATTTGATTGAACCGAGTTTTGAGAACTTCTATTGCAGTCTCTATTGTACGGATTGGCGCAGCATTATTGAGCAAGTTGATGAACAGCGGGGTGTGCTGACCTTCCAGCTCGGCGCCTCGTATCAGACTTTTATCGATGATTTATACCGTGTAAGCCAAGATATTGGTGTGTTCTCGCTGACAAAGTGCTTCTGTTATCAACATTATCCCTCAAAAGAAAACGCCACCTTGTTACGTGAGTTTTTCATGCGACTGTTTGAACTGCATGGTGGCTACGGGTTTTATAATGATGCAACAACAGCACTGGCGCACACAGTACAAAATGCCAAGCAGGGCATGAATCTACTTAAGCACAAAACAGAAGACAGCAACCGATATCGCGACTATCCCGTTTATGTCGTTGGCAATGGTCCGTCGCTTGATGAAAGTATTGAGTTCATTAAAGACACCCAAGAACACGCGCTTATTATCGCAGCGGGAACGGCGTTACAAACGCTGTTGAAACACGATATTGTGCCCGACTTTCATACGCTCGTTGAACGGCCCAAAAGCACCTACGATGTGCTACTCAAATCATTACCCAAAGAGACTTACAGCAAGCTCAACTTGCTGACCATGAACCTGATTTACCCGGATGTGGTGCCGCTGTATCAGTGGGTGGGGATGGCCGGTAAGGGCATTGATGCGAGCGGTGATTTGCTCAACTACGTGTTGCTCAATGAGGCTCAACAGGCACTGCGTTATTTGCCGTTTTGTAACCCGTTGGTCGCCAACACCGCATTGTCTTATGCGGCACATATGGGCTTTAAAGAGATCTACATGTTTGGTGTTGATAATGGCTACTCGGCTGACGGTCGTCACCATTCAAAAGATTCTGCCTACTATCAGGGCGCGCTGAAAGATTGGAAACCTCACGATGCACGGCACGAATTAGCGGGTAACCTGGGTGGAACGGTCATGTCATCGAACTTCTTGGCGATGTCGTGTCAGCAGATGGGGCGTTTGTTGGGTTTACCTAAATTTGCTGATATTCACTGCTATAACGTCGGCGAGGGCGCTAAGGTCAACCATGCATTGCCACTTAAGCCTGAGCACGTGCTACCAGAACCACAACAGCATGATAAGTCGCAGGTGGTGGATTACATCAAGGACGAGTTATTTAATCACTTCCAGTTTGAGCATTTCGAGCGTTATATGGCGTTCGATCGTTACGACGAAATCTGCGACCATTTGATTGCTATCAGTGAAGAGCCCATCACTAGCCGTGCTGAGGCATTGGATAACTTGCGCCGACAAGCGCGCTATTTATATAGTCACCGACAAACGCGTTACTCTCATCTGCATTATGTGCTGGAAGGCGAGATGCTGTATTTTCAGTGTCCATTGGTGGTATTGCTTTACAACGCCAATGACGAAGCTCAGTGCTTAACTCACTTTAAAAAGGCGCTCGACGTGTGGCGTCGGTTTGTGCTGGAAGCGCGGGAAGATCTCAAAACAGCGTGGCTAGAGAAGTGCACACGAGGCTATAAACCTAAGGTGCGCAAAAATTTCCGAGTTGATGAGCAACAACCCAGCACTTAGCTGGGTTGTTGTCTAAGTTTACAGTAAAAATAGGCCGTGAATTTCGGACAGTTTAGAAGGCAACTGTAAAAACCGCGATACTTTGGTTTCTGGGTCAAAGATGACGACGCCGGTATCTATTGAAATATTTTTTGACACACCGACATTCTTAGAGAAGTTGCGGTTACGGCTTTGACCGACAAAGAACAAGTGACCATTAAAGGCAAGCCCGCGCGTAAAGGCAGCAAACTCGCCGATCACCGATGCGTTGTTTTGACGCAAACCACCACGCAGTGAGTCGAGCACAGTGAGGCAGCCGTCGATAAACTGAATGTTGTGCGGCATCCATAAATCGCGGATAGGCGTTCCAATACGCTCACCCGTGACAATATCAAACTCAATGACTGCACCATCAAAGATATCGCGTTTCCAGTTACCCGTTTCCGAGAACATGGAGACATATAAGCTATCACCGACGATGCAGCAGTCATTGGTATGGTGAAAGGGCCCCTCATCGCGGCCTGCTTTTACGGACAATGGAATTTTGCGTTGCAGGCTTAAATCGCGATCGTAAACCAATACCGCATCTAACAAGCTGCAGGCAATAAAAAAGCACTGGCTAGCTGCATGATACGCGATGCCGTGGCCACGGCTTTTGGTCGGCAAGGGTTGGTTACGAATAACATTAAAGTCACGATCGAGCTGCAAAATGCCACGTTCGTCGTCGACTGTGTAAAGATAATTATCAACTTCGATGATACAGTGGCAGCATCCCGATAGTACTTTTTTATAGTGCCACTCAGTCCCATTAACGTCGAGTTGGTAAAGACCACCGCCTGCTTCTGGATCGTCTGAGGGTTGTGCGCCTGAGCTGACTAACAGTTGGCATTGAATGGTTTCGAGCTCATCAATGATGCGTAAGTCATTCAAAATGGGGCTGACGATAAAGTCCTTTTGCGCGGTTAACCCCATATCACTGAGTTGCTCGGATACTTCCGCAAATGAGGTTGTACAAATAATCACGTAGCGATCAGTGTATTCCTTTTGAAATAACTCGGGGCTGATGATGGGGTGACCCTCCTGTTCGCCTCCCCACATATTAGCGCTGTTATCGCATATGACGATGTCACTATCGGGTAAACGACGTATCGTTTTGGTGCAGATATTGCCCGCCCCCCATAGGGCGATTGGACGCTGACCCGCATGGCGAGAGATATCGGCAAAACGACTGAATGGAATTGACGTCTTCATGCAGGCTCCTTGCGTAAGTATTTTGCCCACTCTGATTCAGGTAAATACACCTTGCCGTAAGCTGAACTGCCGCCCCAGAGGTTATATTTATGCCACTGTCCATCTTCTATCCACCAAACGCGCGGGTCTCTAAAGCCATCTGCAATGCGCCAGAATTCATCCTCGGTCATGTCGACATAGTCAAGCCAGTAATACAAGTCGGATGACACCACATGGTCATATTTGCGTACCATCTCGATACCTTCATCACGGGTCATATAGCCTGTGCGGATATCCTTTGATGCGTGGTCGGTGGCGCGCCCATAACCAAATTTGACGAATTTGAGTAGATCATGGATACCATTTTCGTATCGGTCGTCGAGGTTCGACATCTTGCGATACGTGCGTTCAAACGGTTCTTCTTTCTCTTTCCAGCCGTACTGATCTTTTACCAGTTGCGTATGCGCATTGGGATCCCATTTAAAGAAGTTGCCCACATAAATGCCGCGAACGCCGACCTCAAGAATTTCCTCATCCGATGGATACTTAGCCCAGTTGAGATCTTTACTGCTCAGCGGGTCTTGTTCATCGTCGAGAAAGTCGTACCATTCATAACCGCGCAGCGCGTTGTCATGGCGCATTTGCGCGCTGAATTCGACAAAGTCGTCAGGGTCGTACATGCCTGAAATATCCCACGCGGTCTCGCCCCAAATAATTAATGGGATCTTGTAACGCACAGCGACCTGAATAGGCACCGTGAAAATGCCGCAGTGTGCGTGCCAGTTCATATCACCCATCATCTTAAAGCCTAAGCGGTTCATCTTTTTCAAAACCGATACGCTGGGGCCGACCATCAAGTGATCGGCGTCGAATACGTGACGCATACGGTCACGGTTATAGTCGCCTTCGGGTAAGTAATTGTTGCCATGATAGGTGACGAGTAGAGGTTTTAAGCCATATTCTGTCGCCATTTTATGGATTTGATAGTAACTATCTTTGCCACCACTGACCGGTATCAAACAGTCATAGTCGCCTTCATTCTGACTTTTGATACTTTCGACCAAGCGTTCGAAGCGTTTTTTGCGACGTGCCCAGTGATCATCCGATAACTGTTCGAATTGTTCTGCGACACGGCACGCCGAACAGACATTATCTTCATCTAATGTCATATTAACCGCGTGGGCGGGGGCGACACAGACTTTACAGTAATTTGCCTCATTAACCATGGTTGACTCACTTAGTTATAAAAGGTTGTAGTTCTGGCTTACGAACGGCGAAGCCACTGTCAAATAAATGTTTTTTTGCTAAATACACGCTTTGATCGCGGTAATGAAATAGGTTTGCGGCCGCCACGGCAGATGCTTGGGTATCGCTCAGCACATCTTCGAAATCAAACCACTCGCCTGCGCCACCGAGCGCAATCACAGGAATGCTGAGTGCTTGCGTCACCTCTGCGATAAGGTCAATGTTGTAACCTGTTTGCTGTCCGTCGGCATCAATGTCGTTTAACAACACTTCACCGCAGCCGAGTTGTTCAGCACGTTTTGCCCAATCGAGCGTGGTGCATTCAGTGCTCGTTTGACCGCCATGGGTAAACGCAATGGCTTGACCGTCTACTCGCTTGCTATCAATGGAGGCCACAATGCACTGTGAGCCAAATTCTTTGGCGGCTTCTTCGACGAGGTTAGGAGCCTCGGCCAGCAATGTGTTTAACGAAACTTTGTCAGCGCCCCACTGCAAGCGTTTTTCAATATCTAATAATGTCCGAATTCCGCCACCCACGGTCATGGGCATGAAAGCTGACTGCGACATCTCGCGTACGATAGCCTCGATAGAAGTCGGGTTGCCATGACGTAAATCGTCACGTTTAGCGTCGTACTGCCCATCTTGAGTAATATCCAGATAGATCAGTTCATCTGCACCCCATTCACTCATCCGACGCACCGCCCAGATAGCATTACCGATATTTTGGTACTTACTGAATTTTTTACTTTGTACTAAGTACCCGTTGCGTAACAACAAAACGGGAATGACACGTTTCTTAAGCATCGGTACGGTACTCCAAAAAGCGACTCAATAAAGTGCGGCCGGCCGCTTGGCTTTTTTCTGGGTGAAACTGCACGGCAAATAAGTTACCGCGTTCAACCGCTGCGACGAATTGTGAGCCATAGTCACTGTGTGCGCTGGCATCAGCGCTTTTAGCTAAAGCAAAGCTATGCACAAAGTAAAACTCTTTGGGTTCAGCAAAAGCAGGTGCAAACCACGAATCTTCGGCAAAGTGAACGGTATTCCAGCCGATATGAGGCAGGTGCAAACCGTGACTCTCGAGTCGCTCAACCGTCCCGTTTAACCAACCGAGTCCGGCCGTTTTGCCGCCTTCGGTTCCGGCATCGCAGAGCACTTGAAGGCCCACGCAAATACCCATCAGCGGCTTTTTGTCGACCTTGACCTGTTGCTCAATTAATTCGAGTGGCAGGCGCTCCCGCATTTTTTGTAGAGAACGGTCGAAGGCACCTACGCCCGGTAAGATTAAATGAGTCGCGGATTTTATGGCTTCAGGCGCGTTAGAAACCGTAACCTCATCGCATAATGTGCGACAAATATTAGCAACGGAACCGACGTTACCTGAGCCGTAATTCAATATACAAATTGAAGTCGGCTCACTCAAAGATTGCTCTCCCTGGTTGACGTTAATTAACGTATATAAGATATTTTAAGTATTCGTTCAAAAGAACGTTAATTCAAAATAATATTGATTCATAAGAATAAGTGCTCAAAGCTGTAAGCAAGGATAGTGCCAATAGAATGTCGAGTTTTTGACATGGCGTGAGATTTGCATGGGGACGGTATCGGTTCACTACCCAGCTTAAACACTAAGGGCGGAGCATGTTTAACAATAAAACCATTTTGATTACCGGTGGCACTGGGTCCTTTGGTCATAAATTTATTCCTATGACACTGGAAAAGTATAACCCTAAGAAAATCATCGTTTTTTCTAGAGATGAAATGAAGCAATGGGAAATGGCAAAGCTATTTCCTAATGATGATAGGTTGCGGTTTTTTATCGGTGACGTGCGAGACCGTGACCGTCTTTATCGTGCACTAGACGGTGTTGATTATGTTGTGCATGCTGCCGCCACTAAGATTGTGCCCACCGCCGAATACAACCCATTTGAATGCATCAAAACCAATGTCAATGGCGCGATGAACCTCATCGATGCGTGTATTGATAAAAAGGTTAAAGGATGTGTTGCCTTATCCACGGATAAAGCGAGCAGTCCGGTGAATTTGTACGGTGCTTCAAAGTTGGCATCGGACAAATTATTTGTGTCCGGTAACGCTTATGCTGGCGGACACGAAACCCATTTTTCTGTCGTGCGTTATGGTAATGTGATGGGCTCTCGCGGCTCGGTGATTCCTTTCTTCATGTCCATCCGCGATCAAGGCAAGTTGCCTATTACCGATGATCGCATGACTCGCTTCATGATTTCGCTAGAGCAGGGCGTTGAGCTCGTGTGGCACGCATTTGAAGATATGATCGGGGGCGAGATTTACGTTAAGAAAATACCGTCAATGAAAGTCACTGATTTAGCACGCGTGGTTGCGCCAGAAGCTGAGCTCGAGACGGTGGGTGTGCGGCCTGGTGAAAAACTACATGAACAAATGATAGGGTTTGAGGATGCGCCTTATACTTATGAGTATCCGGAACATTTCAAAATCCTACCGGCGATTAATGATTGGCACAAAGATCCTCGGCGTATCAAGGATGGTGTTAAAGTGGCTGAGAACTTTGTCTACTCGAGTGACAACAACACCGAGTGGATGACTGACGGCGAGCTACAAGCATGGCTTGAGCAAAACGCTCAGAGTATAGGGCGCATTTAATGATTCCATACGGACGACAGGATATTACCCAAGCGGATATCGATGCTGTAACCGAGGTGTTGAAGTCAGATTTTTTGACTCAGGGTCCCAAGGTTCCTGAGTTCGAAGCCGCACTTGCAGCGCAGGTTGGAGCGCAGTTTGGTGTTGCAGTCAACAGCGCCACTTCGGCACTACATATTGCTTGTATGGCGTTGGATTTAGGCCCCGGTGATAGGCTGTGGACAACGCCGGTAACCTTTGTCGCTTCGGCAAACTGTGCCCGCTATTGCGGTGCTGAGGTCGACTTTGTCGACATCGATCCTAATACTTATAATCTATCGGTTTCAGCCCTAGCTGCGAAGTTAGAGACTGCCGCGCAAACGCATACTTTACCGAAAGTGCTCGTCGTCGTTCACTTGTCAGGTCAGCCGTGCGAAATGCAGGCCATCCGTAATCTAACCGCAGATTACGGAATAGCGATTATCGAAGATGCATCTCACGCTGTGGGCGGGCGTTATCAAGATGAGCCTATCGGCAACGGCCGTTACAGTGATATCACGGTATTCAGTTTTCATCCCGTTAAAATTATTACGTCTGCCGAGGGCGGTATGGCGCTCACAAATGATGAGCAACTGGCCGAGCGCATGCGTTTGGCGCGCAGTCATGGTATTACGCGTGATCCTGAACAGATGACTCAAGTACCTGATGGCGACTGGTATTATCAACAATTAAGCTTGGGCTACAACTATCGGATGACTGAAATGCAAGCGGCTTTAGGGTTGAGCCAGCTACAACGCTTACAAGCATTTGTTGCGGCACGTCATCGCGTTGCAGCGCACTACAACGAGCAATTGGCGGATTTACCCATACGACTGCCTTGGCAGCACCCAGATAGCTACTCGGGTTATCATCTGTATATTATTCGGTTAGAGACCGACAAGTTGACTAAAAGCCATGCCCAAGTGTTTAGTGAGCTCAGGGCAAAAGGTATCGGTGTTAACTTGCACTATATTCCGGTACATACTCAACCTTACTATCAACAACTGGGCTTTAAGCCTGGCCAATTTCCGCAAGCGATGGCGTACTACCGTGAGGCGATTAGCATTCCGATGTTTGCTAGTTTAACTGAAAGCGATCAGCAACAGGTTATTGCGACTTTGCATGAGGTCTTAACATGAGTGTGCTGATGGTGATTCCTGCACGCGGCGGAAGTAAACGTATTCCTCGTAAAAATATAAAGCCGTTTGCGGGCAAGCCGATGTTGCAATGGTCTGTGGAAGCAGCGCGCGAGGCACAATGTTTTAATCATATTGTCGTCTCTACCGACGATGATGAGATCGCCGAAGTCGCGCGTATCGCGGGCGCTCAAGTGCCGTTTATGCGACCGAGTGATTTAGCAGATGACTACACACCGACCATACCGGTTATCCGCCATGCAATAGAAACCTATGAAGCAGAACATGGTCACGTTGACTATGTGTGCTGTCTGTATGCCACTGCCCCCTTTGTTGAGGCCGATGATCTGGCCGCCAGCTTTGCTGAGCTCTCTCATGCGAAGGTGCCACTCGACTTTGTCGTTTCGGGTACCGAATTCAGCTTTCCGATCCAACGCGCCGTACGCATCAACGATGAGGGGTTAGTCGAGATGTTCATGCCTGAGCATGCGAGTACACGTTCTCAAGACCTGCCAAAAGCATGGCATGATGCCGGCCAATTTTATTGGGGCAAGCGTGACGCTTGGTTTTCTCAAGACAGCTTTTTTACCGCGCGCACACGATTATTTCCGCTACCCAGCTTTCGCGTACAAGATATCGACACGCCCGATGATTGGTTGCGTGCTGAATGGATGAAAAAAGCGATGCAAAAGCCATGAAACGTGCTGTTATCCGTGCCGATGCAGGGATTAACATCGGTAGCGGTCACGTGATGCGTTGCTTAACCCTCGCCGACGCGTTGGTACTTGAGGGTTTCGAGATTTGCTTTATTTGTCGACCACAAACCGGTGACTTGATTACCTTGATTTCTGAGCGAGGATACCGAGTCGAGGCTTTATCGATTCAGTCGGAGACGCCTGATAGCCACTTAGCGCATAGTGCATGGTTGTATGGCGGGCATGTATTAGACGCACAAGAAACGCAGGTAATTATTGACCGCGAACAGCCAACACTATTGGTGGTTGATCATTACGGCATTGACCAGCGTTGGTTTGACGCGTTAACGCAGTGCCCGTCTCATGTCATTGCGCTCGATGATCTGGCTGACCGGAAATTGCCATGTGATTTATTGGTCGACCCCACGGTAGGGCGAAGCATCGATATGTACAAACATTTGCTACTCGCTCAGAGCGAAGCCCTAGTAGGCGCGCCCTATTGTTTGTTGCGCAATGAATTTCTGCAGTGGCGCGAACTGAGTCTTCAACGACGCCAGCGGGTGACCGATATTGAGCGTATTGTCGTCAGTCTTGGCGGCGTCGATGCCACCAATGTCACGACAACGGTACTCACTGAACTTGAGTGCTCTAATTTAGCATCAGGCTGTCAGATTGATATTTTAGTCGGTAGCGCTTATCCGCATCTGCATGGTTTGCAACAACAGGTTAATCAAAGTCGCTTTACTGTGTCTGTTGCTGTCGCGGTAACCAATGTCGCGGAGCGTTTAGCACACGCAGATTTGGCGATAGGCGCCGCGGGTAGTAGTGCATGGGAACGATGTTGCTTAGGTGTGCCGACATTGATGTGTGTATTAGCCGAAAACCAAGCCGCCATTGCGACCGTACTTGAAAACCGCCAAGCGGCGATTTTAGTGCATTGCCGAGGCAGCGTAGCGGTTGGTCGGTCGCTGCAAAGCGCGTTGGCACACTGCATTGAACAGTCTCACTATTTGGAGTTGTTATCACAGAATGCGGCTAATTTAGTCGATGGTCGCGGTACGGTCCGGGTCATTGAGGCAATTAAGGGGTTATTATGACGCAAGCACTGCAAGTGAGTGTACTTTGTTCCGATCCTAATCATCCTATCCAACCACTGTTGCAGGACTGGAAAATCAAGCAACAAGAAGACGGGCATCAGGTTGAGATTGTTGAGCGTGCAAAGCACCTTCGCGGTGGCGATATATTGTTACTGATTTCCTGTGTGGAAAAAATTACCACAGATGTGCGTTCTGGCTATCAGCGAAGTTTGGTCATACATGCCAGTGATTTACCTAAAGGACGTGGCTGGAGCCCCCACATTTGGGGTCTACTAGAAGGCAAAGACCAACTGACTGTTACCTTGCTCGATGCAGCCGAAGGTATCGACGAGGGGGCCATCTATAAACAACTGCAACTCCCCGTGACTAAAGATGCACTGTGGGATGAAATCAATGCAGCGTTGTTCAGTATGGAATTAGTGCTGATGGATTGGGCGGTGGCCCATGTTTTAGCAACACAACCGCAACCGCAGGCAGAACAGCAGGCGACCTATTACCCCAAACGTACGCCTTCAGACAGTCAGTTAGATGCCGATAAAAGCATAGCAGCGCAGTGGGACCTGATTCGGGTGTGCGATCCCAACCGCTATCCAGCGTGGTTCTCCTTGCATGGGCACCAGTATAAAGTGATCGTGGAGAAGATGGATGACGAATAGCATTGAGATTGATGGGCGTCGCATTGGCGATGATGCGCCGCCTTATATTATTGCTGAAATGTCAGCAAACCATAATGGTGATATTAAACAAGCCTTCAAAATTATTGAAGCGGCAAAAGCGGCTGGCGCCGACGCGCTTAAAATTCAGACCTACCGCCCTGATACCATTACGTTAGATTCGTCCAAACCTGACTTTTGTATCAATGAGGGCTTATGGGAAGGGCGTACACTGTATGAACTCTATGAGTGGGCGCATACCCCTTGGGAATGGCATGAAGCCTTGTTTGCTCATGCAAAGCAGGTTGGCATTACGCTGTTTAGTTCGCCTTTTGATCCGACTGCAGTTGATTTGTTGGAGTCACTTGGCGCACCCGCCTATAAGATTGCCTCGTTTGAAGCAGTCGATATTCCGCTTATTGAGTACGTCGCTAAAACGGGTAAGCCGATGATTATTTCGACCGGCATGGCAGATGCCGAAGAAATTCAAGATGCGATAGATGCTGCTCGTCGGGCGGGTTGTAAAGAATTAGCGGTGTTGCACTGTGTAAGTGGCTATCCCGCGCCTGCCGCCGATTATAATTTATCGACGCTAGTTGATATGAAGCAACGCTTTGGCCAGTTGACAGGATTATCCGACCATACATTAGATAATACCACCGCGATTTGTAGTGTTGCTTTAGGCGCCGCATTAATTGAAAAACACTTCACGCTCGACCGCGAGGGGGGTGGGCCTGATGATAGTTTCTCATTAGAACCGAATGAACTCGCCGCTTTGTGTCGCGATAGTAAAACAGCATGGGAGGCACTCGGAAAGGTTGATTACGGGCGCAAATCCAGTGAGCAAGATAATTTGAAATTTCGTCGCTCGTTATATTTCGTTAAAGACCTTGCGGCAGGTGAATTGATTACTGCGGAACATGTACGAAGTGTACGCCCTGGCTATGGACTCGCACCTAAACACATTAAAGAGGTCATTGGTAAGCGTGCAACGCGAGACCTTGAGGCGAATACTAAGGTTACCCGTGGTGACTTTAGCTAATGCTCTAGCGATGAGTCAGAGGCCAATGAGAGACACAAAAAAACCGGCTCAATAAGCCGGTTTTTTGAACACTGCGACGTGTCAATTAAAGCGCTTGGATCTTAGCGTTCAAACGGCTCTTATGACGTGCCGCTTTGTTCTTGCTGATCAAGCCTTTAGTTGCGTAACGGTCCAATAATGGGGTTACTGTGGTTAAAGCTGAGGTTGCAGCTTCTTTATCTTTGCTTTCAATGGCTGCGTTTACACGTTTAAGGTAAGTACGCATCATTGAACGGCGGCTTGCATTATGGCGGCGATTTTTCTCGGCTTGAATCGCACGCTTTTTA
>MDTG01031169.1_pt1 | contig 19403 bp, 16 predicted proteins | sample 811421 | NCBI WGS metagenome assembly MDTG01 (sample SAMN05326645, study PRJNA326480) | marine metagenome | isolation source: seawater | place: Pacific Ocean: South East | collected 2011
CTCAATGAATCAAATGAATAATTATAAAGATGCAATAGGTAAATATAGAGTCAGTATGAATTTATTTAAATTTACTGGGACCAAAATTTATTCTTTTCTAAAAAATTGCCCCATCGATCCTAAACGAAATGAAAAAGAGCTACCTTCAGCTATCTTAAATATGATTCGTGAGTCTAATACTTATATAAAAGGAATTCCTTTTGCAGAGCATGTACCCGATTTAACCTCTAAAGAGGATATTATTATTATTAAGGATTATATAGCAAAGCATTATTGATTGAAAATTAGTAGACGCATAATAATTTTAATTACTTTCTCAAAGTAAGAGCTTGTTCGTAAAGTATCTGATCTTTTTTATTATAAGATCTAATCATTGCTTTTGTTTTTTCATCTATAGTTGATTTATTAATTTTACCTGTTTTATTATGCATTACTATTTCAGGAGTACTCCAATTTAATTTCCTTGCTAATTCTTGAATATCTTTATCATAATTTTCTACTATACCAATAAAAAAGAAATCCTTAAGTTCAATACCTTTTATAAATTTTGACATTAAATTACAATTTGTTTCATCTTGAGCATATTCGATTAAAGAACGGCGCATTTTTGAAAGAATATTTAGTCCCTTTTTTTCTTCCTTTAATTCTTCATCCAATCGCTTCTGTAAATAGTAATAATTTGAAATAACACGTTCAACAGGATCTCGCAACCAGGTAATAATTGAAATATTAGAGGGAAGATGTAACTGATTATGTAATGAGTCAATACTATAGTGACCATGTATTACTGATGTTTTTTTATAAACATAAGCTTTACTTAGAGGTATTTTATTAATCCTAATTTTATTATATTTAATAATATCAATGCGTATTACTTTTTGATAACCATACTGTTTTTTTAAAGAATGAAAAAAAGAAGTTCCTGCTGTTTTAGGAATATGAATCGATAATAGTTTAACTTTTGACCAATCTGCATTGCTTTGGTGAGTTCCAAAAAGACGACGATGTATATTAAGTAATGAATAGTATATATGCATAAAATATATTTTATAAAGAAAGAATAATTAAACATTTCAATATTCTCTCATTTTGTTTATAAAGAGTATATGGGATTTTTCTATTAAATAAAAGAAGTTCATTATATATCTTTAATACTGTAAATTAATATTTATGGTAATATTTAGTCACGTTGATTTGCTAAGTAATCACTTATACCTTGATTTACATCGCGGGTTGATTTTATTATATTACCATTTTCTAATACAATTAATCTATTAGCTAGATTGCTTAATTCAGTTAAACGGTGTGTTGCAATTATCAATGCTCTTCCCCTTTTAGAGTATTCTTCTTTTAAAAATTTATAGCATTTTCTTTTAAATATTGAATCTGAAAAACTAAATCCTTCATCAATAAATAGAATATCACTTTTTATTGAAAGGACAAGAGACATAGCCAGGCGAGTTTTCATACCTGAAGAATATTTACCTATGGGAGTGTCTAAAAAAGAACCCATTTCTGAAAAAGATATAATAAAATTCATATTAGCTTCTACTTCCTCGCGTAACATGCCATAATAAGATGCTTTCAAATAAATATTCTCTCTACCAGTTAGTATTGGGTTAAATCCAGATTTTATAGCAAATACACTAATAATTTTTTTAATTTTTTTATGGTATTTAATAGTACCTATTTCTGTTTTATAGATTCCTGACAACATTCTAGTCAATGTTGTTTTTCCAGAGCCGTTAACACCCGCTAAAATTATTATATCATCTTCATATATTTTTAAATTAATATTATTCAATGCCCAAAATTCTTTTTTACGTAAAAAAGAGTAATCTGGTTTAAAACCGAAAAAATATATTATTAGATCTTTTATACCATAATACATATTATAGGTAAGATCTTTACAAAACTTTTTATACAGTCCTCCTACTTTAATTAAAGGGATAGGTTTTAAAGTTGCTTCGTCAATGCTCATAATATTTTTTATTTATTAGATTCATTAAACTCCTTCCCTCTCTAATATTCTTGTTGTATTTATTACAAAAAATCGAGTTAATAAAATAAACAATAAAGTAAAGCACAATATACAAGATAGGCTAATCATTGGTTGGTATAATTCTCCATTTAATAATAGATTTCTAGAACTACTAATTAAATAAGTTAATGGATTGTATTTTATAACTTTTGATAATAAACCTATTGAGATTTCTGGGGTATATACTACAGGGCTAAGTAGTAAAAGTAATTTGACAAAATTATCCATTAAAAATGTAAAATCTTTTGCTAGAGCACTAAACAAACCGGTTAATAATCCAATTAAAGCTCCGGAAATTTGAAGAGGTAGTAATATAATTGGAAAAATAAAAACCAAAGGGTGAAATGAAACCCCAATGTAAAAGAAATAAGCAATAATAAAAATAAAAGGTATAAAAAATTTAATAGCCCCTACAATAAACTCATTAAAAATAATTATGCTAATAGGTAGTTTATTTACTAAAAGTGCCTTACCATAGGTTAAAAAGATTTGACTGCAATTTTTATATGTATCAAAGAACAGCCCCCAAATAGTAGTGCTCAATAATACAAAAGCTGTATAGGGAATTTCCATTTTACCTGGTTCAAAAATGCCAGCACCTTTCATAAAAATCCATGTTAAAATTGCAAATACAGGAAGTATTAATAACCATAGCCAACCAAGAAATGACCTTTTAAAATCTGCTAATAATCTAAGTTTTATTAATTCCTTAAGTAAAAACTTATTTGATTTTTTAGGAAAAGTGTTGGTATAATTATCCATCTATCAATTCTTTATACAAATATACATATTGTTCAATACTTTTATCCAAAGGAAATTGTACACTTTCTTTAAATTGCCATTGTTTCTTTTTGGCTTTCTGTAATGCTTCAAATAATCCATTTTTTGTAAGTGAATTCAAAGCTATATAATCTCCACTCACAACTTCTTTCAAAGCGCCGCATTGTGAACTAACAATAGGAATATTTAATGCACAGGCCTCTGCAGCAACAAAACAAAATCCTTCTGAATAAGAAGGTATTACAATGAAGGATGCTCGTTTAATTTGTTCATACAACTCTACTTTTTTTAAATTATGCATCAACGTAATCTGATTAGTACATGAAAGACTTTTAATTTTGTTCAATACAATGTTATATATTTTCCCTTGTAGCTTAGGTATTACAAGTTTTAGATTAGCCTCAGGGTTTTTTTGTAGAAAAATATCTGAAGCTTCTAGAAGTATATCTATACCTTTTGAAACACCAAGTCTACCTACAAAAATATAATCAAGCGTTCTGCTTTTTTTTATATTTTTTAAATCTGAAATAGTAATTTTACTACTTAATTTTTCGATGCTATTATAATCAAGTCCATTATAAATCATATTAATTTTAGATGGATCTACTCCGGCTTTAATAAGTTTTTGTCTTGTAAATTTTGAAACGGCTACAATTTTAGAAAATGGTAAATAAGTTAGTATTCGCTCAAAAGCACTATAAAAAAATCTCTGTGTGAGGTTCAAATAAGGTAATCGCTTCCACAAATCTCCCCAATACTCATGAAAAGTTATTACAATTTTTTTATTTCTTAAACAAGATACTAACCAAGTAGGAAGTGCTGCGGTATAAGTTGTTGTATGAACTAAATCAAAATCTTTAATATTTTTAAATATGCTTGGAATACTTCTTATAATAAAAGAAAAACGGTTACTACAATTTACACGATAAATATCTATTCCCTCATTACAATCCCTTTGAGGAAGCTTTTTATCAAACCTTGTCGTAATAACCATAACCTCATGACCCTGAGAAACCAAAGACTTTGATAATTGCCAAAATAAGTATTCTACCCCTCCAATATATGGATGAAAATGCTCTAAAACGAATAAAATTCTCATGAATCAAAGTCATCTTTATCAGCCACTAACAAAGATAGTTCAATTGTTAATTTTGTAATGGTTTTTTGTTGTCTCTTGAACAAATCATAGAGTATAATTACAGCACCAAATAAAAAACCAATTAAAATAAAAATGATGGCATTAACATTACTTTTAAAATCTAAGGTTCTAGCCAGCCAATTCGTAGTAATATCTGGAAATAACGCAATGATCGAGGTGAAAAAAGCCACTAATATTCCTGGCCATAAAGCTTTCCATTTTGACTTAAAATTATATATTTTCCAAAATTGCCATAGAATAAAAATGACACCTAATAAAGGTACTAATATCTGAAATGTTCTAATGTTCATATAAAATATTTTTTAATAAATTAAAAGCAGTTTGTATTCCTTTCCATAAATTTTGACCCTTACTTTGAGAGTATTTGGTATATTGAACCTTAATAGATGTTTCTACTATGTTTAGTTTCATAGAATTAGCCTTCCAAACCATTTCTGTACAGATACCATATCCATCTAACTCAAGGTCTAAATTATTTATTGCTTTTTTACTTAACAATCTAAATCCAGATTGACTGTCTGTTATTGTTGATTTTCCAAAATAAGTAAAAATACTAGCTATCTTATTATAAATAATCCTTGATAGTGGAATTTTAGATTTTTGTTCTAAAAAACGACTACCAATTACAATATCAGCTTTCTGTTTTTGTAATTCATCTACTAGTTTTTCTATTTCGCTTGGGAAATGTTGCCCGTCAGCATCCATAAAAACTATAAAATTTAAATTATTTTTTTTTGCAAAAAGAATAGCAGCCCTTACAGCAGCACCAACACCTCTATTTAAAGATAAATGTAATACCCTTACATTTTCTTCCTGAGAAAATTTATAAGTGTTATCCGTACTTCCATCATCAACAACAATAAGATTAGTATAGCCATAAGATTTTATATCTTTGATAACATCTCTAATGACTGTAGCTTCGTTATAAGCCGGTAAAAAAACCCATATATCATCTTTTGTAACCATAAAAATTATAATATTTCAAAAATAGCAATATTTCCTTGCTCTACTGTTTTACCAACTAGACCATAACTTATTTTTGTTTTATTAGTTTTTTTATCTGTTCTACTCACTTTATTATTGGTCATCACCAATCGGATTTTATCTTTATTATTTAAAATTTTCACAAGCCTTAGTGCTTTTTCAGTTAAAGATTTTTCTGGAGTTTGATCGATAGTTGCAACTTTTAAACTAAAAACAATATGTTTAACACCATTTAGTTTAAGTACAGTTAAAAAATCATTTGGATTTTGTAATACATCACTCACCTGATCAAATCCATTTAATTGATTGTCTTCAAAAACTCTTACAAAGTTGTCTTTAATATGGTAATTCATATATGTTCCAACACGATAGATTTTTTTTGAAATATCCTTATTAAGTAAATCAGCTGCTGGACCAATAATAGATCGGGGACTATCAAAATTTTGATTGATAATAAAATTATTCGAATAATGGTTAATAAACGGTTCATGGAAAACATTACTTAGTTGATTTAAATCATTGTTGGAATTAGAAAAGTGTACTAATAAATTCAATGCTAAAAAAACTGAAAATAACAACTTAATTGACCATTTAGTAAATGAAACTGATTCCTTAGAAATAAATAGAGAAATATTTTCATAATAGTATGAAATTAATAAAGAGGACAATAACCAAATAACTAGAGCGTAGTAAGGGATTCCATTCCCAAATATCCACCATAAAAACCCATAGGTTATTATAAATAGTGATACTAATTTAATAGGTTGGTTAAACTTTTGCCAATTGTCTTTTGCAATCCAAGCTATTAGTATACAAAATAAAATAAGTATGCATAAAATTAAGGGGAATACCATTTCTGAAAATAAGCTAAATAATGGTTGGATCAAATCACTAAAGCTGGTTTGTATCTTAAAAAGGGGTAAGTAAATATCTTTGCTTAAGTCAAGAAAATTATTACTTGATTTTGGATAAAAATTACTAAGATAATTTTCAGAATCTAATCCAGAACCTTTAGAGGTCATAGCAGCCTTCCAACTTAGTAAAAGAATAACACCAAAAACAAAAATACCTATACTGTTTTTGATATTAAATATTTTTTCTTTTTTTAGGGACAATATAAATAATGGGAGAAAAAACAAAAATAAAAAGCCAATATTTACTCCTCTTTTATTTGGAATATTAGTACCCATACTTACATCATAAGGAAGTGATAAATAAAGATTTAATCCTGTTTCATACCCTAAATACCTTAGAATTTCTTCTCGTTTACCAGAATTATTACTGTTTTTTTTAACTCTTTTTTTAGCGCTTATTTCCTGGCTATTCAACCTTTTAAATTCATTTATAAAGTCTTCACTATCATAATCTGATACCTTTGACTCTCCAAGGTATTCAATGATTCCTTGTTTATGTTTTTCTGATATTTTGTTTGGAATATTATTTTCAGTTAAAAAAGAATAGTCATATTTTAATGATTCTCGAGCTGTTTTACCATACAATAAAGTTTTATTAGAAATATTATCTGTTTCAATAACATTTTTAATTATCCAGGGCATAAAACTCAAAAACATAAAAATTAGCATAATGCTTAAATTTTTTGCTAATCTAAAGCCACCTACCCAATCAAATTTTTTAAAATAAAATAATAACAAACCAAAACCTGAAAGACAGAAAAGAATAACAATAATAAGACGTTGTGCTGAAGAAATATCTAAATAACCAAAAGTATTTACTTTCAATAAGAATAGAATTGCTATTATAGTAAGTATCATTCCAAGGTAGGCTTTGATACCTCCCCATTGATATACAGCCATTAATATGATAGCAATTAGAACTAACACACCCAGATATTTTATTCCTAAAGCGAAGCCTATTAAAAAACCTAAAAGACTAAAAAACGTAATTGAAGTTTTATTTTTTGTTAAAAAATTATTCTGAAAAGATTTAGCGTAATTTAAAAACAAAATAACTATTGCAACGCATATAAAAAGAAAAGCAAGATCTACTTTTTCATCAACAAAATTGTGAAAACTAATCGCTGGCAATGTATAAAAAATAGCAACTCCTATCCAGGTTGAAGCACTAGTTAAAAAAATACGTCCTAAATGAAACATAGCCCATATAGAAAGTACACCCATAATGTGGGAAATAAAAATAGAAAATACCATTCCACCATAAAGTAGAGGACCTAAGCTTGTAAAGAGTGACCAATTATAAGCTTGACCTCCCTTTATTAAAGATTGAGTATCTATTAAATTTTTTGTTACATTTTGATATAATACAGCCCCATCATAACCAAGTGGAAAAAACTTTAACACTCCTACTAAATTAAAAGCTGTAAATATTAAAATTATAATAATAACAGTAAATGACCAAAACCTAAGACCTTTAGTATCGATAGGGTTCCAAAAAACATATTTTACAAAAGACCAACAATCTTCTCGTTGCCATATTAATAAAAATATTAGTATTGGAGCAATTGCCAAGATTTGCAGGAAACCTATAGCAGCCAATATCATCAATAATAAAGTAAGTAACCCCATTCCTATGGCTACACCAAGTATAAAATTATGATGTGTATTTAATATGCCTTTAAATTGTTTAAGAAATTTATTTCCTGCAGCATAGCAGCATATAAAAATTAAAAATGTACCGAAGTGAAGTAAAATATTATTTATAAAAAAAATTATATGAGACTTAAATACACCTGCATTAGCAATTGATGCCTCTGTAACAAAACTATTATAAATAAACATTAATGCTATAAGAAAAAAAGTATATATCTTCCATCCTCTCCATTTAAAGTTACTCTTAGAGAATAAGAAAAAGAAAACTCCAATTGAAATAAAAATTAGATAGAAAATAGTTTTTATATAGGGAGGATGCGTCGCCGCATAAAAAAAAGAAGGATGTTGTAAAAGATAATTAACAAGAACCCAAAACATCCAAAAGATAAATCCAAACTTAAAAAATAATATCGAATTTTTTAAGCTTAACATTATTTTTTTATTTTTGATATTTCTTGCAACTGAGTTTCTATTTCTACTTTTTCTTGATAATTATTATTTAAGCTAATATTATCTTTTGTAGCTATATATTTTTTTTTGCTGATGCCTAAAAATAATATTATTAATACTATCGGTGAGCTAAAATGAAATATTTTTTTCATAATGTTAAATTGCCAATAAAAACTAATGAAACTCTAAATAATACCACTAAAATATAATAAATTATTAATTATTTATCATTACTACTTATTTAACCTATCTAACTTTTCTAAAATAAATATTGATTTTTTATCTAAAAATGAAATATTCTAATAAGTTTTTCCTAAATATTTCGAAAGAAACCTTAATTTGACTAATTATTATTAATATTGTTAAATAGAAAATCTTTTCTAAAAGATAAATTTATTTATATGATTTGGTTAGCCTCTTTTCCACGTTCTGGAAATACTTTTTTTAGAAATATCCTTTTTGAAGTCTATGGTATCTCGTCAAGTCATTATCATTTAGGAAAAAATAAAAAATTAGATCCTGATTTTGCTTTATTTCCAATAGTTAAAACGCATCTTTTACCTAATCAACTTCCAAAAGAATATCAATCGGTAAAATCAATTTATTTAATTCGTGACGGACGTGATGCTTCAGTTTCTCTAGCACATCATCGGAAAGATATAAAAAAGATAAATAAAAAATACCTACTTCACCTCTTTGAGGTGATTCTAGGAATTGGAAATAGTTTTTCTGGGGGGTGGTCAAAACATGTAAATGTTTGGGCGAATAGTGCAAGTATTATAATTAAATATGAAGACTTAATAAACGATCCTATTTCGCAAATGGAGCGCTTAAGAGATATTATTAATCTCCCAGAACCTCAAATAAAAAAATTACCAACTTTTAAGTCGCAGAAAAAAGGACTCTCTAAATACGGTAGTGGGAACACTAAAAATGAGTTTGAAAAAAAGAATAGAGCAAACAAATTTTATCGAAGAGGAATAGTAGGTTCCTATAAAGATGAAATGCCTAAATTTTTACAAATATTATTTTGGTTAAAACATCGAAAACAGATGAAAATTTATCAGTATTACAAAAAAACTAAATGATTTAGTTCATATATTTTCTTACAAACCTCTCTAAAATTTAAACAACTATTTCAAGTTATGATTTCTTGTTTTAAATCAGTTTTAAAATTCAATAATGATGAATAAAATTTTTATAATTAATCAAAGAGTTTTCGAATATTACCGTTATAATTAATTGCATGAGCACTGCTAATATTTGTGGTATCAATACATTTAGTTCTTGAAGATTGTGATAAGTAAGAATCACCATAATAGATTTCCTTTCTTTCTTTGCTTCCATCCTTGTATACTATATCTAGAGCAAATTCGTCATGGTTTAATTTAATTGTTACACAATCATTTTGACCTTTAAGTTTAAATATTTTAAGCCTATCGTTGTTTACACCATTAAGAATATATTTTTCATCATTAAGATTTAGTATTGCTAATCCTCTATTTTCTCCTTTTACTTCAAAACCAGATTTCACATAATTTTCTACTTTAAACTGACCTTTACTATTCCCTAATAGATACAATCCCATTATTCCGTCTTGTCTTTCATATTGGGGAAGAAAATCAAATAAATTACCTTGTAAAAGGATGTCTAGGTGACCATCTTCATTAAAATCTTCAGCTATAATACCATTTACAACTGACGCTTGAACTTCATTCGGTAGATTCTGTATTCTGAATTTTCCGTTATCGTTCCAAAGAATTATACTCTCAAATATGTCAGCACTATGAATTTGTCCTCTAGCTATTCGCTCTGGCCCAACTAATTCTTCAGTAGTAGTTAACGCAAATTTGTTATACGACTTGTATCTTTTGCGAATAAAACTGTATTCTTTACCAAGATCCTCAAGGAAATGGACTGGATATTCTTTACCCTCATAGTAATGTGATATTACGAAATCCTCATCGTTATTTTTGTCAAACTTCCCATGATAAATTTTTAAAGGCTCATCTTCTTTTGGTTTATATTTAATATTATTGCCTTGATTCCCAAGTAAGTAATCAATATCTCCATCTTTGTCTAAGTCAGCTCCTGTTATGCTATTCCACCAGCCTCCTGTCTTTTCTAATCCTAGGTTTGTACTAATATTTATAAGAGAATTTCCAGTATTTTCAAATACATTGATATTACTCCATTCACCAATAATAATTAGGTCTTGATCACCATCTTGATCTATATCAGTCCAAAGTGATGAGGAAATCATACCTATGCCACTGAGATCAAATTTCCATTTTTCTGTAGCATCTTCAAATTTTCCATTAGTATTTATTAGTAAGGCACTTCTGCCAATAAGTGGATACTCATTTTTTAGGTATCTACTACCAACAAATAGATCTATATCTCCATCCCTATCTACATCTGCACCGGTAACAGTGCTCGTCACACTCTTAATATTGGGTAAGGATTTATTGTCACGAGTAAAATTTCCTTTGCCATCATTGATCATTAAATAATCTGATAAAGCATCGTTTCCTTCTTCCTTATTTATATCTCCAGAGCATATATACATATCAATGTCAGCGTCATTATCAGCATCAAACAAAAGCACGCCGGTTTCTTCAATTTCTTTATCTATAGATAAGTAACCAATTTTTTCAATTTCGCCTTTTATTAGTGAATAAAATTGACCTTTAGAACCACTAGCTGCTGACACATAAAAATCTTCAATACCATCTCCATTAATATCTGATACTGCTATAGCAGGGCCAATTGTACTATGGTATCTGGGCTTCAATTGGTCTTTACGGAAATCATCATATTTATTTTCTTTATGTAGTATTTTATTTTTAACAAATACTTCATCAAATGATTGTATTATTAAATTTTGATTACGAATTAGTATTCTTTCACCTGAACCTTTTTTTAGTTCAATCTGACGATTAATTTTATCGATATTGAATTTTTCGTAACTATTGTCCGGCCAAGTAATAATAATACTATCTACCTTAGTGTGTGTATCCAAACCAAAATGTGCTACTTTTTCTGAGCTGGATAAATATCCTTTCGTAGATGAGATATATTGACATTGATTCGCACCTTGACTATAGATATCTATTCGTGCATTTATTGCATCGCTGTTATAGCCTTCTTGTTTTAGAGATATTCTTAAATAATTATTTACGTCCGACATTCTATCATAGTTATTTCTATATATAAATGCTTCATCATTCATATTATTAGAAACAATATCTAGATCTCCATCTAAATCTAAGTCAACGATTAGAGCACCGTAAGAAGCCGTGTTATAATTAGTACCCCAATTATAAGTATTGTCTGTAAATGTGAGATCTTTATTATTGCGATAAACTCGATTGATACTTTGGAAATCTAATATTCCTCCTGATGCTATAAATGACTCTATACCAAGAGCCTTTTTCCTTCTGAATTCAGCTTTAAATTTAGCCATTATGGGTCGTTTGTCTAGTTCGGCCCTTTGAGGAAATCCATTAGCTACAAAAAGATCTTTCCAGCCATCGTTATCGAAATCAGCAGATAATGCACTCCAACTCCAATCTGAAGAAGCTACATTAGAAGCTCTTGCACGTTCTGTGTAGGTGCCATCTCCATTGTTGATATGAAGTGCATTTCTAAAAAACTGGTGATGATAGTTAGCTAAGTGCATTTTACGATAAAAACCTAAAGTAGCTTTGGCATGAGCATAGGATTTATGTGTTGATAAATCTTCTGATTCCATTTCGGATACAAAAATATCAGGATGTCCATCGTTGTTAAAATCAGTAATAACACTTCCCATAGAAGAGAAACTCTGCTTTGTAAATTTACTTAATGACATATCTAGGAATGTACCATCTTTTTGATTGATATAATATTGGTCTTGTAATCCCCAGTCGTTAGTAGTAAATAAATCAATCCATCCATCATTATTAAAATCACAAGTGTTTACACTAAGGCCAAACCCATGGTTGTTAATTCCTGCTTCCAAAGAGACATCTGTAAATGTCATATTGCCATTGTTTTTGTAAAGATGATCACTCTTATTTGTTCCAAGTTCTATTTTTTCGTGATTATTTATTTTTCGTCTGTCGTTAAAATCAATTGGATGATTTAGTACATACAAGTCAAGATCTCCGTCATTATCATAATCCAAAAAGGCCGCATGAGTAGAAAAACTGGTATCAGCTACATTCATAGCTTTACCCATTTCTTTAAAAGTCATATCACCTTGATTAATAAAAAATAAATTAGAGCGAAGTTCTGGTGAATCTACATTGTTAGAACAGCAGACATAAATATCCATCCAACCATCATTATTGATGTCAACCATAGTCACACCAGTAGTCCATTCCCCATTAAATTGGTCTAAATTAGATTTTGACGAAATATCTTCAAATTGTAAATCTCCTTTATTTAGATATAATGCATTAGGGCCTTTGTTTGCACTAAAATACAAATCAGGTAAGCCATCATTATTTATATCACCTACTCCAACTCCTCCACCATTGAAATAGTTATTGAAATTAAAAAATTCACTATTGAGTGAAACTTTATTATTGAACTTTACACCTGTAGTCTCTCCATTTAATATGTCAAAGAGCTTTTCTGAATCTTCATTAAGAGCTCTAAAATAATCTTTCTTAATCTTTGTGTGAGTAAGGTTTTTTTTGTCCATATCTTTTGAACACCCTATTAAGCTTAAACTTAGAATAAGCAGGATATATATTGAGATTGAATAATAGTTTGTGGCTCTGTAGAGCATTATTATTTTTTTAAATCTTAAAATGAACATATGAAATAATTTCGATTTATTAGGTTTTATATTAAAAAAAAATAACGATATATAATTTATACATTAAGTAACTTTATATTTATTTTATTCTGTTTTCTAAGAGTGAATTAAAAATTTATTGTTTATTGTAGTTTTGTATCAAATTAGATTGTATTTATTCTGTCCTGTAAGGTCATTAACATAGATTTATAGTACATAAATTTAGATAACGTTTGTTAGCAAATATAATCAGAATAATTATATTTGTTAGTGGAGCACAAGCTTATAAAAGTATATGAAATGGGATCAAAATTAAATTTATTTATAATAATAGTTATTCTGATTTTGTTAGGTTCTTGCACGAGTAATGACAGAAGTGATATATCAAATATTAATTCTGTTCAGACTAAGTCATTTGATCCAAACATTATGATAGATTGGTGGAAAGTTATTTATAAGCATGTTGCATACCAAAGAGTAAAGCCGCCTGTGGCATCACGCATATATGCATACACAGGTGTCGCGGCATATGAGGCTGCTCTTCCTGGTATGGTTGGTTATAATAGTTTTGTTGGGCAACTTACAGATTTAGATGACTTACCTCGAACAGATCCAGAATTAGTGTACGATTGGCCAACAGTAATTACAAATACAGTTTATCTTTCAACAGATGAGTTATTAAAGAGATTTATACATGGTTCAGAAAGCGATTTTAAAAATTTAAAAAACAAGCAATTAAGTGCTCGTAGATTAGTTGTATCCGAAGAGGTGTTTCAGCGATCTGAGAAATATGGACAAGATTTAGCTGCTAAACTTATAGAATGGATTCGTAAAGATAATTTCGATGAGACGAGGTATTATTCATTTTATAAAATTCCCTCGCGAAACAATAACCCTGAGTTATGGGAACCCACAGAAGCTACTTCTGATCCCTGTGAACCATTTTGGGAAAGTATACGTCCTTTTTTCTTAGATAATGGAATACAATGTCATGTCCCTCTTAAGGTATCATTCAGTATAGAACCTGATTCGGAATTTAGAGGTTATATGGATGAAATATTGGAGTATGATAAGAATATGACAGAAGAGCAAAGGGATATAGCTCTGTTCTGGGCAGATGATCCAGGAGAGACTTCCACACCACCAGGACACTGGACTTACATTATGAATTATGCTATTCAGCAGGAACAGTTTAATCTCGAACAAGCAGTAAGCACATATGCATTAGTAGGAGTTGGGATTGCTGATGCTTTTATAGCGTCTTGGTATACTAAGTATAAAATAAATCTACTGCGACCAAAAACTTATGCTCAAGAGTTTTTAAATATGCCCGATTGGGAGCCGCTAATAGAAACTCCTCCATTTCCAGAGTATGCCTCTGGACATTCTGTTGTCTCTACGGTAGCTGCTGAATTACTTACTGAGATTTTTGGAGAAAATTACTCTTTGATCGATAGTACTCATGTTTCTATTGGTCTTGAGCCTCGAAAAATCAACTCATTTAGAGATGCAGCTTTGGAGGCCTCTATGTCAAGAGTCTATGGAGGAATTCACTTTATGTTTGCTATAGATGCAGGTATTGAGCAAGGGCTATGTGTCAAACAGACTATTTTAAATAAGATTAAACTTAGAAAAGACAATACACTCAATATTTCAAACAAGTAAGATTATGCTAAACAGGATTACATATACATTTGTTATTTTAACAATTACTTGTTTTTCATCTTTTTCGCAAGTTATAGATAAGGGAATTTTAAAAGAAAATCATAAGGGAACCTTAGAAAACTCAATTAACAATTCTGGCGGCGAATTAGGTCATCAATGGATTTTTCAATCTATTGACGGCATAAAATCAACTTATAAATTAAGACTTACTATTGGTAAAAAGAGTAAAGAATTCGATGTCCGTATTAGAAACCTTATAACTACTATGTATATTGCTGTAAGATTGACGGATAGAGAAGGGAATATAACCACACTAACAAGTGTGTACGACAAGGGAGACAAGTGGCAAAGAGTAAAAATGGCAGCTTATAAAGAATGTCTTAGAAAGGATGCTAAGTGGAAACGATACAATCAAATCATAAGTTTAGATGAGTTGTTAAATAATATTATTTTACAAATGGATACTAACTTGATTCTTGGATGCTATTTGTAAATAGCTAAATACTGATTAAAATGATTTTCAACTCTTTTGATTTTGCTATTTTCTTACCAATAGTATTCAGTCTATATTGGTGTATAGGTAGTCGCAGATTAAGAGCTCAAAATATTTTATTAGTAGCTGCTAGTTATTTCTTTTACGGTACATGGGATTGGAGATTTTTGTTTTTAATTTTTATTAGCTCCTTAGCTGATTTTGTTATTGGGGGATTTTTACAAAAGTCCAATAAAGATATTTATCGAAAAAGACTATTAATGCTAAGTCTTATTATCAATTTGGGGCTTTTAGGTTTTTTTAAATATTTCAACTTTTTTATAGATAGCTTCGCTTATACTTTTTCATTTCTAGGTGTCACTTTTGATAAGACACGTTTAAATATATTATTACCTATAGGCATAAGCTTCTATACTTTTCAAACGCTTAGTTATACTATAGATATCTATCGACGAAAAATTAACGCTTGCAATGATCCTGTTGCTTTTTTTGCTTATGTATCTTTTTTTCCCCAATTAGTTGCCGGACCTATAGAAAGAGCCAAAAATTTACTTCCTCAATTTGTAGATAAAAGAGTTTTTAATTATTCAAAAGCAGCAGATGGATTAAGGCAAATATTATGGGGTTTGTTTAAGAAGATTGTTATTGCAGATAATTGTTCTCTGATAGTCAATTCTATTTTTTTAAATTATCAGTATGAAGATAGCCTTACTTTATGTTTAGGTATTTTTTTATTTCTTTTCCAAGTCTATTGTGATTTTTCTGGATATTCAGATATAGCTATCGGATTAGGTCGACTTTTTGGTTTTAATCTAATGAAAAATTTTGATTTTCCATTCTTCTCAAGAGATTTACCAGAGTTTTGGAAAAAATGGCATATCTCTCTTACAAGTTGGTTTGTAGATTATGTTTATATACCTCTAGGTGGGAGTAAAAATGGTTTGAAAGCAAAAGTCCGAAACGTACTCATTATTTTCTTAGTAAGTGGATTTTGGCATGGAGCTAATTGGACTTTTATTTTTTGGGGTGCGCTTTGTGGTCTTGTTCAAATTCCGTATTTGTTGTTGGGACAAAACGGAAGATATGAAACTTATGTGGCGAAAGGTAGATATATTCCTAATTTTAAAGAACTGTTACAAATGTTAGGAGTAATTACTTTTATGTCTTTTTCTATGATATTCTTTAGATCTCCAGATATTTCAGTTGCATGGTCATATTTAATTGGAATATTGAAATTTAATTTTTCTCTATCTGTCCTTGATGACTATCAATTTGTATTACTTATAATGGGACTACTTATATGGGAATGGATGTTTAGAGGTAGAGAGCATGGGTTGGAGATAAGTCACTTATCAACTAGGGTTAGATGGTGTTTGTATTTTATTTTTATTTGGTTAATATTATTTAATTTTGGTAACAACCAAAAGTATATCTATTTCCAATTTTAATATTTTATTAGATAAACTTTAAAACAATAAATGAAAAAATTTATACATAAAATAGGATTTGCATCTTTAGGATTAGTTTTATTCATGTTTTTTAATTATTGTTTAAATAGTTACTTTATAAAAAACCAGCAAACCGAATTAGATAGCAGAGTACTATTAATGGGTGGATCACATATAAATTCAGGTTTAAATCCAATATATATTAGCAATTCACAAAATCTAGCTACTTCAGGCGAAACATATTTTGATACTTTTTATAAATTAAAGTATTTAGTAAATAATCCAAATAATGATATTGCTACGGTAGTATTTGGATTTGGATATAATAATATATGTGGGCTTAATGATGACAAATATATTAAAGAACCAATGTCTATTAAATATATCGGGCGTAATTATCCAATTATTCCGTTTAATGTATTTAATAGTATTGGAGTAAATAAAATTGGTTATCTAAAAACAATAATTCGTAAAATGTGCTTATATCCTCGTGTAAAACACGAAGAATTTCTGGGTAAAGGATTTAACTATCGTTTACCTAATTTATCTAAGTCAGATGCTGTAAAAAGAGTTCAGTGGCATTATTATTTAAATGACAAAGTTCGCAAAGAATCAGAAAGGGATATTAAATATTTAGACTCAATTATTAATTTTGCTAGTATTAATAATATTGAATTAATAGCCCTTAACATACCGCAACGAAAAGAGTACTATTCAGCTATACCTGAAGTCATAAAAAGAAAATATAACGAGATACGAAAGTCTCTTATTGAAAGAGATATTAGATTGATAGATTTATTGGAAATGGAACTAGACAGTAGTAGTTTTGCTAACCATGATCATCTAAGCGATAAAGGGGCTAAAATAATAAGTAAAATTGTATCAGATTCTCTCTCTAGTTGGAAGTCCTTTTAGGTTTCGCATTAGATTTAAAAAATAAATTATATCAAATTGCAAAATCAAATAATGAACTTTTATCAAAATAATTCTAATGTTCATATTTATTTAATTTTTAATAAGTCCATATTTGTATATTGCATAAAATTAATTATTCTAAATGATTTGGCTAGCATCATTTCCTAGATCAGGAAATACTTTTTTTAGAAATATTCTTTACGAAGTTTATGGCATTTCATCCAGTGAATACCATATGGAAAAAACTAAAAAGGTTATTGAAGATTTTGATTCATTTCCAGTAATTAAAACACACTTATTACCACATCAACTTCCAACAAATCTTCAAGATTTAAAATCTGTTTATATTATTAGAGACGGAAGAGATGCTTTAGTTTCTCTTGCTCATCATAGAAAAGATATTATCGCTCCTGGTTCTAATTATTATAAAAATCTAACAGAAGCAATTCTTGCTAGAGGAGGTAGTTTTTTTGGAGGATGGTCTGTAAATGTTGAAAAATGGACAAAAAAAGCAGATCTTATAATTCGTTATGAAGATTTAATTAAAGACCCTATTAGACAAGTGGAACGCCTCAAAGAAATTATGGAACTTCCAAAGCCTAATTTAGAAAAGCTACCTACATTCCAATCTTTAAAAAAAGGAACTCCTCATTATGGTAGTGGAGACAAAAATATATCAAACATAATAAAGAAGAAAGAACGCGCTGATAAATTTTTTAGAAGAGGAATTATTGGTTCTTATAAAGATGAAATGCCAATAATATTTCAGTTACTTTTTTGGTTGAAAAACAAAAAACAAATGAAGGCAAATAACTATAATTGATTAATAATTTGTTTATGAAAATTGCCATACTTTCCGACACCTTAGATAATCAAAAAGCTGGTATCCATGTATACACTAGATCTTTAATTGAAGAGCTATTAAAAAGAAATGACGAACATGAATATATACTCGTTCGTCAAAAAAAAGATAATGAACTTCCTCACATAAAACAAATTATAATTCCAAATTGCAATTTACCTATTGGATTTGCATCACTTAGGTTATTTTTTATAATTCCTTATTTATTAACAAAGCAAAAGGTAGATGCAGTTTTTGAACCTGCTCATTTTGGTCCTTTTAATTTACCTAAAAGAATAAAACGTATTACATTTATACATGACCTCACCCCTATTATACTTCCAGAATATCATCGTTGGCACAGTCAGATATTACAGCGGATATTTTTGAAAAGTATATTAAAGAATACGCACTTAATATTTACAAATTCTAAAAATACTAGTAAAGATTTGGAGCGATGTTATCCATTTACCAAAGGTAAAAACAAAATTCTTTTACTAGGAAAAGATAATCAATTTCAGCCTGCTCAAAATAAAAATTTAATTCAAAATTTTGGTATTAAACTTCCTTACTTTTTATCAGTAGGTACTATAGAACCTCGTAAAAATTTAGGACGTTTACTTAAAGCTTATGATCTTTTTATGAATGAGACTAATACTCCATATAACCTAGTAATTGTTGGTGAATTGGGGTGGAAGACTGAAAATTTTAAAAGAGAATTAGCAAAACACCCATATCGAGATCAAATCCAACTATTGGGATATGTAAAAAAAGAAGAATTACCCATAATTTATAGCCATGCACAAGCTTTAATTTATCCTTCCTTGTATGAAGGCTTTGGTCTTCCGGTTTTAGAGGCACTAGCTTGTGGTACAGAAGTAATTTGTTCAAAGACTTCTAGTTTACCTGAAGTAGGTGGATCTGCTGCTAACTATTGCAATCCAAAATCTGTAAATGAAATAAAGGAGCAAATGATTAAAGTTTCAAATTTTTCAGCAGGGGAACAAAAAATAAATAGAAAAAAAAACATAGAACAAGCAAAGAGATTCTCATGGAAAAAACATGTTAAATCTTTTATCTATAATATCGAGATATTGGTAAAAGATTAATTTTTTTATAAATAAATACTACACAAATTACTCATATTTAACAATTTAAAAATCATATTTTTTTTTATAAAATATTGTTAATTTTATTAAGATTAATTCTAAATAATTTTTTTATTCATTATTTGCATTATATATTTGCCGCAAAATTATAATAAGTCTAAATTA
>MDTG01285369.1_pt1 | contig 19402 bp, 23 predicted proteins | sample 811421 | NCBI WGS metagenome assembly MDTG01 (sample SAMN05326645, study PRJNA326480) | marine metagenome | isolation source: seawater | place: Pacific Ocean: South East | collected 2011
CGTTTGATCTCGGCCGTTCATCACGATGCCGTACCGCCGCCCAGGCATCGACGGCATTCATATTCCAGGGTGGAACCGTCGCGCCCCTTGAACCGCATTTTCACCCACCGGCCGTCCACGTCGTACCAGACCTCGGTCTCGAGATCGCCCGTGTAGGCATATCGCGTTGCGGAAATGTCACCCTGTTCCGTCGCCACCTGCTCTTGCCCTTGGGCCTCGATGCGAACGTCGTTGATCCGGCCGGTCAGCGTATTCAGAACGCGCCCTTGGCCGAGGACACCCGAGTTCCAGTGATTGGTCGGAAAGACCGGCACGGCGATGTCATAGGCGTCGTCTCCCGCCTGGACCAGGAACCGGTCGGCGACCCGACGCCCCTGGACTTCGGACGTTGCCCCGTCGTCATCCACAGTCGCCCGAATATAGTCGAGGTCACCCCCTTTCCATACCGCGCGGGAATCGTAGCGATACCGGTAGACGGTCAGGCCGAGAAAAGAGATTTCGATCTGAAACAGGGAATTGACGATCAACCCGTCGGCGGCCCGATCGAAGCGGACACGATGAAAGCCAACGCGCTTTCCATCGCGGCGCACGTCGAACAGGATTTCGTCCCCGGCGACGGCCGTGATGCCCGACGCAGACAATCCCGCAAGCTCCCCGGGTCCGGACGCCGCCGGTTCGCGGACAGTAATCGCGGTCAAAAGAACAAGAATGAATAAAACAAGGGTGCGCACGTCTGATCCGGCGACAAGAAACCGCCTCTATCTGTGACTGTTTAACCTATGTACGAAGGCCATTCGGTTTCAGATCACAGAACGCCAAGGCTTTCCGCCGGGACCGGGCGAAAGCAAGCAAACCATCTTAATCAGGTGAAAAATGGCGCACCCGGCACGATTCGAACGTGCGACCTCTGCCTTCGGAGGCTCGCAGTTCGAATTAAACGCGTTTTAAATCAGTAACTTGTTCGGGCGCTGTCGCAGCCATATGCCGAATAAGGCCGGTTAAAATCGATCAAGACCGAACTAGCCGGGCACAATTTTGGCACAGGTGAATTTTGTTCTGAACGGACATCCTGAATTCTGATCTGAATATTCAAATGCCTCACAACATCCATAAATGCCAGATGGTGATCGAGCCTGGCTCCTTCCCGGGAGGCGGTGAACCGCAATAACTAAAACTGCGCCCATGTCGCGATTGCGCCAGATCCATTTCGCCCGCCCCAATGGCAGACGGTAAGTCTTCCACCAAATAGCCTGGCGGAGTTTGCCCCTTTGCATGGGAGAGGAAAGGCGTCAGCTTGGAGTCGATCGACGAACCATCTCGAACATAAGCAATCATATACGCCTCGCGATTTCCCCACGCATATTCGCCATTAACGAACCGTCGAAGCCCGTTGTCGCAGTAAAGGGCCTCTGTTTTCGAAGTTGCGGCGTCGATAATTTTAGCCTCAACAACGAGCGGGAAGCCGCGGCGCTTGCTGGACAAATAAATTGAGAGATCGGGCCGTTTCTCAAGGTGCGAACCGTCATAACTCACACTCTCTTTGCCACGAACGGCACATAAGACCAGTTGGCGCAACAATGGATCTTCGTCAATTATGCTGTTGAGCCGCGCTTCAAGCAGCGCTGTAATTTCTGCTTCGCTTCCCAACATCACAGTAGCCGGCGACGAAGCACGAATCTCGCTGAACGCACGGTGAAGGCCTTCTGCAATGATCTCAAGATGGATAGTCGCTATTTCGGGGAGCGGGAGATCAAGCCCTCGCGTCAGCTCAGCTATCTGGTCAGGACGTGGCCGAATCGCAGGCAAGCTCATCCCTTCGCCGCTCCTTGTAGAAAATCTACATGAGACCAGACAATACGCTGGGCAAGCAAACGAGCCTGGGTTTCGCTCCAGTAACGCCGTTGTGAAAGTCGACCAACAAGCATGCGATCCAACCCGTTAAGCAACATCATTTCAGATGCCGCCGCGTCATCTGCGGCACGTAACAGACCTTCCCAATCGCTGATTGAACTTACATCTGGTCCGCTAGCTGTCGTGCTAATCTCTAATCCAGCCCAAGGCGAGATATTCGGCTGATCTATAAGATGAACGTGGACCTTCGACCCTAGCCGCTCACACCAAGGGTCAAGCTCTTCAGTCAGGACTTTGCAGAAATGTACTTTCTCTTCCGGCGTCGGTGCAGCTTGGGCTTCGCGCTTGTTTCGTGCAAACGGCAAACCGAACTCCAATGTGTCGGAAATCACCTGAAGATCACGTGGCCCCAAGCCGTACAGCTTAGCAACCCAGTTATCTACGACGTCCCAGGTTATCTCATTTCCGCGTAAAGCTTCGTACAGAGCTTCAATCTCATCGCATTGAACTCGTGTGAATTTCTGAAAATTTGGAAGAGGGATTCGATCCAGAGTAGCCTTTTCAACAACATCTCGCTCGAAACCGAATTTCCCGCTTGTCACAAGTGCGAACCAAACCGCAAATTTACTGCCAAGAATAAGTGCCAAGTAACGTGTAAGGGCACGAGCATTCCGATAATCGCCTGGACTAAACCCGTAAAAAGTCTCGTTGAAGACGACGTCGGAATCAGAGATAGAAATCCCGATACGACCAGTATCAGCAGGCGGAGATTGATGAATTAACACCAAGGGGCCAGAAAACAGCTCTCTCAAGCGAGGATCATGAATCCTCTCATGCGAAAATTTGGGCAGGCTCCTAGTGTTGATCTCAATTTCGGTGAACGTTGTCGCCGCAACTTCAGGCAAGCCATGAAGGTAGTGTGCCTCCACTCCGGGGAGACCATCACCTTGTTTTCGAACGCGGCTGCTTGGCTTTAGAGTTTGATATCCATTGCCGCTACCTTTTAGCCGCCCACGTTCGCCGGAGCCGATCGTCTCGCTCCAGAAAGCTCGCAGAGTTGGATACCCTTTAGAGCGTATTCTCTCGACGATCCCAAGGTCAGCCGTTGTCCCCCGAAACAAAATCTTTAGAATTTCAGGCGTCTCGCGAAGCTGATGCGCAGGGACTACCTCCGCATTTGACGCATCGATACGCATAACGCTCGCGTCATTCAGCGCGGCTTCTATCCTTGGGCTGATAAATCGGAATCCCGCACTGCTGTCAGGTTTTCTATTGGTTGCGAACAGCAAGCAAAATGGCGCTGAAATCTCTGGCCACACCTTCGTTTGACGTAGTTCGGCTCCATTAATGACCGATGTAACATCGAGCGCATCAAACAAGGCCTGACGCGCGTCTGCCATACCATCACCTTGTTGGAACAGCACCCGAGCATGCACTGCAAAGGCAATCTGGCCACCTGGCTTAGCCCATTCCATGGCTCGCCAGACAAAAGGAATGTCGAGGACTTCGTTCGGCAGCGGTGGCGCTTCTGTGAGCCCCCGTTCAATAGCAATCCGCCCAACCGTTGCACAAACCAAATCCCAATCCGGTAGTTTCGTGCCACTAGCCCATGGCGGATTGCCCACCACGAGATCGTAACGCCCGATATGCTCGTCTCCAATTAACGGACCAAGGCTTCCGAGCCGTGCACCTTCTTCTTCATATTCGTTAGAGACGAGGTGCAACACCTTCCCACGTAGGTTCTTGAACCGCAATTTGTCGACCGGTCGCGGATTCGGATCGAGCTCAATCGACAATAGATATAGACCCAAGGCAGCGAACCTCAGAGCGGCTTCATTTATGTCGAAACCGACAATTTGATTATCCAAGATCGAGCGAAGGGAACTAGTGTCAGGTCGTTGCTCTTCAAGACGCCAGCGCTCAGCAACCAGTTCGCGAAATGCCGTAAGGAGAAACACACCTGCCCCAGCAGCCGGATCAAGCACACGAGCCTGGTGGGTCACTTCCTGTCGTTCTAACGCTCTGAATGAAGCACGAACGAGGAGGTCCGCGATTGATCGGGGGGTGTAGTACCCACCTTCGCGACGCTGGCGGGCCGGAGCGTGATTACGCAGATAGAGTTCGTAGGCCTGACTAAGCACGCCTACCGGGATGTGCGAAAAATCAAGATTATCCCACTTCTCTTCCCATCCGAGAAAAAGCTGGCTATCTGGCGCCCGCCGCAAGACATCCCCAAGAACGTGATACGCTTCGTTCGGCAAAATTGAAAAAATACCATCGGACAATGGCAGAAGATCGCCGTTGAAGGTTTTATCGAGCCAAATCGATGTCTTCTCCGCAGACGCACGGTTGTCGAACAGGCTTGCAGCGACCGTTTGGGCAGCTAAACTCTTTGGCAACAAGTTGCGATCTGCAAGAAAACGCGTAAACAGTGCGCGACCGACGAGCGATATGGCGTCCTCATTCGATACGCCGCCAACATTGATCAGTTTGTCAATTGATCCAGTAAGCAGATTGAGGACAACGTTCGAAATCCAATCGCGCCTGCTTATTGCAGCATTGGGACGAGTGTTCCCGAGACGGGCAAAAGCGGTTGATTGCTCATCACCAATATCGCCCCAATTAACCCGCGCCTCCTCAGGTGTCTTGCGATCAAGCGCGAGCCGATAGACGTGGAGTCGTCCGGGCGCGATAAGCCCAAGATACGGCGCGTCACCACGCATAGAGAGCAGGCGCCTTATGCGGTGTAACTGATTCTGATCAGTGATCGCATCAGCATTTGCAAGAAAGATCAGCGGTGCGCCTTGCCATTCGTAGACCGCCTGCACGATCTCCAAATCCGCGTCACCGGCGCGTTGCGCAGTCACCAGCGTGGCATACGGCAACAAACTCGGACTATCGTGATCGAATAGAAGCAACGACCTGGGGTCGGCGCCAAATGCTGCAACATTACTTTGAAGGTCAGCCATATCTGCGCCCTGCATTGTGGCAGGATTGCCCGGCATTCAGCCCAATCATGGGGCGAGATCCAAGCTGCTCTGACGATCACCGCCAAAGTGTCCTTTCCGGGCGCCCCCGCGAACTTTCTTTGGTGTTATGGGCACTTTCGACATGACTTTACGATAGTCCCCGCCTTGTTCACTCATTCCAGCGATCAGGGCGGCTATCAACGCAAGGTGCGTGGGAAGCTCGCCAGCACGCGCATAATTGGAGATCGAGTTGGGGTTCATGCCAACAAGTTCGGCGAACGCGCGAACACTCAGCCCCGCCTTTCCAAGCTCCACAAGAAAATCCGCATATGGCATTTCGCTCTCAAGCACATGTTTTAATGTATTTTGCCACATAATTCTATGTACACAAGCATTCGGTGACACAATGGCGATGCTTTCTCTCAGTCATCGCAGGAACCAAATCTGAGCTTTCTCCCAAAATCTCCCTGCATAGCCGCGAGCTAACATCCCCTCAACCTTCCCCAATGAAGGATGATTAGTTAGATTAAGAAGACGAGACGCGCCGCATCGCAGCAACCAAAAAGTGGCGATGCTTAATCCGCCATTTTCGGCACCGCCGCAAAGTTGGTGATCTTCAAAATTCGCACTTGCTCTAACTGCCCATCGGCAGCCTCAATGGGGCGCTCTTCATCATCTACGAACAAATGGCCTGGATGGTCGAGTGGGGCGTCTTCGACATAGTCGGCAGCTTGATCCAATGCGTCGTTGACCTCCTCAACGAGGACATCTTTCTCAAGCGGATCGCCGTCTACACTGACCGTTCGATATTCTTCAGAAGTGTATCCAGCCGCTATACCGCGCAAATCGCGGATGATCTGCAATGGAGCTCGGTTCTCATGCGGTTTTGCTGTCGAGGCCCAGACTAGCGGCCCAAGGGGGCTGATATGCTTCACTATACTAGCGATGTCGACAATATCTCGCACTGCATTGGTCCGGCTCGAAGCCGCCTTCACCTTGTTGATCGCGTTGTCTACATCGTGAAGACGGAAACCCAATAATTCGTCCGGTTGGGCGGGGAAAAACCGATACTGAGTGTCAGGATCCGTCATCCATTGGATTCTTGTTTCGTCGCCCCCGGCCCTAACGATAACCTCGACCATGTAGTTGTCGCGAACGTCTCTGTCTTCCTCGACCGTATAGCCAGCTTCCCTTAAAGCGTTGATCTCCTGCTCGACCACGGCTGGCAACGCATCTCGATCTCCAAATATGTCAAAATCATCTGATAGTCGCGGCTTGTCTCTATTCAATGCCGCGCCCCCGCCGATGTAGTGATCAGCCGAGCGGAACTGACGCAGCACCCTTGCGACTTCTATTTGAATGCCCGTTAGCGGCATTACCGGGAAAGCTTACGAAGTTGTTGGCCTAACACGTATGCCTTGTTGTTATTTGACCCAGCGCGATTCATTAACGCTGCCGCGACAATTGCTGCATCGCTAAAGTCAGCCTTCTCTGGATCGACAAAAATATTGTCGAGATATCGTGCGTGGAACTTACTGTATGCCTGTTTAATCAGCTTGCGAAGATCCTGCAGTCGTTCACTATCGTCGCCACGCCGCAAATTGGCCGCGTATGCTTTAAGCTGATCAACCTTTTCTTCAGGAACAAATAGTTCAACTCGCTTCAAACCCGCTTGTTTCAGCTTTTCACGATGCGCATGCATTCGGGATCGCTTAGGAGCCTTCAGCGATTTGTCATCCCGTGATTTTAGTTTTGCCTGTTCCATTGCTTTCGCCCTACAGCGCATTCGATAGCAATCGATATATAGTAACCGGTTACAAATGTCAATCTCGTAACCGGTTACTAATTTAAGATTGTAACCGGTTACAAACATCATGTTGCCATCCACAGCCACGCCCCAACACCAACCTTAAAAATCATCACTGCGGCAAAAGGCCACAGTGCGCCCAAAGCCCACACATCACGATACCGACGATCATGCTGATCATGGTGCCCATCATCATGGCATTGGGTACTGCAACAACGATTTCCACCATCATTATCGTCAAGCCAATTAGAACCAACGCATCACTCGACCAATCCACAAATTTCCAAATCCCTACGTCACGTCACGTAGGCCTCTTATATAACGTAACGTAACGCTCCACCGCTCCCGCCCAGCACTCGACCCATCTCCGCATATGCCCCCTTAAGCTTAAGGCAACGTCTCGTAACAGGACGCGAACGCGATTGTGCAGCCATGCCTGTTACGCCGGATTGAGCCTTAAGCTTAAGGCTCGATAGGTGCGATTCGGGCGGTTTGAAGCCCGTCCGCAGCGGTGCGATCCCTTAACGTTAAGGGACGGCAGACAAGCGCGCCCAATCTCTCCGATTCTTTCCGTCATGACGCGCCTTAAGGGGCGGGCTCCCTACGTAACGTAACGGAACGTCGTTTTCCGCATTTCGGGGGTTCAGCCTTAAGGCGTCACGTAACGGAACTCGGGACCGCTTTTCGGCCATGACGACGGACGCCAACCAAGACCCGGCCCTTAACGTTAAGGGCGACATCCCGCCCCGGCGCTATTTGTCGCGCGACGAGGCGGCGGCATGGCTTGGCATCTCCGCCGACACGTTCTCCGGTCTCGGCATCACTTACGTAGACCTAGGGCCCCGGTGCAGGCGCTGGGACATCGTGGACATCGTCGCCTTTGCCGACGACAATAAGCGGTGCGACAGCGCCCGGACCTCGAACGAGAGGAAAAGGCAACCATGCGTATCTTCAAACGCAAAGGCTCACCGTTCTGGTGGGCAACCTGGTACGACCAATACGGCAAACGCCAACGCAAGAGCACTCGGACTGACGATAAAAGCCTAGCCCAGGCCCTTGCAGCAAAATGGCAACAGGAGACCTTCATGGAACGGCACTTCGGCAAGATCCCGGACGTTCCGTTTCGTGACGCCCTCCTACGTTACGCAAACGAACGCCAGCGGCAGAATGCCAAGTCCTACGAAAAAAGTTTGAAGTACCGGCTCCAGTTCCTGCTGGACCGGTTCGGCAAGCTGAACCTGAGCCAGATCACGGCGGTGCTGTTACAGGACTTTGCCGAAGAGCGGCTTGAAACGAAGAAAGGAGAAACTGTCCAGAAGGAACTATCGACGATCCGGGCGATCCTCAACAAGGCACGCCGCGAAGGCCGCTTGGCCGTCGTGCCTCCTTTTCCGAGGATCAGGAAGGAACCGGGCCGTTGCCGATGGCTCACCATCGCCGAAGAACGGCGATTGATCCTAGCGGCGGCGAAACACCTGAAGCCACTTATCGCGGTTGCGATTGATACGGGCGGCAGACGGTCGGAACTTCTGGAACTGGATTGGTGCAATGTCGATCTTGGGCGCGGGCGGATCACGTTCGTCAAAACGAAGAATGGCGAGAACCGCACCATCCGGCTCACGTCACGGGCCAAGGCAGTCCTTGAAGCCCTAGGGCCCAAATCGGAAGGACCGGTATTCACCTATGGCGGCAAGGCCATGCGAGAGGTGAAAACATCGTTCCAGCGGGCCAGGGAGAAAGCGGGTTTAGATGATGTCCGCTTTCACGATCTGAGGCATACCTTCGCCTCGCGGCTCGTCCAGCAGGGTGTTTCCTTGTACGAGGTGATGCATCTGACGGGCCACAAGAGCGTATCGATGGTTCAACGATACGCGCACCTAGCGCCGGACTTCCAGGAAACGGCAATTGCGGCGCTGGAAGCCTTTGGCACAAATCGGGCACAGCCTGAGAATGAGCCAGCGGCAAATGTCGGTTAAGTCATTGGAAGAATGGCGCACCCGGCACGATTCGAACGTGCGACCTCTGCCTTCGGAGGGCGGTGGTATATAAAATACCAAGGTTCCTTGAGTAATTTTTTGCATTTAATACAGCAAGTTATGTCTCCATTGCTTTCCTGACGTTGCAGCTTGTGTGATTGCTGGTGATTGCTATATGCTTGCTAGCAATCACAAAGGCAGTGGATGGCATGCAAGCAAAGATCACCAAACGAACCGTAGATAGCGCCAGACCCAAAGAGCGCGATTATTTTATTTGGGACATGGAGCTAAAAGGGTTTGGTCTGAAAATAACCCCGGCTGGCAACCGAATTTACATTGTCCAATATCGGCTTGGAGGGAGGGGCAGCCCAACAAGGCGATTTACGATTGGCAAGCATGGAGCCCCCTGGACGCCCAACAAGGCCCGCACAGAGGCAAAACGCCTCCTTGGCAGTGTTGCGGATGGCAAAGACCCACAAACAGCCAAAGCAGCAGAAAAGGCCGCTATCACCGTCAATGAGCTTTGCGATGCCTATCTGAAAGAAGGCTGCGATACAAAAAAGGATTCGACCATCGCAACCGACAAAGGCCGGATCACACGCCACATAAAACCCCTACTTGGTCGAAAGCGAGTAAAAGACCTGACGGCTAACGACATTCGTCGGTTTATGTCAGACGTAGCTAATGGGAAAACAGCCGTAACAGCGAAAACAGGTAAACATGGCTTGGCACGAGTTACAGGGGGCAAAGGCACGGCATCGCGCACAGTCGGCTTGCTTGGCGGCATATTAAGCTTTGCCGTCGATGAAGGTATACGCCCTGATAATCCGGCAATCGGCATTAAGAGATACCCCGATACAAAGGGGGAGAGGTTTCTATCACCGTCGGAATTATCACGACTAGGTGAAGCTCTTAATGCAGCTGAAAAAACTGAGCCATTGGCAGTGCCGGCAATACGCTTGCTGATAATGACCGGGTGCCGAAAAACCGAAATTCTTGCCCTGAAATGGAGTGAGGTAGATTTCAATATCGGCTGCTTGCGGCTGGCAGACTCTAAGACCGGACATAAGGTTGTTATGCTTGGAGCGCCTGCTTTGAAGATATTAGCGGACTTACCCATGCAAGACGGTTCCGAGTATGTGTTTCCAGCCATGAAAGGCAAAAAGCATTACGTAGGTTTGCCGAAGGCTTGGGGGCGTATACGCAAGCAAGCAAGCCTTGATGACATTCGCCTACATGATTTGCGCCATTCGTTCGCCAGTGTTGGCGCAGGCGCAGGCATGGGCCTACAGGTTGTTGGGAAACTGTTAGGGCATAAAGACCCTAAGACTACGGCCAGGTACTCACATATAGCGGATGATCCGGCAAAAGCCGCAGCAGATCGAATTGCAGGGAGCATACAGGCTGCTATGGACGGGAATGCCAATTCCGAAATTCTGGAGTTTAAAAGGAAATGACACGATGGCCTTAAGCGCTTCTGACATGATGGAAGATCGGCTTCCATTATATTTTTTAGTGATTATTGAGTGAGAAACCTCGTGCCCAAGAAACAAGATTATGACCTTTCAAACTGGGCATTGGTCGATACTTTCACGGTTCATCAGGCTGCCTGCCTTTGGGTAGGCGTCGATCCATCTAAGCAATCTTCCGATAGAACTCGGCTAGAAATAAGCCGGGTTACCCCAATCCTTGAAATGCTATCGACCGCAATACAGGACCACAATCTTCACGTGGATTCTTCAAGGGACCTATTTGCAAGCCGTGGCGACTTCGCTGGCTCACGTGTAACCCGCAATGATTTAAAGGCATTCGCTGAAGGCAAAGGGGAACGACCAGCTTTCCTTTTTGACACCTCATTTCTCAAGACGGAAATTGAGGAAGCGCCCCTAAGAGACCCCAAGAACCCAAATGCTTCGGCTGTCGGCAGGCCCTCAGCTTGCCCTAGAGAGCTTTGGCTGGAACGCTTTGTGTTACTAGTTTTGCAAGGGAAGGTCTCATTAGAGGATAGCCAAGATTCAATCGCAACTGCATTGAGTGAAGACCTAAAGAAACTGGGCATTGAGATTAAACCGGCCACCATCAAAAAAGACTGGATTGGGCCAATTATTCGTAAAGCCAAAGACGAAAGCAATTAGGGGGAAATTCACCAAAAGTCATTTCCCCCTAGAATTACTTAATTTCCCACTTTCCCCTTAATGAAACTCGTCATGAGTATCCGTAGCGTTCCCCATAGTTGAAAACAAACTATGGAGTTTCGTTATGTCCTCAGAACACAAACTATCTCTCCGACTTCGCACGGCAGAAGCAGCTGCTTACTGCGCATCCTCGAAATCGACCTTTGAGAAATATCGCCTTACGGGTGAAGGCCCCGCCTACATCAAGATTGGGCGTATCGTGGTTTATGACCGCGACGATCTAGACGCCTGGCTAGCCAGTCACCGGCGTTTATCCACTTCTGAAAAGAGTGGCGAGTAATGGGTGGCAGAAAAAAATTTAGGCGCCCTAACGCCAAAGGGCGCAACGATCAAGAACAATACCTTGCTATCCCTTATGCGATGGCTCGATCCCCTGCATTTCGTAATCTCGGCGGTGCTGCATTGAAAGTCTGGGTGGAGTTACGATCGCGGTATAATGGAGGCAACAATGGCGACCTGAGCCTATCACTCGATGAAGGTTCAAAGTTGCTATCTATGGGAAAGGCGACAGTGCAACGAGGATTAAATGAGCTCGAAGCGAAGGGCTTTATCAAGATGACCAAACGAGGTCACTGGTATGGACGTAAGGCCACAACTTGGGCTGTAACGGACATATCCCACAAAGGACATATAGCCACCCGTGACTGGAAAAGCTGGAAACCAGAAACACCCAAAAAATAAAATGCGGTTCTGTAGCGGATCATATTGTCATGGTGACGGGACCAAATGAGAACCGAGGGGGGAATGTATGGTCCATATTAGCACCCGTCACGATGTTAAATTTCGACTGGCTCGGTTCTGAAACGGATCACCTATACATACCATCTAGGGGGGCGTTAAGCGGGGGAGGGAACAATCAACCCCAGCCAACCAGCCCATCGTCCAGAGAACCTATTATCCAACAATTAGCCAACACCAATTAGCCTATTCCAGGGAGCAAGCAGTAGCATCGACTGAGTGAGTGACTGAGGGCTAAGCAAGCTAAGGTAAGCTGATTACACGTAGCGAAGCGGAGTGTAATTAGCGGCTTAGCGTTAGCCCGAAGGAACGAGTGAAGGAAGGTGCGGATGCAATGCGACCGGCTTTAATTGAATACGACATACTCATAAAAACAATAAGCAGCAAAACAAGGCCCCTTGCCAAAGCAGGCACTTTTAAAAGCCCTAGGGATTGCCGCAAATTCTAGACTTTATTCGGCTTATGATTTGGCTAGTTGCTGCAATAGGCAGAATCCTAAACAGCAGTCCAAAAGCGTAAGAACTTGTCACTTAAGATAACCGTGTTGATTTGACTTAATGAGACTCAGGACGCGTATGGCTCTAGTTAACCCCTAAGTCTATTCCTCCCAACCGCTCAGCTTTGCCCATCCCAGGCAAATCAAAACTGTTCCAGGCACGAAAATGGCGAAAGGAGCACCGAGTACGTAAGGCATAAAAATCAGAAGGAAAATCCCTACGACTACCGTCCCGAAACAAAATGTCCACCAAGCGATCACGGCTGTAATCGCGACAGCGTAAACAGCTACGCCAGCCCCTATAAACCCTAAACCTATGAGATACCTCACTCTGCAAACCCCCATTTGAACAGGGTTACATAAGTGGGCTTGGTATCAACAGCCACGTAAACCTATCTCCCCTTAATGCGCTGATCGCCTTCTAACCCAAACCCATTTTCTGCTGCATATGAATTTGAGCAATTATCTGCGCTCTAATCGGGTTCCTACTCTCTATAGGATGCTGATTGGCGTTTAGGTTAATTTGAAGGTAGTTAGCTCGAATGATTTTCCCCGCGCCATTCGGGGATAGGCCCATTTTTTCACAGAGGTCCAGTAATTCCGAACATGTTTCTTCGTCTATTTCTAATAGGATTGATAAATCTGCAAGTCGATTACGGTAAAATGGATAAGTCACTATTGAATATATTAAAATTAATGGAATCAGTATTAAGCTAATTAGTATTGATAGCAGTCCTCGCATGTTACCCCCCCTTTTTTTAGGACAAACGCCTACGCGCCTTCCGCTCTACCTTCAAGGCAGAAGTATACTTGATTAGGCAAGCTTTGATAGCAAACGCCTAATCCAGGTTGAATGTGAGGTGTCGCTGCGAGGCTTATTGCGAATTTACTAATCTAAGTCGGCCCTTAGTAAACTGACCGGCCTGGGTAAAAATTCGGAATATCCCCCCCTGGGTCAACCTCGGTAACGATCTTTTACGCTCAAGCCTTCGGCTCTTTGGATTGATCCATCAACAACGGAGGGAGAAATGCGACTTTGGAAGGCGTTCAGCGTCTCAATGATTAACCTGCTGCAGGTCCTCGATAACCTCACAGACGGTACGAATGAGCTGTCGATCATGTATCGCGAGGCTTGTATCGCGGCCCGCAAGGAACAGGAAATTGAAGCCAAGAATGATCTCAATAAGCTCATAGGCTCATCAAACCTCAGCGAAGACGAAATCGCTAAGTTGAGAGCGGTTTAATATCTCTTGGGAGCTTCATGGCTCCCAATCTTTTTTTACACATCAAACACAAAAGGACGGAGCCAACCATAGATAGGACTCAGAAGACCAAATTTGAGTCGCTGGCTCACATGTTAGACAAAGCGGCCTCTGCCCTCACAAAAAACACAATGACTCTCAGTGACTCTTAAAACGGCCCACAGAGCCAGATACCTGAAACAGACATCGCTAAGGGGCTTTGCCCCTCGCGCCTACAAGAGCCTTCCATGCCATCCTACCAACTCAACCGTTGTCGCCATGCTCGCCCTTGCAGGGCTGCGCGTGGCTCTTAGGGCCCATATAACTCAGCCTGAGTCCACGAGAAGGCTCTTTCCGTTGCTACCCCCATCCTCGCCGGAAGGCAGAAGGACAAACGTAGTTTGACCTTCTGTGGCCATTGGGGATTTAAATTCGGTATCAGCAGCCCATTCACGTCAACATAATCAAACGATGGCAACCCCGCATTAGGGCTAGTTGCTGTTGAGATAGCGTAAATTAGAGATTGGCTCAAAAAGATCAGCAGATTTTGCTGCTGCGGCTCCTGGAAACCCGAATGTCAGAATGGTTAGTCCAGTGTTTTCGTCATTAATATAGTAACTGTAGTTATCGTAACCGTTCGCCTCATAAACTGTGACAATCTTGATTTGATCAAATTCGACTCGAATCATACCCGTAAAGAAATGGCCCCATTTCTCATCAGCCAAAGTAAAATAATTTGTAAAATTTCCAGCTTCGACATGCGATTTTTCAATGTCTCTAACTGCCTTATCAAGCAGTCCAGTTTTATCGCATTTCTCAAGGGTTATTGAATCCGTCACCTCAAATGGTGACGGGCAAACAAAGTACACCCTGATATCAACATGCTTTTCAGAAAATATGATATTGGGCACGTTCCATTTTTCATGCTGTTTGAACTTCGTAGGCCTGTCTTGGAAATAATTTTTTAATTTGAAAAAAAATTGGAAGTCGAATTTCCGCAGTCCCCGATATTCTGCCAACTCTGGGTACATAACAAAAAACACTTCTGGAACCGTATTGAAGTGAACCCCATCCGCAACAGAAAGAATGTCGACAATCTTTTTTTTGCTATCCTCTTGTACGGAAAATTTGTTTTTCTCTATGTCATCACTTGGCTTGAACTGCATAATCGGAAGATGATGCTCTGGCTGAGAGGCGAATGGCCCCAGGGCGGTCCGAACGCCCACGTCGAGTACCGCCTTCCCAACCAAGCACCCGGATAGAAAAAACGACAACAACCCAACAAGTGCCAGCCTTGTCATTAATAGCTCCCCCCAAAAGTGAAAAATGACGAAACGTTATTTTCTTAAACACAATGCGCCTGAGAATAAAACTTCAGAACTTCGCTGGCCACCTAGGACTCTTGAACTGGAAACCTACAGACCGTTGTTGTTGTCAACTAGGGTAGCGTTCAACGATCCCCATCAAAAGCAAGCTTCTAGCGCTCCCCCGCAATCGTCCACTTGGGGGTGAAACGCTTGAGACTCATGCAGGCCCAAATCTTGCTGCGTGATTGCTATGTGATTGCTAGGCAGTTATATGCCTAGTCAAATTATCTATAACTTATTGAAAATAATGGCGCACCCGGCACGATTCGAACGTGCGACCTCTGCCTTCGGAGGGCAGCGCTCTATCCAGCTGAGCTACGGGTGCAGCGCGGCGGAAACCTACGCTCTGCAACCTGTTAAGGCAAGGCTTTGATCGGCGCCCGATTTTGCCGATGGAATTGATTATCTTGATTGACTTTTTGTAATAGGTAATTTATCCTATTATCGGTCAATATGCAAAACTGACCACTACCTTGGTTTCCGGTGCGCCCGCCGCCGCGCCGCCCAGGCCCGACCCTCTCTGACTGTTCGGACAACCTAAGGCATCGGCGCAAACCAGCGGACAACGCTTGCGAAAACCCGCAATGAACCCCCGTCCGAACGGCATTCATGCCGTCCGACAAGGAATTCGCGCGCGTTTCGAACAGCGTCAGGCAAACCGCTTCGTCCCGTCGAAATGCGCCCCACCATTTCGCAAGGAGACGGAACGTGATTTCCCCCTTCAAACTGAACGCCACCCTAGGCCGCGACTACAACGCGGACCTGGACGACACCCTTCGCACCAAGAAAGCCCTGCAGAAGATCGGCCTATTCGAAACGCCTTCCTATGGGATGACGGAATTTCCCGATGAACCCTTGTTCAAAGGGATCGAGAAGTTCCAGGCACGCCACGGCCTTAAGCAAGACGGCATCATGAAACAAGACGGCGAGACGGCGAGACGGCGACCAAGCTCGGCCAGGTCTTAGCCCGAAACGCCAACAACGAGGAGAAAAAAAGACCCGAAGACCAACGATGCGCCGCACTGGAAAGCCAGATCGAGAACCTTTCGAATTCTCTGCGCGAGGTGACGCACCTCATCCGCGAAAAGGAAAACGAACGCGCCGCTGTCCTTGAAGAACTTCGACCTGCCCAGACGGAATTGGAGATCGCCAAGTTGGCCGCCGTGCCCTCGGTCTCACAGGATATCGCCGCTCTTTCCTCGGGCGGCCCCGTTGGCGCGATCGTGGGGGGAGCTAGTTCGGGTCTCACGCTGATTCAGTTGCAAAAGCTGCAGACGCAAGTGAACCTTCTTCGCCAAAAAGCCGAGGCGTTAGCCTTCATCATAAGTTCGGAATCTAAAAGGAGAACCGAGATGGACGCACAGATGCAGAGCCTCGAGGCCCAGCTTTCGCGCTGTCGCGCGGCACCGGGCTAGTTCCCATGAACAAGGCCGGATGAGATGACCTCGGCGGCCTCCAGGTCCACGTCGTCGAGGCCCATCCTCATGTCGCGCATCTCGGCCGACACGTCCAACCCGTTGCGCCGGGCGACGAGAAGCCAGGCGTAGCCTCGTATTTGGCCCTGTTTGTCATTCCACGACCGGCGCACCGCCAGGGCGAAGTCTCTTTGCGCCTCGGGCACTCTGCCGTCTCGTGCCGCGAAGCCGAGCCACATGCGGCCATCGGCTTCACTAACCAGATCGCCGCCTTCACCAGCGGACAGTTTGGCAAGGTAGTATTGAACATGCGGGCGAAGCGGCGATTCCCTGCGCGCCAAAGTCTTCAGCCAGGACAAGGCCGCACGGCGCAAGTCCGGCAGGTTGCCACGCCCCACGTAGGACTGGGCGATCTCAAACGTATCGGTGGGAGAATGCTGAACCGTGTCGAACATCCGGTCCAGCGCCTGTTTCATTCCTCTCGGAATGTCCGCGGGCTTGACGGTGGCACCAAGCATGCGTTCCGCTTCGCTCTTGTCGAACAACATCGTCAGCGAAAACGCACATTGGCGAAAAACTTCGGAAGCCTCCATCTCCGCGTCACCGGCCGTCGGCTCGCGCAAAGTTTCGAGAACCACGGGCGCACAGAGCAGGCCCAATTCCGCCGCTTTAAGAAGATGCCGCCGGGCGGCTTCCGGGTCGGGTTGGAGGCAAGTGCCGAAATGACGGTACTTGCCAAGCGCCAAATGCCCGGCCGCCTCCCCTTGTGCCGCCAGTTGCCGCGCCTCGGCGACGAAGGCGGCACAACCGGACGGATCGCCGTCCATCGCCACGGGAGACGAGACCACATCACATTCTCCCTGTCCGATCCCGGCGATCAGCACCGCAAGCGACAGGAACAGCACTTGCCATTTTCGGCTCATTCTCATCGCCGAACGATAGTATGCGGGAGCGCTTCTGGCGACCCATTCGCCGATCCTGATGAGCTATCCAGGCGCGGACATTCTCGAATTCAATGGCCAGGCAATCGAACCCATCAGCTTTGACGACATTCAACATGTCCAGGTTCTGCGCGGTTACCTTGCAAACCCCGAGCGCTATCTCAAGGAACTCTTTGAAGACGAGTAAATTGGATTGCGCTTGCTACGGCGGCGCTGCCATCCGCTGCCATTTCCAACACACAACGTTCCTGGCCTGGCAAGCATGCGTTCACCGATGGCCGTCGAAGCAGGCGGACTATTCCCCAGGATCGCGCTTTGCCGCCAATGTTCGGGCCGCACGATCATCCGCCTCGGACGGCAATGGCGCCGCGGCGTCCGTGATCCAGGCCAGGATATCGCGCCAGACCGTTTCGGCGTCGAGATCCCGCAGCAGCATGTGATAGCCGCCGGCATAAAGCGCGAAGGTCTGACGGCTCCGGGCATCGGCGGGCAATCGCCGGACCATGTCGAAGGTCGGCTGGCCGGGAATGATCTCGTCCTTTTCGCCATAAAGGATCAACGCCTTGTCTTCCAGGCGCGGCGCAGAGGCCAGGGCCTGATCCATCAGGTCGACAAGCCCATGCACGGTTTCCGCACGCGTGCGTTTGATGATCATGTCGTCACGCCCGAGGGCGCGCAGCATGGCAATATTGTCCGACGGTTGAATGTTCAGGCCCTGGGCCGTCAGGCGGAAGGTCGGAATGGTATGGGCGGTCAGCCACAGGGCGCCCTGTTCATACCAGGCCATGGCCGCCCGACCCCAGACGGCGGGGGCGGCCAGGATCAGGCCGTCGGCGTCGGGCGCCTTGCCGGCGGCCCCCGTCGACGCGACCATGGCAACGGCCCCGCCCATGCTTTCGCCTAGCACATAGACCGGCAGGCCTGGATGGGTCCGGCGCACCAAGGCCACGAAATCGGTGAGGTCACGGGCGTAGGTCGCCGCGCCGGCCCAAAGGCCCCGGCGCGGCCCGTCGCCGAAACCCCGCTGATCGTAGGCATAGGACAGCACCCCCCGCGCCGCCAGCCATGTGCCCGGGGCGTCGAAGAAATTGGAATAGTCGTTGAAACCGTGTAGCGCGACGATCACCGCCTTGGGCTTTGCTGTCTCGGGCGCCCAGGTGCGCGTCGTCATGCGGATGCCGTCGGCAGCGACGAACCAGTCCATCATGAAATGCGGCCGTTCCGTGCGCGGGCCCGACGGATAGGTGACCGGCACGGCGCATGCCGCAAGCAACAACCCACAAAGCGCCAGGACGCCGAGCCGTTCCCCGGCGCGGCGGCTCATTACGAAGCGGCCTCGCGAACGCTGCCGCCTGCGCCCAAGGAGGCCCTGTCCGCGGCGTCCGACGACGTCAGGCGCAGGAAGACTTCTTCCAGGTCGGCTTCCTTGGTCGTCAGATTGGTGATCTTGTATCCGGCGTCCTGGATCGCGGCGATGATTTCGCCGGAATGGGCCCGCGACGGCGGGTAGGACACAGAGACTTGGCGCGGCCCGGGCCGTTCCGTGCGGAAGACCTCCAAGGCAGCGGGGATCGCGTCGATCTCCCGGTCGACGGTGATCAGCATTTCCTTTGAATCCAGGCGCGCCAGCAGCGCCACCGTCTCGTCGCAGGCGACCAGTTCGCCGTGATTGATGATGGCGACACGGTCGCAGAGGGTTTGCGCCTCTTCTAGATAATGGGTGGTCAGCAGGATGGTCGTGCCGCGAGCGTTCAATTCGCGCATCGATTCCCACAATTGGCGGCGCAGTTCCACATCGACCCCTGCGGTGGGTTCATCCAGGATCAGAACCGGCGGCGAATGGACCATCGCCTTGGCGACCAGCAGACGCCGCCGCATCCCGCCCGAAAGCGAGCGGGCATAGGCGTCGGCCTTGTCGGCCAGGCCGACGGCGGCGAGGATATCGTCGGGTCGGCGTTGGGCCGCCGGAACACCGAACAGTCCGGCCTGCACCTCCAGCAGTTCGCGGGGCGTGAAGAAGGGATCCAGATTCAGTTCCTGGGGCACGACCCCCAGCGACATGCGGGCCGCCCGCATTTCGCGGTCGATATCATGCCCCCAGACCTTGGCTTCGCCCGAGGTCTTGAGCACCAGACCCGCCAGGATATTGATCAGGGTCGATTTGCCCGCGCCGTTGGGGCCCAGCAAGGCAAAGAACGACCCCCGGGGGACGTTCAGAGACAGGTCCTTCAACGCAACCTTGCCGCCGTCGGCCGCCGCCGGATCTCCCCTGCGCTGGCGATAGACCTTGCGCAGGTGGTTGAGTTCAACCGCATGTTCCGGGGCATTCTGGGGGGTCGGGACCGTCATTGGTTCCTCTGCGGGTTGAATGGGCGATGAGATATCGTCGGTTCCCGGCCGCCGGCA
>MDTG01041288.1_pt1 | contig 19400 bp, 18 predicted proteins | sample 811421 | NCBI WGS metagenome assembly MDTG01 (sample SAMN05326645, study PRJNA326480) | marine metagenome | isolation source: seawater | place: Pacific Ocean: South East | collected 2011
CAGGTAATTTGAAAATGCATCCGATGTTAAACATTGCGGTGCGCGCAGCGCGTGCAGCCGGTAAAATTTTGCTTAAAGAATTCGATCAGGGTCAACCGATCGATGCAACCGCCAAAGGCCCGAATGATTGGGTATCTGAAATGGATCAGGCGGCAGAACAAGCGATCATCAATACCATCAAAAAGGCGTATCCTGAACACGGTATTATCGCTGAAGAAAGCGGCACGCAAACGGGAAAAGATAACGACTTTCAGTGGGTTATCGATCCGTTGGATGGCACAACAAATTACTTGCGCGGTGTTCCTCACTTCTGTATCTCGATTGCCGTCGTTCATAAAGGAACGGTACAACAAGGCGTCGTTTACGATCCTGTACGCGAAGAACTATTCACCGCATCACGTGGCGCGGGCGCTCAGCTCAACGGACGTCGTCTACGTCTGTCGCCATTGACCGAACTCAATGGCGCGTTACTCGCAACGGGTTTCCCTTTTAAAGCGAAACACCGCTACGATGAATATCAAGCCATGTTTGGTCGCTTATTCGAGCGTTGTGCAGATATGCGCCGCGCCGGTGCTGCAGCCCTCGACCTCGCCTATGTCGCAGCCGGTCGTTACGATGGCTTTTTCGAGTTTGGTTTGAGACCCTGGGATTTGATGGCCGGTGATCTCCTGGTTCGTGAGGCAGGCGGCATCGTGACCGATTTTGAAGGCGGTCACAATTATGTTCAAAGCGGCCATATCGTGGCCGGCGCACCTAAGGTACTTAAGCAGATGCTCGCACAACTGCGCAAGAAGCCAGAAAGCAACGACTAAACGCGATGATAAGAACGACAAAGGCCGGCAAATTTGCCGGCCTTTTTGTTTTATCGAAGCTCGATTTCTTCTAAGTCGATATCGAACGAAGAATCGATGTCAGTCAGCTCTTCGCGTAGACGATACTTTTCTTTGAGTTGTTCTATCTCACGCCATTTGCGCTTCGTTGTGCGTCCTTTCGATGATTTCTCACTTACTTTTTGAAGCTCTTCTGAATGGTCCATGACTACCTCTCAGTATCATTATAATTATGGATTAGCGCACAAAACAAACTGCTCAACAATTTGTTCACATATGATTAATTACCACACTCCGAGCGAGAATAAAAGGAATTTGTTTCAAAAATGTTAACCGGTGATGAAGCTTGCGTGACATGGATCATGATATAGCCATTTGTAATCAAGGCGTTAAGCAAAGTTGCTTAAGCTTAAGCTAAATTTAAGCTTTTCCGCATAGGCTTTAGTAAACAAATGAAAGAGTCTGAGATTATGAATACTTCCACACACTATTCTGCGCTTGCCCAACTGATGCATTGGCTGACCGTGATTGCCTTATCGATTATGTTAACGCTTGGATTTATGATGCTATTTGCCGACGAGCGCACTTTTAAACATGCCGTTGAGGGCATTCATGTCACCACAGGTTTCTACTTAGGTCTATTTTTGTTGATAAGAATCGGTTTTAGGGCGATTGCGGGGTTCCGTCAGCCCGACGCTGATGAGCAGGCGACATTTAAATTTGCCAAGTGGCTGCAAAGTTTAATGTTACTGACCTTGCTGGTGGTATTAATCACCGGTCCCCTTTATCTATTTACCGAGGGTGAAGGTATCACACTGACATCGCAGACAACTTGGCTTATCGACCTTTCGAGTTGGTCAGCGCTCCACGAACCGGCCGAAGAGATACACAAATTACTCGCCACTTATGTACTACCCGGCTTAATTACGCTGCATATGTTGGCGGCGATCAAGCAGTTTACCCGTCTAGCTAAGCACCGTTAATACCTGGCGCCCATTGAATGGGGGCGCGTCCGTGAGCCATTAAATAATCATTGGCTTGTACGAAATGGCGCGCCTCGAAAAAACCGCGGTGTGCGGATAGCGGTGATGGATGAGGTGCCTTTAAAATGCAATGCTTATCGTTTGGAATAAGCGCTGCTTTTTTCTGTGCATGGGCGCCCCACAACATAAAGACAATGTTTTCGTATTCGTTAGCTAAGCGTTCAATTACGGTGTCTGTAAAGGTTTCCCAGCCCCAGTTTGCATGACTGTGTGCCTGACCCTGTGCCACGGTGAGCACCGTGTTGAGTAGCAGGACACCTTGGTGCGCCCAAGCCGTTAAGTCACCATGAGTCGGTGCTTGTGCTTCGGGGTAATCTTGCATAATTGCCTTGAGAATATTCCGCAATGAAGGCGGTAGTTTGACACCTTCGGGTACCGAAAAGCTCAAACCATGGGCTTGCCCTGGCCCATGGTAAGGATCTTGCCCTAAAATGACCACTTTAACCTGCTCTGGTGCTGTCAGCTTAAGCGCATTAAACACCTCGGATTCGGGTGGAAAGATCACCTCTGTTTCTCGCGCTTGCTCGACACGCTGCATCAGTTGCACGAAGTAATCCTTTTGCTTTTCCTCAGCGAGAAGTGACTGCCACGCTTTTGCCATGATACGACCTTACTTGATGATTCACTTTGCCCTATAATGCCACTCAATAGCTAGGTTTTAAAAGGTACATCGTTTTTGCGAGTCATTCATTTTGTTACGGGCGGTTTTTCCGGCGGCGCCACACAGGTCGCTCTATCCTTGGTGCGTGCGACACAACACGAGCCCGGCGTAGAAAGCATTTTAGTGCTTCGAAAGAAAAGTCACATGCCAAAACAACGGGTCGAAGCGCTCAGGCAGGAAGGTATACGCGTGTATGTCGTTAATAACTGGCTACACCTCACAACCGTCTTTGCGCTCGTGCGTCTGTGTCACCAATTAAAACCTGATGTTTTTGTTGCCCACGGTTTTAGCGAACATTTATGGGGCCGCTTGGCCGCTTACTTAGCCGGTGTGCCGCATATTGTTCAAGTGGAACACAACACACGAGAGCGTTACACCCGATTTCGCTATTGGCTGTCGCGCAAATTGAATGCAGTTACGGATGCCATTGTTGGCTGTTCGGAAGGTGTCCGCCAAGTACTCCTAAAGCGAGGTTATGACGCTGACAAATGCATAGCGATTAGCAATGGCATCAAGCCCGATGCATTTTCAGAGTTACCCAGCCCTGCCTCGGAACGCGCGGGTGACGTTATCATGGTGGCGCGTATCGCCAAACAGAAGGATCACCGCACGCTAATCGCCTCAGTCGGTATTTTGCAACAGCGTGGGGTCAGGGTTAAGCTACAACTGATTGGCAAGGGTAAAGCGCGTGTTGTTGAGCCATTAAAGCAACAGGTGCAAGCGTTAGGGCTGGACGCTCAGATCGAGTTTGCGGGCTATCGTTCGGATGTACCCGAATTGCTTAAAAACACACGTATTTTTGTCCAGTGTACCCATTATGAAGGTATGCCGTTGACCTTGATAGAGGCGATGGCAGCGGGTTGCGCGGTGATAGGCAGTCAAGTACCTGGCGTACAAGAAGTCATCGCTGAAGAGTGCAATGGCCTGACTCATCGTCACCAAGACGCCGAGCACTTGGCGGATCAAATTGAACGACTACTTAGTGATGATGCGTTCTGTAACCAACTCGGTGCAAAGGCGCGCCAAGATGCATTATCGCAGTATACCCAAACACACATGAGCCAGCAGTATTTGGCGCTGTTTAAGCGTTTGCAGCAAGGATCGAGCCGCTGATGAATTATAAAGTTTTCCTAATTAACTTAGATCGCTCCACTGAGCGTTTAGAAAAAGCGGCGCAGCAGTTGAATCGCCTGAACGTCCCTTTTGAACGCATTGCGGCGGTTGATGGCTCTCAGCTCACCAAGGCAGAGATTGATGCAGCTTTTGATATTGAGCAAGCCGAGCGCCGCACGGCTTATAATCTGACTATAGGTGAAATGGGTTGTTATCTCAGCCATGTTGAATGTTGGCGACGTATTATCGCTGAAGCGCTAGATTTCGCCATCGTGTTAGAGGATGACCTGGTGCTCGACGACGGCTTTCCCGAGGCTATCGCTGAGATCGAACAGTTAACCCACACTCACGCTTGGGATTACATTAAATTAGCTAATCCTTTTAAAAAGCGCCCATATCAAACACGTCTCTCGATTAACAACTTTACGCTGGTAGACTATCCTAAAGCACCGACAGGAACAGTCGCACAGGCTGTCAGTTTAACAGGGGCACAAGCGTTACTCACTCATCGCCCACCGTTTTTCCGGGCTATCGATGTGGATCTGCAGTGGGAGTGGGAACTCGGCATTAAGGTACAGGGATTGGTACCCTACGTTGCCAATGTCAGTGATGCGGAAAGCGAAATTCAGCAAATGGCACAACGCAAAGACCTGAAGCAGCGCCGTTGGACAAAGCTAAAAGAGTCTATCAAATTTAAATTAAAAAAAGCGAGCCACCGATGACAACTATCGTAACTGTGGTACCGACCTTGACAGGTGGTGGCGCCGAAAAAGTCTGTCTACGCTTACATGAACAGTTTCTCAAGCGTGGCATCGACCATCATATTGTCGTGTTGTGCACTAAAGGTGTCTACGACATCGAAAAGCTCACCAACATTCATATGCTGCCATTCGAGAACACCAAGAATATCGATTTATTGGGTAAATCAAAGCAAATGGTTGCTTCCCTTGAGCGCTGCTTAAAAACAATCGAGGGAGACAGCGACAGCCGCATTGACGCGCTGTTTGCCCATTTAGATGAAGCGCATTGGGTGGTGCGTCGCTTACCCCGTGATATTCCTAAACGTTATGTCGTGCATACTTCGCTCGAAGGCGAAATGACAACCGCACGCCGGATGAGTTGGTTAAAGCACTGGCGATTAAAGCGCAAAAAGTTGTCACTCAAGGATCAACATGTCATTGCTGTATCGGACGAATTAGCTCGTGAATACGCAGCTGCTCATGATTGGCTACCGCTCGGTGCGGTTGAATCGATCCACAATCCGATTGACTGGGACGATATCCAACAACAAGCAGCGCAGACTAACGATGCGATTCCTGATACGCCCTATGTCATTCATATCGGTCGTTGCGCAAAGGCAAAACGCCATGATGTACTTTTAGCTGCGTTTAAGCAGGTTCGCCAACACCGTCCCGACGTTAAATTAGTGCTGTTAACTCGCAAAGATAAAAAGCTTAAGCGGTTACTCGATCGGTTTGATGCACACGACGATGTGATTGTGCCCGGATTTCAAAACAATCCGTTCCCATGGATTAAACAAGCACAATGTTTGGCGTTAAGCTCAGATTTTGAAGGTCTGCCTAACGTACTTGTTGAGTCTGTTGTCTGTGGCACGCCATTTGTTTCGACACGCTGTCAGTGTGGTCCGACAGAAATCGCTGAGGGTATTTTGGACGATTGGCTGGTACCGATGAATGACCCGAATGCGTTGGCTGAACGTTTGCTGGCGATGCTAAACGAGCCAGTGAACCTTGACCATGATCAGTGGGCACTGCGCGATAAAGTGACGCCAGAGTACGCGGTTAACCGCTACTTAGAGAGTATCCAATAAGGCCCGTTGAAATATGAAAAAGCCGGCGCTAGGGCCGGCTTCGATGCGATTAAGTACGTTTAATCGTCTGATTTGTGTTTTTCAAACCAGTATAAGATATAAGCAACTTTGCTCATCAAATTACTCGGACGTGCATAAATGCTATGACCTGAGTTTTGAATCCGCACCATCGCTGTTTCTACCCCCGCTAATTTCAACGCCTGATAGTACTGTTCGGTTTCAGACATCGGTGTTCGGTAGTCTTGCTCACCTGTCAATAACATAGTGGGCGTTGTGACGTTACCGACGTAGCTGATAGGTGAATGTTTCATATAGTGCTCGAGGTTGTCCCACGGTAAACCTGGGAACCAATACTGATAGAAGTAGTTATACATATCCGCCGTTAATACGAAGCTATACCAGTTGATAACAGGCTTCGCCACTACCGCCGCACGGAACCGATCGGTATGTCCAACAATCCAAGCGGTCAATACGCCGCCGCCACTGCCACCCGTAACATACAGTTGATCTTCATCGATAAAGCCTTTATCGATAACGGCATCCACCCCATCCATCAAATCATCATAGTCATGACTTGGATAGTTCTGGTGAATTTCATTGGCAAAATCATCACCATAGCTGGTTGAGCCCCGAGGGTTGGTGTACAGCACGACATAGCCAGCTGCTGCGTACAGCTGTACTTCAGCCGAAAAGCGTGGACCGTAGTTCGTGTGAGGGCCACCGTGTATTTCTAGAATTAACGGATAGTCTTTATCTTTATCAAAGTTGGGTGGATAAGCAATCCAGCCTTGCAAATCTCGACCGTCCACTGACGACTTATAAGTGATTTCCTCAACCTGCGCGAGCTGCTTATGACCGAGCGCATCTTCATTAAGTTGCGTGACTTGCTGGCTATCGCCGTCATCCCACCATGCTAAGTCAGCGGGACGCAGTGGGTTTGATAAGGTGTATAGTACTTGATCGTCACCGGCCACTGAAAAGTCGCCGCCACCGTATGGACGACCATAGGATAAACCGCCGACGCGATCGGTTAACTGCTGGTAATCACCGTCTAGGTCGGTACGAGCGAGTTGGCCAACGCCCTTATCATCGTATGTAAAGTAAATTCCCTCACCGTCGGTGTCCCATGCAAAGCCGGTAACACTGCGATCTAAGTCTGAGGTCAGCACGCGCGACTGGGCACCGTCCACGGACATCACGTAGAGACGAGAAATCTGTGAGCTCATGCCGTTATCGTCATTGCCGGTAAACGCGAGCCAGTCGCCGTTAGGTGAGCGTTTAGGGGCACCGTCAGGACCATTACGGTCAGTCAACGCACGTACCTCGCCTGTGTCGACTTGAACCGCATAAATTTCACTATTCATCGGTTGACGAAACGCGTCACTACGGCGGTTTGCCGAGAAGTAAATTTGTTTACCGTCCGCTGACCACTCGAGCGCGCCACCATTATTGTATTCATCGTCGGTGATTTGACGGGCTGTGCCACCTTCGGCACTGAGTACGTAAATTTGTTGATAACCATCGCTGACGTAACCGCCGCCATCATAGCGGTAGTTGTCTTTATCAACGAACTGAGGTGGTGCAGTCCAGTCAGCGCCTTCCGGCTTACCTGGCAACGACACCGGAGCCGCTGATTTAATCGGTGTAAACTGGCTAAACGCTATATATTCACCGTTGGGCGACCAACTTAGGGAACTCGGTGTTTGGGTCAATTCACTAATAACCGCATGTTTACCTGTGTCGGTCCAATAAATTGTAATTTGTGGGCTCCCCGAAGCATCCGAGATAAACGCGAGCCGTTTACCATCGGGTGACCAGACAGGACTCCACTCATGAGCCGAGTCACCGGTCAGTGGTCGAATGTCACCGTTGGGTTTGACCGTCCATAAACGCCCTGTTTTTTGGTCGTGTTTAATGTCCATCGATTGACGTACAAATACGCCGTAATCACCGCTTGGATGCAAGGTGGGTGAAGCTGCATATTCTAGGTCAAATACATTTTCTAACTGCAACGTGCGATCGGTCTGTGCGACGGCACTGGTCGACAACGTTACCGCTATCGCACCCATTAGCCACTTTTTCATTCTCGTTCTCTCCGTGTTGCCTGCAAATAAAAAAACCGCCTCATAAGAGACGGTTTTATCGTTAGCGACTCAAACATGCAAGCTAAATGAGCATGTTTATTGTACGGTTTGTCGCAGTCATTAGAATGCGTATGAGAAACTAACTGACGCGTAATCGCGGTCAGTCGTTGCATCAAAATCACCGCCTGAGTATTGGGTATAGCCTAACGTCACCTTGTAGGTCGACAGATAATCAGCGGTTAAGTTAACGCCCACTGACTTACGGTCTTCGATAAAGTTGCTGTTAGGTGAGTAGCCATCAACGTCATGGTTAAACTGCAACACAGGCGTTAAGCTCCAACCATTCCAAACGCTGAGATATTCCCATTGTAAACGCGTCCGGTAACCCCACGAGTTCTCGGTAACGAAACCTTCACAGTTACCTGCCGCAGCGGGGCCTACTTCGCTTGGTAATAAGCACTTACCGAACAGCGGCAAGCGACCGTAGCGTTGCTCTTCTAAACCAGGCAAGTCGTGTACTTTGTTCATCGCCACTTCGCCCACGAAAGTCATGCGGTCAGCCCCCATGAAACGGTCGAAGAAACGAACGAAACTCGCTTGCGCCTGACTGACGTCTAAACGATCATAACCATGCGCCAAACCACCCAGTTCAGTGCTTTGTACGCGATCACCAAAGGTGCTCGGTACGTTCGGACGCAAACCAGCCGTTAGGATTTCTGTGGTATTAATTTGTACAGGCATGTCTTTACGATAGCTGTACTCACCACCGATTGACCAAAGACCCAGGTTGGTGCTGAAGCTTGCGCCATATAACTCTGTGTCTTCAGGGTATTCGATAACCAAACGAGGACCGTCGATAGGGTAGCCGTTCGGCGTTGCATAGGTGTAGTTAGGATTTTGGCGATCCGCGGCATCCATGAATTGCTCAGGATCAACGGTCCAGTTATACGCTGAGATAATTGGCGTATTATTATGCAAATTCATGAAATATAAACCGAACTCAGTATCGAGGTCGATTGAGTAGTAACGCAGGTTCATACCCCACTGACCACTGTCAGAGGCTTCAAGACGCGGATTACTACCAATGTAAGCGCCCGCTTCTACCGATTCGCGGTCACTTAAGTAACTGTCTGGGTCACCTGGGACTAATTGTGGGTTAAGCGTCACCTTACCACAGCCTGGGCCGCCGATAATGTCGACACTCGAGAAGAATGTGCCGCAACCATCAAGCTTGGTGTTGTCCCACTCGTATTGATAAAACGCTGCGAGGCTCAAACTGTCGGTGAGACCTACGTTAAGGCTGACCATGCCTACAGGTAATAATGCTTCTTTAATTTCGGCACCCGGACGGCGTGCTGCGTTAACGTCAAGCGGGTTAATGTCGTTAATACCGTTAAAGACAAAAGTACTTTCACCCCAGCTCAATACTTGACGCCCTACGCGTAAACTTGTTGGCATATCGCCAATATCAAAGTTTGCGAAGACGAACGCATCGAGTAATTCAATACCACTACCTTGCGAGTAATCATCGAATACGTCGTCGTTCAGTTTGGTATTGGGATAATAGTTATTGCCCGGGTGACCATGCGGCATGTTTTCGTCAGAAATCACGAAATCATACCAATAGTTAAAGCGAATAAACGCACCGTAGTCGCCGCCGTCGATACTTAAATCGTGTACGCCTTTGAATACAGAACTAACCAAGTCACCTTTATCGAAGTTAAGGTTACCGTCATCGCCTACACTTGACCCGGCCATGCCGCCTTCGCGGTTACCTGGGTGGATCAAACGCAGCGATGGATCTTCCATGCGCCATGCAGCACCGTAAGAAAGAATCGAGGTAAAGCTAACGTCGAAATCGCCAACTTCAAAGTCCGCGGCTTGCGCAGGCAAAGCAAATGCCAGCGCGATGGCTGACGCGAGAGGTAATTTTTTTAACATAGTTGTTCTTCTTTTCATTGTGATCCACCTAATGTTTTTGACTTTTACGGCGGTGATGATTGAATCATGTCCGATGAGTTAAAAATATGCAAGTACATCAGGTCGAAAAGTATCGAAATTGACACGGTCGATTGTTAAAAAGCGGTAATCGACCGTGTCATTAGAGGCGAGAATAACTAGAGTTTTTCGTTTAACTCAGGTAAGACTTCAAATAAATCAGCGACCAAACCATAATCAGCCACTTGGAAGATAGGCGCTTCTTCATCTTTGTTGATAGCGACGATCACTTTTGAGTCTTTCATACCCGCTAAGTGCTGGATTGCACCACTAATACCGACAGCAATATACAATTGCGGCGCAACGATTTTACCGGTCTGACCCACCTGCATGTCGTTCGGCACAAAGCCCGCGTCTACAGCAGCGCGTGATGCACCGACAGCGGCCCCAAGTTTGTCAGCGATATCTTCAATTAATTTGAAGTTTTCGCCATTTTGCATACCGCGACCACCCGAAATAACGATTTCGGCGGCGGTCAACTCTGGACGCTCTGACTCGGCTAACTGCTCACCAACAAATTCAGATTTGTCGTTATCAAATACCGCATCGACAGCTTCAACCGAGCCCGCACCGCCCTCACTTGCAACTGCATCAAACGCAGTCGCGCGCACCGTGATGACTTTAATAGCATCTTCGGCTTGCACGGTCGCGATCGCGTTGCCTGCGTAGATCGGACGCTTAAATGTGTCGGCTGACTCAACCGCAATAATGTCAGAGATTTGCGCAACGTCGAGCAACGCGGCAACACGCGGCATAAAGTTCTTACCCGTTGTCGTGGCCGGTGCCAGCACGTGACTGTAATTTTTACCTAAATCGGCAACTAACTTACTTACATTTTCTGCGAGCTGATGTTCATACACGGCATTGTCGGCAGACAATACTTTGTTGACGCCTTCAGCTTTTGCGAGCTCGTCAGCAACCGCTGCGCAGTCTTTACCTGCAACTAATACATCAATATCACCGCCAATGGCTTGCGCCGCCGCCAAGGTTTTCAGCGTGGCAGGATTTACGGCGTTATTGTCGTGTTCTGCAACCACTAAAATGCTCATAGGACTTTGGCCTCATTCTTCAGTTTATCGACAAGCTCATCTACGTCTGCCACTTTAACGCCCGCACTGCGCTCGGCTGGCGATTCAACTTTGAGTAGTTTCACAGTACGTTTCACCGAAACGCCTAAATCGTCCGTTGAAACGGTTTCAAGCGGCTTACGCTTTGCCTTCATAATATTAGGTAACGAGGCGTAGCGCGGTTCGTTCAAGCGTAAGTCCGTTGTCACGACCGCAGGCAACGCAAGTTTTACGGTTTGCAAACCGCCATCAACTTCACGCGTTACTGAGACATGACCGTCGGCCACTTCTACTTTAGATGCGAAGGTGCCTTGAGGCATATCGGTTAGTGCCGCTAACATTTGTCCGGTTTGGTTATTATCTGAGTCAATCGACTGCTTACCTAAAATAACCATGTCGGGCTCTTCGCGCTCAACAACACCTTTGAGGATTTTAGCGGCTGAAAGCGAATCCGGCATATCGTCGGTTTCAACTTGAATAGCGCGGTCAGCACCTAACGCCAATGCGGTACGCAATTGCTCTTGCACTGCTTTAGGCCCAATAGATACCACCACAACCTCATCCGCCGTACCTGCTTCTTTTAAGCGAACAGCTTCTTCGACTGCGATCTCACAGAACGGGTTAAGCGCCATTTTGACGTTAGCCAAATCGACGTCTGACTGATCTGGCTTCACGCGTACTTTGACGTTGTAGTCAATGACGCGCTTCACCGCGACAAGTATTTTCATGTCACTTTCCTTTTGTTGGAACTGATCTAAGTTACCTGGATTTAAAATTTGTTAACTTCGCTATTATCCTAGACTGGAGGCTATCTCACAAGTTATGAGACAATAACAGAAATTTGTTGTAATCAGGAGTTTACACAGTGATACAGCCTTCACGCAAACCTATAGGTTGGGAAAAACGCTACCGTGAGCTTATCGAACTTGCCAAAACGATGCCAGCCTTACCTGAACATTACCGGGACAAAGCCCATGAGGTTGCGGGTTGCGAGGCAACCGTATGGCTCTATTTAGATTGCCAAGACACAGCTCGTGTTACCGTGCGGTTTGACAGTGTCTCGCGTATTGTGAAGGGGTTGTTAGCGTTGATTCAAGCGGAACTCGACGGCCATAGCGCAGCGGACATTGCACAATTCGATATCGATGAATTATTCGCCAGTTACGGTCTTACCCAACAACTTACACCGTCTAGGGCCAATGGTTTATATAACGTAAGCAGAGTGCTTAAACAGCGCGTCGCTCAATGCGCTTAAGTAAGGTCGATACGGCAAACATTGCGAAGCTGCAGGTCACCACCATGGCTGCACCAAAGCCAGAACTGCAGTTCATTTGCATGGTGCCGCTACCGGGTTTTTGAAGCGTAACTTCACCCTCATGCTCACCGGCAACCCAAGGATAACGCAGCTGCTCCTCAGAATAGATGCAATCGACGCTCCATTTGCGCTTGGGGTTTTTAGAGAAGTTATAGTCACGACGCAATTTAGAGCGTACTTTAGCCAATAATGGATCTTGTTTTGCTTTTGCCAGATCCGCCACTCGAATTTGCGTGGGGTCGATTTGTCCACCCGCACCGCCACACACTACCAATGGCAGTTTGTTACGCTTACAGTGCGCCACTAACGCCGCTTTCGTATTGACGCTATCGATTGCATCCAACACCGCCGTGACACCGGCTAAATGAGTGATAAAATTCTCTTCTAATAGGAAGTCGTCAACAATATTAACCTTGCACGCAGGATTAATCGCGCGCACCCGTTCCGCCAACACCTCGGTTTTAAGCTGTCCAATGGTGTTAAAATCTGCAGGAAGCTGGCGGTTAATATTGGTCACACAGACATCATCCAGATCGATCAACGTCAACTCACCAATGCCGCTGCGTGCGAGCGCTTCAACGGCCCACGAACCAACGCCACCGAGTCCGGCAATAGCAATGTGTTGGTTACGAAATGTATTCAGTGCTTTGCGTCCATAGACGCGTTCAACGCCCCCTTGGGCTTGGTCATTCGGTGCGGGTTGCTTGCTCGCTGACGTCATAAAGTATCAGTCCTACCTGAAATATCTCGCCACGCGTGTCATGCAGTGGCATAAGGGTAATATTTTGTTGCATCCACTGCTGCTGCCCGCTCAGCGGACGACTGTGTCGGAACCGAAACACAAAGGGACGCTGTTCCCAAGTAATGAACACTCGGGCATCTAGGTTCCACACCCGCTCTACTTTCTGTCGAAACCAATGCTCATCGATCTCTGGGCAACATTCAAATAGGATTTTATCACGAACTTGACTGGGGCGCAGACCGCTGTGGTTGGTCATAAACTCATTCCACATTTGTACGCGATAATCACGGTCTAGCACTACGATACCGATATCAATGGCACCTAGCAGACTCAATTTAGCGTGTAACTCGTCCATTTCACTCATCGCTGCCTCCTTATTCCGCGTACCAATGGGCGACCTGTTGGTCGAGACGTTGCACCGCATCTTCTGGTAGCAAAATAAGTAAATCAAAACCAATACGATGTTTAGGCAGCTGATACCCAATTTCTATCGCCAACACCTTTTGCCAACGCTGTTGTGGCTGACTCAGCAGGTCCGCTAGCGACTTATGCTGCCCCAGCAACACCGGTTGCGATGCGGTGAACTCGACATGTAACTGATGACCTAAACCATTGAGACACGCAGAGGTAATAATTGAAGCTATATCCATCAACGCTTCAATACGCTGTTGCTGTTCAGTACCAGAAAGCTGTTCGCCCAATAGCTGGCGCACATCCTCAACTGAGGTGTCGGTGAGCAGTGTGAGCGCCTCACCTAGAATACCCGAGCCGGCAAATCCTTGGCTGACGGCCGATACACGTTCGGCTTGATCGATGGATTGCAACGCCATATGCAATTCAGATGGCGCTATCCAATTAACATTAGGCACCGGCAGCTCAATAAATTGATTTAATACGCGGGCAATATGATCACCTGCTTGGCCCATGGCGACGTTGGCCACTTCGCGATACACATCCAGCGCGCTGGCTGCCACTTCGACTTCGCTGGCCTCTTGTAAATGACCGCTGCCCGGCTGATAGAGGCCAAATTGTTGAAGATGTTGAGCGATTTCGGCCTGCTTGAATGGTTTTTTTACGAACGCGAGCGCGCCAAGTTTTATCACTCGCTGGTAGGCTTCAGGCTGAATATCACCAGAAATCACGATGACAACGCAGTCGCGCTCATGTTGCGCTAAATGCTCGAGCACCTCATAGCCGTCCATTACCGGCATATTCAGATCAAGCAGCAACAATTGCGCTTCGCCATTTTCGATTCGCTGCAGCGCTTGTTCGCCGTGTTCTGCTTGATATACCGTTGCATCCCAATCCTTGGGTAAACTTTTTATCAGCTGTTTGCGCGCCATCCGTGAGTCATCACACAGGGTCACCTTCAACGTCATTTGTTTAGCCTTTGGTCATTAAACTGCAAATGGATATTTGATTGGCGGATGATGTTGATAGCCCTCAATCGAGAAGTCGTCTTTCGTCACCCACGTCTCAATATCCTGCAGCGTTTTAATATCGGGATTGATATGCAGTTGTGGCGATGGATACGGCTCCCGCTTTAGTTGCACATCGCGCATCAGCTCAAGTTGATTCTCGTAAATATGCGCGTTGACGATTTTATGAAACACTTTACCGGGTTTATGCCCTGTAATGCGCGCCATCAGCGCCAGCAAAACAAAACATTGAATCTGATTAAAATTAAGCCCCAAAGGAACGTCGCAACTGCGTTGATACGAGGTTAAGTAGAGCTTACCCCCGAGCAGCGAAAAGGTATGCGTATGCATGCACGGTCGCAAGCAGCCCATTTCCAGTTCACCGGGATTATAAAAAGTGACAATCTCACCCCTATCATCCACGCCTTGTGTTAAATCATCGACCACCTCTTGCAATTGGTCAAACTGACTGCCGTCGGGACGCTGCCAAGCACGTCCTTGCACACCATACACTCGCCCCATATGGTCTGTGCCTTTGCGGTGGGGGTTGGCAAGCCAACTCGGGTTTTCATTGGCGTTAGCATTCCACGTATTACAGCCAATATCACGAAACTGTGCAGCGCTGTCATAGCCGCGCAAATACCCTAATAATTCAGCAATAGCCGCTTTATAATAGCTTTTACGTGTTGTGATAATGGGAAATTGATTATGCTCAACATCGTACTCTAAATCGGCATTAATGACGGTCAAACAGTTGATACCTGTGCGCTCATTATGAACCCACTCACCTTCATCGATGATGCGTTGGCACAGTTGAAGATATTGTTTCATTATCGGCCTATGTTTTGCTGCTGTTTTTGTGCGCGTAAATCAGTAACCCCACACCCAAGACGATCATCGGAATCGTAAGCCATTGTCCCATGGACATCCCGAGCGAGAGCAAACCAAGGTGTGCGTCGGGCTCGCGGAAAAACTCGACGGTGAAGCGCGCCACGCCATATCCTAATAAGAATAAGCCACTGACTGCACCCGTTCCACGCGGTTTACGCTGGAACCACCACAATAATGCAAATAATAGTAATCCTTCTAAAACCGCTTCGTAAAGCTGCGAAGGATGCCGCGGCACCGGTCCACCCGATGGAAAAATCATTGCCCAGGGTACATCAGTCGCACGTCCCCATAGCTCGCCATTAATGAAGTTACCCATGCGTCCGAAAAACAATCCCATGGGCACGAGCGGCGCAATCATATCACCCACGGCTAAAAACTGACGCTGCGTCACGCGGGCGTACAAGTACATCGCCGCGATCACACCGAGCAATCCGCCATGGAACGACATACCACCTTCCCAGACTCGGAATAAATACACTGGATCGGCGATAAACAGATCGAAGTGATAAAAAATCACATAACCAATACGGCCGCCTATCAGCACGCCCAGGAAACACCAAAAGATAAGGTCAGAAAATTTATCGCGGGTCCAATCGGGCGAACGTTCCGCTTGTCGACCACCCCACCATAATGCAAAAGCAAAACCGAGTAGGTACATCACGCCATACCAATGTATGGCAAGTGGACCAATGCTAAATAACACAGGATCGATATTGGGAAACTGCATGTATTCGTTCAGTGGCACTGCCAACTCCTTAGAAAAATATCAGTTTTATAGCCACCACAATCAGAAAGATTGCAAATATACGGCGTAACAATTTAACTGGCAGACTGTGTGCTAACTTGGCACCTAAGGGTGCACAGAGTACCGATGCAATAGAAATCGTCAGCCAAGCGGGTACATGAATAATACCCAAAGCGCCGTGCGCCACGCCGGAAATATAGCCTTTAATTACAAAGATAAACACCGCGCTACAGCCGATAATAAAGCTACCTAACGATGAGATGGCGATAGCTTGCCGAACCGAGAGTCCGCAACGCTGCAAAAAGGGAACTGTCAACGCGCCGCCGCCAATCCCCACTAAACCCGATATCACACCGATGATAGTCGACCCCAAACTCAGCCAGCGCTGCTTGATTCGCCCGGTCTGTGCTTTTTGAGCGGCGGGCGGCATCGCCATTCGGACAGCCAGTACCACCAGTACCGTTGAAAAGAACACTTTTAACCAATGAGGGTCAATGGCGGTGACTAAGAACGCCCCGACCATGGCGCCAACCGACAGCCCCGGCAACACTCTGACAACCCAGAAGCGTTCTTGTAGCCCCGAGCGATAATGACTATACGCAGCGCTAGCAGTGGTCATGCAAATAGTGGCGAGACTCGTCGCAATGGCGGTTGGCATCACTAACGCAGGATCGATTCCTAATTTAGGTGCTAAGTAAACGATGAGCGGAACAATCACCAAGCCGCCACCAATACCGAGTAATCCCGCGAGTGTTCCTGCGAATACACCGCCGACTAAACACCATACAATGACTGTTAAATCCATCGGCTACTTCCCTGCACGCACGAAGCCACCTAAGCCCATGCTTTCCATTTTCTCGGAGATCATACTTCTTACTTGTTCTGGTCGGCGCGCTTGGAGCGCTTTAGCCAACATGACCTGTAATGTGCTCGAACGCACATTGCGTAAAATCCAGCGCACTCGATCGATGTTATAGCTGTTCATACTCAATTGGCGATAACCCATTGCAACAAGCAGCAGCGCACCGCCCGGATCACCGGCAAGTTCTCCGCAAACACTGACCGGCTTGCCGAGCTCTTCGCAACGTCTTGCAATTTCATCCAAGCTTGCTAATACCGCAGGATGATAGGCATCATAAAGACTCGCTACACGGCGGTTATTGCGGTCGACAGCCAATAAATATTGCGTTAAATCGTTACTACCCACCGAAAAGAAGTCCACTTTACTCGCAAGCATCGGGAGTTGATAAATCGCTGCGGGGACCTCAATCATGACACCCAGTTGCGGTTGGAATAAATTAACGCCCACTGCGCAGCCTTGCTCTTCGGCCACTTCAAAATAGGCCTGTTTGAGCAGCCGAGACGCCTCTTCAACCTCACTTACGCTGGTAATCATTGGTAACAAAATACGCAAGTTACTGCGTCCGATACTAGCGCGCAGCATCGCGCGCACTTGTACGAGGAATATCTCAGGATGGTCTAACGTGAGTCGAATACCGCGCCAGCCGAGGAACGGGTTATCCTCTTGTAACTGCAAGTACGGTAAGGGCTTATCGCCGCCTACATCTAAAGTACGCATGATCACCGGCTGGTCGGGGAAGTAATCTAATACCTCCTTGTACATCTCGACTTGTTCATCTTCCGTGGGCAACTGGTCGCGCATCATGAAGGGGATTTCAGAACGGTATAACCCCACGCCATCAATATTTAAGTGACGCAGGTACTCTTGGTGGATATCAAGCCCTAAATTGAGGTGCAGACTCACCCGCTGCCCATCTTCCGTCTGTGCGGGCAGGTGGGCGTGCTCGGCAACAATCGACTTGAGTTCTTCTTCCTCATCGGCGAGATGCTGATATTGCTCGCGTACTTGTGGCGGTGGGTTGATATACACTTCGCCCGTGTAGCCATCCACGATAAGTACTTTCTCGGAAAAATAATGCAGCTCAATATCATCCACGCCTAAGACAGCGGGAATCCCCATACTGCGCGCCATAATAGCGGCATGCGAGTTGCTTGAGCCACGTAACGAAATAATCCCAGCAATCTTGGCACGCGGGAGTTCTGCCAACATCGAAGCGGTTACTTCATCGGCGACCAGTATACCTTGTTCGGGGAACTCACGTCGTTTGCGTTGGCGCTGTTGTAGGTGCATTAACACGCGTTGGCCGATATCGCGAACGTCTGTCGCTCGCTCGCGCAAGTAGGAATCCTCTAGCGCTTCAAACTGATCAACAAACTCCTCGACCACATGTTTTAAAGCTGTTTGAGCGCGCCAGCCCTGGCCGATCATTTCTTCCACCGCGCTCCCCAGACTTGCCGCGTCGAGCATGCCTTGATAGACATCGAATATTGCCAAGGTGTCGTCTGGTACCTGGCCATACATACGCTCAGCCAGCTGTTTTAACTCAGCACGCGTACGCGCCACCGCTTGTCGGAACTTGCGTACTTCATGTCGCGGACGATCAGTTTTTTGTGGGGATACTTCTTTTAGGCTCACTTCAGGGCGCGCGACAAACGCATCACCGATTGCCACTCCAGGTGAACCGGGTAAGGCTTGGATACTATGCACCCAAGGCGAGTGCTCGTCGGTCAGTAACCCTTTGGTGTTAGCGTGTGCAATGACTACTGACAATTGGGCTGCTAATGTGACAACAAATGCTTCTTCTTCACGCGTAAAGTGCCGTGCTTGGCTTTGGTGCACGACAATAATGCCTAACACCTTACGACGATGAATGATTGGCGCAGCTAACAGTGCACGGTATTGAGATTCATTGGTGTCTAGCAGTTCTTTGTTAGCTGGGTGGTTACTGATATCGGCAATGTTCAGTGGCTCTTCACGCTGCGCGGCGAGCGAGATAATACCGTCGCCAAAATCGACCCGAATGGGGTCGCCTGAGGCATCAGCAAGGCCATCACTGGCTGCCATCACATACTGATGCGCCTGCGCATCCGCTAAGAACACACTGCAGCTGTCGGTCTCAAGTGCGGCTCGCACTTGAGACACCATCGTACGAAGCGCTAGCTGAAAATCAGCCGCTTTATTTACACTTTCGACGATTCGCTGCAGAGTGACCAGCATCATTAACGCTTCCGTCTATTAGAACGGCCATGGCGACCATGGCGGCTCGAGGTCTTGGTGTTGTTCAGGCTGGGCATTGCATACGCAGCGAACTCTCTCATTACGCGACGGTAAACGTCACGCTTAAACGATACGACCTGACGCACGGGGTACCAAAAACTGACCCATCGCCAACCATCAAATTCCGGGTGTCCGGACTGTAGAACGTCGACATCTTCTTCGCGACACTTAAGTTTCAACAGAAACCACTTTTGTTTCTGTCCAACACACATGGGCCGTTGTTCCCGCCGAATCAACCGTTTAGGTAAACGGTAGCGGAACCAGTGACGGCTGGTGTACAGAATTTCTACCTGCTCTGGCTTGAGACCGACCTCTTCCCAAAGTTCTCGGTACATCGCCTGTTCAGGGGTCTCACCATCATCTATGCCGCCTTGCGGAAACTGCCAGCTATGCTGATTAATACGGCGAGCCCAAAATACCTGCCCATGCCCGTTACAGATGACGATTCCTACGTTTGCTCGGAATCCTTCAGCATCTATCACGCGAGCATCCTCAATTATTCTTTGATAAAGTGATTCTTCCA
>MDTG01337955.1_pt1 | contig 19398 bp, 18 predicted proteins | sample 811421 | NCBI WGS metagenome assembly MDTG01 (sample SAMN05326645, study PRJNA326480) | marine metagenome | isolation source: seawater | place: Pacific Ocean: South East | collected 2011
AAATCTTATATCTCTCTCCAAGAGTAATTTCTTTCTTTTGAAAAAAACTTAATAACCCATTGCAAATCCAATACCTATTAAAGATACGGTAATTATTAGTGTCGCTGAAGAAATAATTGTCCCAATAATTGCTGTAACACGTTCTCTAGCTGTTTGAAAAATTCCTGCGATGCCTAAGCCTATAGCCAAAAGATCTAGAAAACCAAATCCGAAAATGAATAAACCCAAAATAATAGCTCCTGCAGATTCCTCATCTATTCCTCCGTAAGTATTTGATTCCATTACACCAGCAATCAGAAAAATTATAAATAAACCTATAGCCGTAAATATAGAAATTAATAATGAAGCGATTCCTAATTTTGACTGACCTTGTCTTTCCATAATCAAAAAACCCTTTTTTATAGATTAACCCAAATAAGTTTATTTATAAAACTATTTTTTAGATTTTATAATAATTAAAAAATTACTGAAAAACCAAAAGCGCATAATGAAAATGTATTTGCATCTCTTGAAGATCCAAAATTTTAAATAGAACTTTAACCAATATTAAGAGAGTTCCAAGAATTTAAAAGAATACAGAATAAAAATAAATGCTTTTTTATAGTCAGCATTTCTATTTTTCTTGTTTCAGGTTATCAAGGGTTCTTCTTTCCAAAATTAATTGAAATATATAATCAAGACAAAATAGAATATCAAGATAGTCTACAAATGAAACTTTTACTACTTTCACAGATTTAATAAATGTATAAAAATACTAATTTGCCAATTAGATTGGCCTGTGGATTTATTATTTTTAGTGGAATCTTTAGTGCTTTATGGAGAAATAATTATATAAAAAGTATTGATAGGAAAGAGAAAAAAGAATTTATGGAAATAATAGAGAGGGATACAAGAAATGATTCTGTAGAACTTTGCATTTTAAAAGGAATTGTTTTTTATAGTTGTAAGGAAAAATATAAAAGCAATCAATCTCCTTATATTGATAAGAAAAACTGAAACTCTTCTTTCATGAAACTCTTACTACTTTTACCTCAAATAGTTAATAATTGACATTTAATCTAAAATAAATAATATTCAGGTTATTGTTTTAAATGAGTTTTTAAGAATTTAAGGTAAAATGTGTGGCAGGTTTGAACTTAAAACTAAATTTGATAAGTTGCCAAAGGTCTTAAAGCAAAATTATCCAATTGGACTTGAGACTAAATACGAGCCTCAAAATTTAATTAGGCCAACTAATCCTGTTCTGGTTATTAAGAATGAAGGGAAAATGAAAACCACCTTTATGTATTGGGGCTTTATTTCACCCTGGGCTCAAGATCCACTTGATAAAAAAAGACCAAGACCATTTAATGCAAGATCAGAAACCGTAGAAGAAAAAAATTTATTTAAAGGAAGTTGGAAATACAAAAGATGCTTAATACCGGCAAGTGGTTTTTTTGAGAAGAAATTTCGAATACGTAAAGAGAATTATGAGACTTTTTGGTTAGGAGGAATCTGGAGTAAATGGACTTCGCCTGATGGCGGGGAAATAGAAAGTTGCTGTGTTTTGACAACTGAATCTAACGATTTAATTAAACCTTTACATCATCGTATGCCTGTTGTTGTCCCTAATGGATATGAGAAATGCTGGACAGAATATGTGAAAGATTTTGCTGAATTAAAAGGATTATTACCAATCATGATGGGTTGGTCATCAGATGAATGGTTAGTAGAAGAACTAAATAAGAAACAAATTAATCAAATGAGTTTGTTTTAAATGAAAGGAGTATTAATAGAAGTTATGGATAAATAATTATATGTGATATTGCAATTTCCTATGCAATTAATAGTTTAGTATTAGTTTGTGGATTTTTGAACATAACATTTAAGATGACTTCTGATAAATAACGTAAATGAAACAATTATTTCTTGAACAACTATTTCAAATTAAAATCTTAAGATTACCTTTTGGTAAATACCTAAAATATTTTGGCTTGTTAATATCAATTTTAGAAATCTAAGTTTTGTTAAATATGATAAAGCTTTTCAACTTTTTATTGAATCAGTAGGTCGTTCTTTATTTTAAAAGGATATGGATGGAGAACGTTTAAAGTAAAGGGTTGAAATTTATCAGTAATAATTGATTTCATATCAATGGAATCTTCCTTGATGTTGACAAATGTTTTGAATATTAGAAATTAAGAAAGTTACGCTGGGCTAACTAACTGGTTTTTAAGACAATATGGCATGTGGTGTGATTAATTAATTTATTGAGATTTATAGTAGCTTTAAAATATAGAGTTAAGACAATCTTTTAAATTTTTATTTTAATGCGTACGATATGGAATCCATTCTTTTCAAATTGATTAGCCCCAACAACCAAATTTATAATATTCTTTATCTGCCTAGTCTTTAATATCAAATTTGATTGGAATTTTAATTTCTTTATAGACTGATTTTTGGAAAATCTAACTTTAAGAATTGTTATGAAATAAAAATGTATATAAGAAATAAAGTGTTTCAAAATTAACTTATAAATCAGGAAAATTTAGTATTTAATATCTTGCGAAATATTAAAAAATTAGAATTCTTATTATCATATATTTTGCTTATGGATATAGCCCTTTTTGTATTAACAAAATATTTTTGAAGGGATAATTTTATGTGTCCTTTTTTAATAATGGATTTAACTGGGACAATAAATATAAAAGGTTAGATTGGCTTAGTATAGTTTATTTATAAAAATGATTCCAAACACATTTCTCTGATTTGAAAATTATCTATTCCTTTACAAGATTCATATGAATCATAAGAACTTCTTCCATAAAAAAAGATAATTTCTTCCTTTGTTAATTCACCTTTAATAATTTTCGTATTAATCGTTTTATTCGCAGAATATTGAAATGCTTGAGGTTTTTTATCTAACTCAGCATTAATATATAAATAATCTTTTTTATTTTGTAAATTTTTAGTCTTAAAGATGGAATTAATTTTTAGGTAACAAATATTGTTGAAATAATCAGATTTTGCTAATAAATAATTTTGTCCATAAAAGAATGAGAAAAAAATTAATATTTTTAAAAATCTAATAGTATCTTCTTTCAATATTATTCATAATATATAATTATAATTTTAGTTAAAACCAATTCAAAGGCAATAAGTATTGCATTTTAATCAATAATTCTTTGAAATTATTACTGCAGGAATATTTATAAAAAGTATTTAATATAAATATTGTCACTAATTCATTTTGTAAACAAAATGAATTATGTATGTAGGATTAAAGAATGTTATCTTCCAAAATATTATTTGATTTGATTTCAATATTTATTGGATTAATCTTTGGAAGTTTTATAAATGTCGTAGTTTATAGATTACCTAAAAATCAATCCATAATAAGACCACGAAGTTTTTGCCCAAGATGCAAAAAAATGATCCTTTGGCATCAAAATATACCAATATTTAGTTGGCTGATATTAAGAGGAAAATGTTCAAATTGTAAAAAAGTTATTTCACCTAAATATCCAGTCGTAGAGGCTTTTACAGGGATTTTATTTTTTATCAGTATTACTAACTTACCTAGCAATATAAATATTATGGAATATATTTTCTTAATACTGACAGGCTGGGGAATTATTTTAATATTATTATCGATATCAATTATTGATTATTATCATCTTTGGATTCCAAATTCAATAATTAAGATTGCCGTTGTTTTTGGTTTTTTCATATCAATATTTTCATCCATAATTAATAATCAGAATTTATTAATAAATATCATTGAATGTGTAATTTCAGGTCTCTTGGGATATTTAATTATTATTGCAATTATGCAAATCGGGGAATTAATTTTTAAAAAGCCTTCAATGGGTCTTGGAGATGCAAAATTAACTGGAGTATTAGGTTTATGGTTTGGCTTCCCTGGAGTACTTGTTGTAATCTGGTTATCTTTTTTATTAGCTGGTGGTTTTATAGTTTTTGGATTAATTTCAAAAACTATATTTAAAGGGCAGCTTATACCTTTTGGTCCTTTTTTATCTATGTCTGGATTTTTGATATGGCTTTTTGGCGAGGATTTTTTTCTAAGATTTTTTTTAAATTAAGAAATTTTGGTAAACAATTAAACTTAATTAATAAAGTATCATCCAACAGTGTCCATCATACTAAACATTGGTAAGTACATTGCTATTAAAATCACAGCAACAATTACTGCTACAAAAACGATAAGTAAAGGTTCAAGAATAGAAGTCAAAGTTTTAACAGTTGCAGTAACCTCTTCTTCATAAAAATCTGCTAATTTGTTAATCATTTGACTTAATTCACCTGTTTCTTCTCCAATGCGAAACATCGAGGTAAACATTATTGGTATAACCATTTCTTTTTCCAAAACTTTATAGATGGGATTACCTGATTGAATATCTCTATACATATTATCTATTATCTTTTTAAAAATTCTATTTGATACCGTTTCCTTGGATATGGATAGTGCTTCTAATATTGGAACGCCAGCTGAGTTTAAAGCTGAAAGAGTTCTAGAGAAATTAGCTAAGCAGGATTTTGTGACAAGATCTTTAACTACAGGCAAATATAACATTGATCTATCGATGCCCCATAAAACAGATGGTCGCCTTGAAATATATTTAAATGCTAGAAATAACAGAAAAACTGATGGAAAAGCTTTCAAATAAAAATCTAAAGATTTTAATTCATTCGAGGCATCAACCAATAGTTGAGTTAATGCGGGTAATTTAGCATTTGATTGTTCATAAATATCAACAAAAATAGGGATTACAAAAATCAACATCGCAATTACTACAACTATTGTTAAGGTAAATATTGCGATTGGATAAGCCATTGCACTTTTTATTTGGCCTTTTATTTTTGCCAAACTTTCGAGCAATTTTGCTTCCCTTTCAAGAGTATCTGGTAACATACCCGCAGTTTCTCCTGCTGAAACCAGTGCAAGATACATTTCATTAAAAACTTCAGGATATTTTTCTAAATTTTCTGACATAGATAAACCCTTACTTATTCCAGAACTTGTTTCTTTGAATACATACTTTAGTGTTACATTTTCAGATGTATCAGAGATAATATTTAATGCATCAAGAAGAGGAAGACCTGTCCTGATCATTGAGGATAATTGTTTTGTTGTTACAGCAAGATCTTTAGTTGGGGGAGCCTTTAATTTTTTATTTTTCATTTTTTTGGGCTTTTTTATTTTATTTCCATCCCCTCGCAATGTACCTATATTTCCATCAGCTTTAATTTTTGACTTTCGATTATTTTCTGCCATATAAGTTTGAAGTGAATAAACCTTACTGAGATGTTTTTTTCTTTTCTCTTTAGAAATAACAGATAATTTTTTAAAATCATTTTTCTTTTTTGGAATCTTTAATGAATTTGCCGAAAAAAGCCTCTTTCTATTGGCCATTATCATAATATTTCTTAATTTTGTATCAGAGATATAAGAGTATTTCATTAAATTCTATTCTTGTTTCGAAGTCGGGTATATTTCCTCTAAAAGCCCTTTTAATACAGTTGGTCTATTGCACTTGTAGAGAGCCTCTTCATTTGTAATTACTCCTTTCTTTACTAAATTGGATAAGTGTTGCTCTAAAGTTTGCATCCCAAATTTTGTTCCAATTTGAAGTTGAGAATAAACTTGAGATGACTTAGCTTCTCTTATTAAATTAGCGATCGCGTTATTATTTACAAGAATTTCAGCGGCTAAAGATCTTTTATTATCAATTGTTTTACATAAAGTTTGAGAAATTACACCAATTAAGGATGAAGAGAGTTGAACTCTAACTTGTGTTTGTTGTGAAGTAGGAAAAACATCAATAATCCTGTCAATCGTCTGAGATGCTGATGCAGTATGAAGAGTTCCCATAACTAGATGTCCAGTTTCAGCAGCTGTTATGGCAAGACTTATTGTTTCTAAATCCCTCATCTCCCCCACGAGAATAATATCTGGGTCCTCTCTTAATGCTGACCTTAAAGCTTTTGAGAAAGAGTATGTATCTTCACCTACTTCTCTTTGCCTTATAAGACAATTTTTGTTCTCATAAATAAATTCAATTGGATCTTCAATAGTAAGAATATGATGAGCATGATTATTATTAATCCAGTCAATTGAACTCGCTAATGTTGTTGTTTTGCCAGAACCAGTAGGTCCAGTTACTAACATCAATCCTCTAGGTCTATTTAATAATTGTTGAACACTATTTGGTAATCCAATTTTAGAGAAAGTCGGAATAGAAGTACTTAAGGCTCTCATTACACATGAAATATTGCCTCTATCTAAAAAAATATTTATTCTGAATCTAGCAATTCCTTTAAGTCCATAACTGCAATCTAATTCCTTTTCTTTGTCGAAGGTTACAATTTTCTCTGCGCCTAAAATTTTGGTAAGTTGATCTTTTAAATCATGAGATAAGAAAATCTCAGAATCTGCCGGCATTATTTGGCCTTGCACTCTAAAAAAAGGAATAGAATTACCTGTTAGATGTAAATCTGATCCATTTCTTTTTACTAAATCAGACATTAATTTTGTAAGTTTCATAATTCCTCAGGTGAAGGCTCTTCAAGTAAACAAACTCTTTCTACCTCTTCAATAGTAGTTAATTCTTTTTTAACAAGCTCCATTCCATAATCTAATAAACTTCTTCCATCTACCAAAAAAGCTTTAGCCCTAATTACATCAGCCGTACTTTCTTTCATAATTAATTCTCTTAAGTTTTCATTTATTTTCATTACTTCATAGATACCGATTCTTCCTTTGTAGCCGCCACCTCCACAAACCGGACACAAAATATTATTTTGATTATTACTAGATTCATTGATAATTCTTGCTTTACTTAATCCATATTTAATAGCCCTATCATCTTTTCCCTTTTTTAAAGTTCTCACTGAGCTGCATGATAAACAAACTTTTCTAACTAGTCTTTGAGCAACTACACCAATAATTGAAGCTCCAATTAAATATGGAGGGATATTCATTTCAGAAAGACGGGTAATTGCCGTTGCAGTATCGTTGGCATGTAGTGTAGTGAAAACCATATGACCTGTTAATGCTGCTTCCATTGCCGCTTGAGCAGTTTCCTTATCTCTTGTTTCGCCAACCAAAATAATATCTGGATCTTGTCTCATTAAGGATCTTAATGCCCGCGAAAAATCTAGACCCTTCTCTCTGATTACTTGCACTTGGTGTATCCCGTCCAAAGTGTATTCAACAGGATCCTCAACAGTACTAATGTTTACACCAGGCGTATTTAATTCACTCAACATTGAATAGAGTGTAGTAGATTTTCCACTCCCAGTTGGACCCACAACAACTACAATTCCATATGGGGTTTTGGACATAATTCTTATCAAATCTAATTCACTTTTCTCTGTAATTAACTTTGATAAATTAAGTACTGAACCATCACTTTCTAGAACTCTTAAGACTACCTTTTCTCCCCATTTCCCAGGCAAAGTGCTAACTCTGAAATCTGATTTTCTGCCTCTCAACAAACATCTTATCCTTCCATCTTGGGGAATTCTTTTTTCAGCAATATCTAGATTACTCATTATTTTGAGTCTACTAACAATTGGACTTATATGAGATTTTGGGAAAGCAAATATTTCTTCCAGGACTCCATCTATTCTATAACGTATTCTTAATCTATCTTCGAGCGGTTCAATATGAATATCTGAAGCGCTTAGTGAAAAACACTTACTTAATAATGAGGCCACACCAGATATTACTGGATCTTTAGATTTTGTAATTTCATCTCCAAAAAAACTATCACTATCATTTTCAAAATCTTCTCCTAAATTTGTCTGAGCAAGATTAATTAAAGCCCTATCATTATTTAAGTCTTCTTCCGATTGTTTATTTATATATTCTTGAACATTATTTTTATTATTTACTGTTTCATCTAAAAAATCTTCATTTATTGTCTCATCATCATTTCCCTTAGTATTAAAATTTCCTACATCATCTTTTTCATAATTAATCTCTAAACTTTCTGTCAAATTTGTTTCATTTTCTATCTGAGAATTAGTGTCCAGGATTTCATTTTGTTCTTTAATTTCATCATTAAAGGATAATGATGCATTATTTGTAAACCATTCTTCCCATTCAGATGAAGTTATTTGCTTTAATATTACTTCAACATTGAAACGCCTTTTAATTTCATTTACTACTTCTTTAACCCTTATAAATTCTGGATTCATTGCACCTATTTCAATCAACCCAAATTCAATGCTCACTGGTATTATTCCTGCCTCTTCACAAACGTTATTATTCAAACTCTTTTGAATATCACTAATAATTGCTGTCTTATCAGCCATATCTAAAAATAATCATCATTGAAAATCCCTTCTATATTATTAATTATATAAAAAATATATTTTCTGGCTTATTAAATATATATAGCTATAATAACTTTATTATTTATAAATGAATATAAATTAAATTATTAAAATGAAATTCTAAATTTAATTAAACATGACAAAATATATTGGAATTTTACTTTTATTTTTAATACATGGAATTTATGATAATTCCTCTCAAGTACTAGCAGAAAAAATTGAAAATATTAAAGATATAAAATTACATAATTTACCTATTAAAAAAAACAACAAAAAATCTAAAATCAATCAAATTGAATTAAAACCAATACCTTTACCTCTAATCGAAATTGTCTCAAAATCAGTTAATAGCGAAAGGAATCCTTTCGCTGGATTGATAAAAAATACTGAATTAATTGGGATTAAACCTAACAAGTTTTTTTCTCTAAAAGGATTAGTTCAAATAAATAATCAATTAAATGCAATGCTTCAATCTTCAGATGGATTAAGCATATTTAAAAATGGAGACTTTATAAATAAAGATTTACAAATTAAAGAAATTTCTATCGAGGATGAGAGTGTTGTTGTTAGTGATGGTGAGAATGAATTTATCTTATATTTTGAGGAAAGATGATAAAAAAGAAAAAAAAATATTTTAAATCCCTTAGTAACTTTAAAGAAAATTATAAATACAAGTTTAATAAATTTCTTGATTTAACAATCATAGATGATGATAAAATAAATTCTCTCAAATCTTCATTAAAATTTGGACAAAAGAAGTTAAAGGGCTTTCTAAATATAAAAATTATTGAGCCAATTCAAACAAAAATATTAAATCAAAAGATATCTTTTTTTTATATAGAAAAAATCATCACCAAATTTCAAAAATTTAAAGATCTTAAAATTTATAATTCAAAATTTAATATTTTTAATTCTTTAAGAAAATTTAGAGATATAAAAAGTCTGATTAGAATAAATAAAAGCAAAAATATTTTAAAGTCAAAAATATCTAATAAAAAAATTGTTGTAAAAAGAAATTTAATTAAGAAATTCTTTTTGACTAATAAATTGACAAAATTTCATTTAAGTAAAAAAAATTTATCAATAATCATTAATAAACAAATTAAAGAATTTAACTTTTTATCCAAGTTTATTAAACAAAATCCAATAAAAATAAGCGAAGTGCCTGAATATGTAGCCACTTTATTATATTGCGATCACTTTTTATTTATTGCAAAGATATGGAAGTCCAAAGAGAATATATTAAATGTTGAGAAATTAATAGAGCTGCCAGTTCCTGCAAGCGTAATTGGAGATGATTTAGTAACTAATGTAGATGAATTGATGGAACTTTCTTTAGACTCTTTTGAAGTATTAGATCTTAAAAATCCACCAATACTGATAGTTCTTTCCTCTTCATTTTTTACTATAAGATCTATTAAGGAAAATAATAAAAAAGAAATTAGTGAGCATGAAGAATTAATTCTCAGCAAAAGTCCTTACTTACCACAAGACACATTAATAGATATTGAGAAGTTTAATGAAAATACACATAATATTATTTTTGTAAGAAAGTCATTAATTAATGGTTGGGTCAATACTCTCAAAAAAATTAATTGTCCAGTTATTGGCATAACAACTTTAGTACCTCATCAAATTGAGATTTTGAGAGAAAATAAGAAGTTAATAAGCGAACTAGAAATAATAACTGATATTGAATTAAATTCAACCACAATATTTACTTTTTCAAGAGGTTATGAATTAAGTTCCCAGAAAATTCCCTATGGGGCTTCCCTTTATAGAAAAAAGGAATTATATGAAAGCTACTTTTCTCGTTTAATAAAGTCAATAAGATTAATAACTAATGATCTTAAAATGAATTTCCCAGAAAGAATATATGTTACCGGTTTTGGATTAGATTACTTTGATTATTTACCTGAAAAATTACCTTATCCGTTTATAAGATTTTCTGAATTAAATAAAGTTAAATATAAATTTAATAGAGATCAATCAGTAGATTTATTAAATAAAAATTTGGATTCAAAATTGAATATAATTTTGGGGATTACGAGTAAATGCCTTTAAAATACAATTTTGCATTTAGAAATAGTGGGCTTCAAAGGTGGGAACCTAAAAAAGCTGATAAAGTTAAGAAATCACTATCTTTAAATCAAAAAGCTGCACTTATTAATAAATATATAAAAGATAATCCATTAATATTTTATCCTCAATACGCCTTAATTGCCTTATTTATAATAATCAATGCTTTAAATTTATACCCTGCTTTTGTTATCAGAAGATTAAAACCACAACATGAAGAATATATATTTGTTACTCAAAGAATAAAGAGACTTAAAAATGATATGAAAAAATTTAAAAAAGAATTGAATGATCTAAAACCCAATTTTACACTTTTAACTCCTACATATTTATTTACTTTTTATATTCAAAACTCAATTCCAAAAGATATAAAACTGCGAAAATATAAATTAAATAATAATTTCTTTTATATAGAAGCTGAATCTTTTTCATTGAAAGCGATTAATGAAATGATTTCTTTATTAATTGAATCACCGATAATTAATGAAAAATCTGTTTCCATAAAAAAAATAAAAAGAGAAAGGGGAATCAATAAAAATATTTCAGTAAAAATCACAGGAAGAATTCTTAAAACTAATATTAAGACTAAAGAATATCTTTATAATGAATCCTCAGCATATGGTTTATTGGAAAAGCTTTTGAGATTTAAAAAAATTAATGGACTTTTAAAATAATGAAAGATTTTAAGTACTATAAAAATAAATTAATCAAAATCTATGATGATTTAAATAAAATTGATTTAAATTCCTTTTTTGAAAAATTAAAGAATATTAATCTATCTGAAATTAAAGAAATTGATTCAAAAGATATAATAGATTTTATCAAATTTTCGAAATTTACTAAACCAATAATTAGTCTTATCTTTTTCTTATCTTTTTTTTATTTCTTACTTATCCCTACTATTAAGTTATTTAATTCAAAATATAAAATATCAAGACAGTACATAAAGGAAAGTCGAGAATTACCATCTTTAAATAATGATTTCAAATTTATTAAGAACAAATTTAAAGAAATAAATTCTTCAATGAAAGAAATTCAATCTTCAATAATTGAAAAAGATAAATTAATCTATTTAACTAATTTATTTTATGATTTATCTAAATCTACATCTGTGAGAATTGATCTTTTTGCTCCAATAGATAAGAAAAAAGAAGCATCAGTTTGCAAAATTTCAGAAATTAATAAGAATTTAGAAAATTCTAAGTTGAAAAGGAAAAAAACTAAATTTAAAAAAAATATTAATGAAGCTATATATGAATTAAATCTTCATGGTAATTATCTAAATATTATAACTTTTTTAAATGCTATACATAATTATGAAATAATTATGATAACAAGTTGTATTCAAGTAGATAAGGATAATAGTGCTAAACTAGAAGACTTTGGAATTGTTAAAGCAAATCTAATATTGAAATTGCCAATAAGGTAAAACAAATTTAAAATTGATTTATAAATTATTTTTCAAACATAAAAAAGAATTAGCTATTTATTAACTCTGAGCTAAAATAATAAATAAAGTACTCTATGGTGAATAGAAAATTAGCTATTTATTCTTTTGCAGGAATTATATTAAGCTTAAATCTATCCATTAACGCAAATACAATCAAAAATAACTTATTTGTACAAAGTGATTTAATTTTAAAAAAAAATAACTTAAATAAAATAAAATTTAATTTCAATAAAAGTTTTATAAGGAAAATTTCAAGTAACTCAAGAGATTTTGATGAATCTAATTCTTATCCGATTGCTAATCCAAATTTACTGAAGATAAATGGCCCTAAGATTACATTAATATTAAATAAAACGCCTGCTAAAAAGGCATTCGAATATTTAGCTAAATTAGGAAACTTTGGATATGTTTGGATTCAAAATGATCCAACTAATCTTTATGATGAAGGTTCGAGCAATGTTGATAAACCAAGACTAATTACTTTAAATATGAAAAATGTTAGTTTTAATCGTGCCTTTAATGCCGTGATTGTCTCAAGTGGTTTACAAGCAAAAATTTATAATAATATAATTTATGTGGGACCAAATGTTCGCAATACAGTTTTTACTCATAGAGACTCATCCATAATTCAACTAAATCAAATAACTGCTAGTTCTGCTGCCGACTATTTAGCAAATTTGGGTGCAAGTGTTACTAAAACTTTTACTGTAAGTACTGCTGTTACTTCCGGTGCATCTCAATCTCAGAGTATTCAAGGTAGTCCTGCTTCTTCGACTACTACAACACAATCAGAAACTAAAGTAAGGACTTATGGAGCAGATATTGGCCCTCTAATTGGTTTAATAGCCACGACAGATGAAAGGCTCCAAACAATAACACTTGTTGGTGAAAAGAATATTGTTGAATTAGCAAAATCCTATCTTAAAAATTTAGATAAAAGGCAAAAGCAAGTTGCATTGAATGTAAGAGTTTTAGACGTCAACCTTTCAGATAAAGATTCATTTTCACAATCATTTTTTTTACCGCTTAACTCTTATGCCTCCCCATATATAATTTCTCAATCTCCCAACTTAAAAGCGGGTGTTGGGAAACCTCCTTTAATAAGTAAATTTACAAATGAACTAACAGCAAGTATTCAAAAAGGTTCTACAAAGGTTCTTGCAAGTCCAACATTAATATTAAATGCTTCAGGAGGAGCTGCTGGTGATGGCTCTTCAATTGGTCGTAAATTTGCGAATGAAGGTTTTGTAGAAGTAGGAGATCAAGTTCCTGTTAATGCCACTTTTATTGAAGGTTCTGGCTGCAACTTTACATATGATTTAGTAGGAATAAAGCTTGGAGCAAAAGTTCTAGGGATTGATCAAAACAAATTTATTACTTTTGCAATGACTCCAGTTGTCACAGGGATTTCTGGAACCCAAACAATTACAAATTGTGGAGAAGTGAACCTTCTTAATACAAGAAGATTGGATACTGGAGCTGTAAGAATAAAGAATGGAGAGACGTTAGTACTAACTGGGGTGATTCAAGATTCAGATATTAAAACTGTAATTAAATTTCCACTATTTGGAGATATCCCTATCATAGGAGGACTTTTTCGTTCTACCTCAAATGAAGTTGGTAAAAGGGAATTAATAGTATTAGTTACTCCCAGAATTATTAATGATACTGGTAATAATTTTAAAAATTATGATCTCAAGCTCAAAAATAAAGAATCAATTGATTTAATTAAATCAATTGATTATTAAAAGAAATCTAAATCATTTATTTCTACTTTATGTGAATACAAGACGACTCCTCTCCCTTTGAAATTCTTCCCATCCAGTTATTATTAAAATAATTTTTATCTGAATCACAATAATTATGAAAATAAGAAACTGTATCTATTATTAAAGAACCTTGATTATTTAAGCTTCTACTGTCTCTGTTATAGTCTTCTATTATTTTTGCATAATCATTATATGTAGAGGCTGATTTATCTGCACAAATACCCTCTGAATCTGAAGGAACGCTACTTGATACCAAAATAACTTGTTCAGTTGTTTCATCAACTAATGCAGAACATATTCCTTCCCAAGGTTTGGAGACTCCACCAGTTTTTAAATTATCAAGGAATCCAAATGCCTCTAATCTTGTAGCATTCGATAATTTTGTAGGTGAAGTAAGGGGGTATTTCTGATCAGTATTATTAAAAGCAATTATTTGGAAATATACTACGTCTTCTTCAGAAATTGGGAGTTTATTCAGATGATCTTTCAGAGAAGAAATTGCATAACTCATTAAACCTTTACCATTAATTCTTGGCTTAACAAACTCAGGGATTGATTGAGCCCATTTTCCATTAATAATATCTCCATTTCGATGCTCAAAATTATCATTCATATTTTCTGAAATATCAATCATAAAAATAATTTTTCTTGACTTTAAACAAACCCCCATCCAACAACATTCTCCACCGATACAATTTGGGGCATTTACTTCGCTAGATTTTGGATATGGAATCAAATTTATTTGCGATTGATCTTGAACTCTAGTAAATCCACCTGATGAAATTAATGAGGTATTAGGATTATTAGCAATTTTGTTTTTATTTTCCTGTACTTTAATTTGGATTTCTATTGCCTTATTAAAAGAATCGACACAGAAAGAAATACCTCGATAAGTTTTTAAAGATTTCCAAGAAGAATTGCAGATAATTTTTTGATAATCTTCTTTTCCTGATACATTATCAAGAATAGTAGATGTTTGGAAATCATTAACAGATGGCGATAAATAAAAACCTTTTTCGTTAAATTGAGGCCCATATCTTAATAACGAATAAGAGTCATTTTGATTACTTTTATTCTGCTTTAATGAATAAACTATTGGACAGTCAATTTGACTTAAATTAATTTCATCCCCTCCTTGTTTATAATCACTTTTTGATAAGGCTTGATTTGGTACCCTTATTCCAAAGACAAATGTCCCACCGTCTGGAAATGAGCAGGAACTATTAAAAGACGTTATGTCATCTTCACTATCAATTATTCTTTCACCACTATCTACTTCATCAATAATAAAGTCAAGGGCATCATTAGCTTGTCCATTTAATCCAAACTGAATATCATCAATTTTGTTACCTTCAATAATATTTCTAAGAATATAATATCCAATCGTAATAGAAGAGAGTGATATTGAAGAAGCTAATATTAATTCAACTAATGTGAATCCATTTTTTTTCTTAAAAATACTATAGAATTTCATTAGGATTCACATCTTTCAGGAGTAAGAATAGAGTTATTAGATAATTGGCTTACTGGCATATTATCCAGTAACCAAGAATTTGAATTGAATTTTCCTTTTTTAATTTGACCAGTAGGAATACTAACAGTAATGCAGTTTAGAATTCTTGGTCTTGTTTTGTGATATTTAGAACCTATTACAATTACTACTGGTTTAGATGCCGATATTCTGCCATTGGGAGTAACCTGAAAATTACTATTAACTACCTGAAATAAAGAGTTATTTAAAGCTGGTACTAATTCTTGAATTCTTCCTACATTTTTTTTTGAGTCGTCTATGGATGCTGATGAATACTTGCAATTAACTACAAAACCTACATATTTTTTATCATCGGGAATTGATTCGTAATCAAAATTATTAGAATTAATAAAACAACTTGATCCCCATCTTCTTGCTTCTAATCTTACTAATCTGAAAAATTCCGATAATTCTCTAGTGTAAGCATTAACCTTTTCTGCCCTTAACCAAGCCAATGAAGAGGGTATGACTAATGATGAAGTTATTGATAGGAAACTAATTACAACAAGTAACTCTAATAAGCTAAAACCTCGATAATATTTTATTTGATTTTTTTGAAAACTCATTAGAGACACCAACTGTGTGCTTCGACTCCAAGATCAATACTCATCCAATGAACATTGTTATCATTCCACTTTACTCTGTAATTAATGGATGAAATATTTTGGTCTAAATTCTTATTATCATTGAACGATTTAATTGCAAGTTCCCTTATTATGAGAATACTTCTGCCTTTAAAAATTTTCCCTTTTTCTTTGTTAGGCCACCAATATTGAATTTTCTGATTACTACCAGAAGGTGGTGGTGGAGAATTGAGGTTAGGTCTACTTTGATTAATATTCCAATTTGGTAAACCTAAAATTTGTTCAGTAATATCAACGCAGGAATTTTCTTCAATAAGATATTTCTTTTGATTCTCATCAATACCCATTGCCCACATATCAGATCTCAAAGAATCAATATCTCGTTTAATTTCTTTATTAATAGATCTATATATATTAGAGGTAAATAATAAATCCATTCTTTTCGTTGCGAAATATATTGAATAACTTAAAACTATTCCTAGGAGAGAAATACTTACAATTGAATCAACTAATCCAAAGCCTTTTGAGTAATTATTTTTACAATGAAAATTTTTATTGCTAAGCATATAATTAACTCTCAAAATCCCTCAATGTGTCCCAAAGAATTATCGATCTACCTCTATAAAATTTAATTCCAAAATTAAAGTCATTTCCATATCGAGATTTAATTCCATTTATAAATTGATTATCAAATTCCCAGGTTTGACTTGAGACATTATCAAAACATAAATTTTTCACCCAAGCAGCACCTGCAAATCTTTTAGTCCTGTTATCTGCTCTTGGTTCAAGCTTAATATTATATTGATCTAACAAATTCTTAGATTCTCCTTTATCCAAGTTTGCAGAATTATCTAATAGGATTAAATCATTCCCCATTATGGCTGCCGCCCATGGGAAAAAACCTAAGCTACTATTTTTATTACTTGGATTTAAATTATCTTTAATTTCAAAACTTCTTAAATAGTAATTATCACTATCAATATTGTAAATAAGAAACTTACCCGTCTTTGGCTCCGAAGACTCCGAATAGTTTTGATATTCTTCATCATATCCAATGCCAACAATTTCTAAACTAGTTTCATTTTCAATAAAATTTAAGTAAGGAATCAAATAACCATCTTTTGTAAGAATAATATTGGTCATTTTGTCATGCCACCTGTTATCTCTTCCTCCTGAAGAATCTAAAATCCATCCGTATGTACCTCTATGAGAGACAATGATTGGTGCTCGAATATTTTCATTATCTAAATCGCTTTCAGTATATTGAACCCAGGGACTTTTGGCCCATGTAGAAATAAAAGTTGTTTTGGAACCCAAGATAAAAGCTCCAAATCTCTCGGAGGAAGACCAACCTGTATTATCAATAAAAATGCTACTACCCGGTAAATTATCATTATTAAAAGTCGGAATTGATAAATCAATAACCTTCTTGACTCCCATTATTACTCCCCCACTCGTATTTTCTTGATTATTGCAATAGATTTTATTCCCCGATGATTTTGTTTCTTGTTTAAACAAAATTGTTAAGTTTTTTGGATTACCAGACCCACAAAGTCTGCTTCCCTCTTCGAAGTGACAAAATATACCATTATTACTTATATCTATATCGCCCATGATTTCAAGAGTAATTGGTTTCGAATCTGAAGTTGTAACTTCAAATCTAGAGTTTGCTGTAGAGGCATAAATCGAAGGTATCCTATAATTCGATGCACCACTTGAATTTGGTAGTTGGCAATTTGTAGGAAGCTTTTGAAGGTTTAAAGGAGTACATAAAAGGGCTCCTTGTACATCATGTATATTTTTTAATCTTGGTTGCTTAGGTAGTCCTATTGGTTGTACCCACAAACCTCCATTACCAAAATTTGGCAAAACACTAAGTTGGGCATTGGCTTTCTCTAGAATTTCATTACATTCACTTTCGTCTGTTATGTTTCTTCTCCAAATAATAGATCCTTCGGGATTACCTCCATTAGAAATAATATTTAGATTACCCAAAAATAAAGAATTACTCCCATCTAATTCTTTCTCTCCTGCAGATAAAAAACCAAAACCCCTGTAAGGAGTAACATTATTTACTTGTATATTGGCACGTAATTTATTAAAACTTGTATTTATTCCATTATTTTTATTTTTAACAATCCCCTCCACTACTATCGAGTTTACGCCATATTTTTCTGTCCCTGTATAGTCAGTTGATTTAATATCAAAATATTGAATAAATTCTCTTTTCGCATTATTTAAATCATTTCCTACTCTATCTTTAGATTGATCAATTAATTGGCTGAAAATAGATTTGTAATTTGCCCAATTAATGGGTTCTGGATTAGAAGAGGATGTTGCACTAGAACACAAAGGAGCCTTTTGTCTCCCACTACAATTACTTGCACCCTCACACCAGATTTCGTCTGACCAGTACTCCATAGGTGGATTAGGTATTGAAATGTTGCCAACATTAATTCCAATGGGGCAAGTAGTGGCAGAAGCTGAACAACTATCGCTTAGCCAAAAATAATGGAAAAAACTGTCTCCGCTGTCATTTAGTAAATTCCTTATATTTGTAATACCAGATTCTGAAGAAGATTTAGACATTAATTCTTGTCTATTTAGTTTGCTTCCACTTAAACTAAGAATTGTCGCATAAAGTATACCTGTCAGGGATACACTAATCCCAATCCCAAGTAATAAAACTTGAGGTATGGCAAATCCATTATAGGATGAATTTTTATAGTTAGTTCTTTTCAAAAATCTAACAATATAAAACTAATTAATCGGAATTTGATTTGATTATTTTCTTAAATCCTAAGTAAATAATTATTATGCACCGCCATCAGAATCTGCACCACAAGTTATTTCAGCTAGTGCAGGAACATTACCTGCTCCACGATTTGCTGATTTTGATGACATTTCTTTAACTTGTGAAACTCCCTGAGCTGGATTATAACAACCAGTTACACCACTGCCATTTGTAGCGTAAGCTCCTCCGTTAGGTAATGCACGAATTTTTAAAACAGTATTATCGTTCGTTCTAGTCATCGATACATTGTAATGACCTGAAGTTGAATAGAAAGTAGTATCGTCATCTTCCACAGCTACAGGAGTTGAACCTTTACAAGCCGAACCTCCCTCTGTCGCAACATCATCAGCTGTACATTTTTGGAACCTGGCATATTCACTCATTTCACCCATGTTTTGTGGCAGCGCCCCATATTCTGTGTTATAGGCGGTGGCTGACTTTACCATTGATGCGACAATCGCGGAGGCCTCCTTTTGTTTAGCTTTGTCTGCCGCTGACATGAATTGTGGGATAGCTATGGATGATAGTATTCCAATCATCATGACAACAACAATTAGTTCAACTAAAGTAAATCCTTCATCATGAAAGGATTTATTTAGAACATTATTTAAAACTTTTTCTTTTCTAATGACAGGACTAAAGAAAGAAATGGTTTTAGACATTTGATAATCTTTTAGAAATTTTTTCATTCTTAAAATTTATGCTTCAAAAAGCTAAGTATCATATAACTTTTATTGTATATAATATTTAATATTTTGACTATTAACTTAAAAAATCAACATAACAGTTGTTTGATACAAATTATATGCTGAGTAAAAAAATAAATAAATTAATATAGGGAAGTAGATAAT
>MDTG01202421.1_pt1 | contig 19397 bp, 16 predicted proteins | sample 811421 | NCBI WGS metagenome assembly MDTG01 (sample SAMN05326645, study PRJNA326480) | marine metagenome | isolation source: seawater | place: Pacific Ocean: South East | collected 2011
TCACAAATAAAAAGTTTGATTTCAAAAGGTCATTATGTTTATCCTCATATTCATACTCATTGGGTTGATGCTAAATATGATAAAGAACTTAATCAATGGAATTTATCGAATATTGAGAAATATCGTTTTGATTCTATGTCAAAAAAGAAAAGAGAAAATATATTTAGGGAATCTTGTGATTTATTATTAGAAATAATTCAAGAAAATAATAAAAGTTATAAAATGGAGGGGTTTCGTGCTGGTGGATGGTGTATTCAACCTTTTGAAAATTTTGTTTCCTTATTTATGGAATATGGAATTATTGCAGATTTCAGTGTTTTGGCTGGATCAAAGAAAAATACTAATACTTTAAAATTTGATTTTTCGTCGATTAAAACCAATTCTTTACCTTACCGCTTTTCTGATAATGAGACAATTCCGGTAGAATCTGGCAAGTTTATTGAATTTCCGATTACTAGTATAAATATAAATACAAATAGCTTCTTTAATTGGCTGTTAAATGCGGTTTTATGGAGAACAAATCATGGAAAAAATTTTGGTGATGGTAGCGGAGTTCCGTTTATAAATTACGAAGATGATATAGTATATGATAAAAATATGGAAATGATATCTATTGAACTATTAAATAGATATAAGCTTAAATCTTATAAAAATTTTTTACATAATAACAATTATATGCATTTTATTAGCCACCCTAAAATGGTATCTAGTCATAATATATCTAATTTTAAAAAATTAATACATTTTTACTTGAATAAGTATGACATTAATTTTGATTGGAAAAAAATTCAAATCTAAGATTCGCAATGATTTGAGTAATGAATTATAATCATGAAAATATATTCAAATAATAAATAAGTATTTTATTATTTTTTATTAACCTAAATATGATTTTACATAATGTTTAATATTTATTATCAATATCCACAATATTTGTGGGCAAATGAAATTTATTCGCTAATTCAAAAATACAATCTTCTTGAAAGAAGGACTTTAATTGATGCTCCTTGCGGTAACGGAGTTATATCTTATTGGTTGCATAAGAAATTTAATATTAATCGAATTGAACTAATTGATAATTCAGAAAAAGATATTGAAACTGCTGAAAAATATTTACCGTTTATGGATATATCTTGTAAAAATATTTTAGACTTAGATTCAAATTTAATTAAGGATGATATTTGGCTTTTTATTAACTCCCTTTATTGTTTAAATGATGGAGAATTAATCATAAATCATCTGAAAAAAAGATCAAAATATATTATTGGTATTTTTCCTCATATTGATCACATAAATTATAAAAGCTTTTTTGAAAAGAATCCAAATTTTATAAACCCTACAGAGCTTAATGTGAGTGATACTATTAGGTTATTTAATTCTGCAGGATATGATTTGTTGTATAAAAATAGTATTACATATTTTCCTTATCATAAATATACTTTTCGTGGGAGTAGAGTAATATTCAATCTTTTTGATAACTTTTTTTCGGCGAGAAAAGGAGCCTATTGGATTTCTTTATTTAAAAGAAGGTAGCTCCTGTAAATTTTATTATTTATGGTTTTTATACGGTTATATTAATAATTGATTTGTCAAAAAATGCCTTATGATGATAGTTTTCTAAGTTATACTTATCAAAAAACTTATCTTCAGTCATTGGCAAAGTTTGGTTTAAAAGTTCTATTACTTCTTTTTTATTATATGCTGATATTAATTCAATAGATGAGTCTTTTATAATTTCTTTATTTAGGTTAATAGGAGCGAATATAGTTTTATATCCACAAAACATTCTTTGGAAATTTAATTGAGAACGTGATGATACGGCTGTATTTACATTTTGAAAATATCTATGCGGAGATTCTTTTAATTTAGTAAAAGATAAATTTTCAGGCCCTAATAGATCTTTATAGTATTTTATTGCCGTATTATAATTTCTTTCAGAATTTCTTTCATACGGATGAAGTAAAATTACAACTTTTTTCTCCTTATTTAACTTTTTGTAATTCTTCAAAATTTTTAGTAAAGATTTTTCTGAGGACCATAAAGGATTAAATATATGTTTTTCTTTTTCTCTAAAAAATGATCCGCTTGATATAAATCCAATATCATATACGTACTTATTGTTTTTACTTGTTAGGTAAGGAATACATTCATTATAGTTTTCAATAGGCCACTCTAATATATTATTAAATATCCAGTTATCTTTATACTTATCAATATCGTATTTATGATGAGGTATAGTAGTACAAAATGTATCACAATATACATACTCAAAATGTGATTCCATTGGTACACTTGGAGGAATTTTATATGTTTTTATTCCATATAAATCATAGAGATAGGAAAGAATATTTGAGTCTGGTTCAAAACATGAATAATCAAAAACTATTTTAAATTTATATTTTTTTAAAATCAGTAAGAATGATATCCATTCAAAAAATTGCAATATTATTAATGCAATAGCGCCTTTATAGTTTTTAAATGAAATTAAATAAAGGGGATAAATCACTAGAATCATAAAAATTAAAATTAGCACACAGCTAATTTTATTTATAATCCCAAAAATGAAAAGGTCTTCTCTTGTAATTCCTAGTGATGGTTTTTCAAAATTGATATTATCAAAATAAATAAATCTTTTTTGAAGAGTTGAAGGATGATCATTAGATAGTAATGATTTATTTCCATTATTTAAATGAAACTTCTTACTTTTTTTAAAAATTAATTTTAATGCATATTTAAAATATCTAGCTGGCAGCAGGAAATTTATATTATTCAAATTAAGACGAAAACTTTTATAGTATATTAATGGATAGGTAATGATTTTAAATTTTTTATTAAAAAAAGAACTTAAGATACATCGAAAGAAAACTGCTAATATTTTAAATGGAAGCATTGTTTAAATTATTAAAGATATGAAAAATATTTTATTTTTTACTTAAATCAATTATTCTATCGCAATATTTTAAGCTAGTTTCTCGATGAGCAATAATAATAATTGTTAGGTTACTTTTAGTTAGATTTTTGATTGAATTAGTGATCTCTCTCTCAGTTATATTATCAAGTGCTGAAGTGGCTTCATCAAAGATTAATATTTCTGCTTGTTGATACAATGCCCTTGCGATACCTATCCTCTGTCTCTGGCCGCCAGAAAGCTTTACACCATTTTCGCCTATATTCTCATTAATTCCATTAGGCATTTCTTTGACTACATTCCATAACTTTGCCTGTTTAAGTACCGTTTCTAAGAATTTTATATTGATGTCATTATCATCTATACCAAAAGCAATATTTTCTTTTATTGTACCATCAAGTAAAAAAACATGTTGATTAACATACCCAATTTTTGTTCTAAAGCTTGCTAAAGTGCTTTGGGTTAATTCTCTATCATCAATAAAATAAGATCCTGATGTTGGTGATAAAAAACCAAGTATGATATTTAGAATGGTTGTTTTTCCTGAACCTGATTCTCCTTTAATACCTAATTTCTCTCCTTTATTTATTATTAATGAAAAATCATCTAATATTTTATTTTTTTTATTTGGATAAGAAAAACTGATTTTTTTTAAATGTAATTTATTTTTAAAAATAAGATCAATATCTTTTGTTTTTTCCCTTAAAGTGTTAGATATATTTTCTAAAATGATTGGAAAGACCCATTTAGTTTGAGTCATACTATTTAATGAAGTTACAATTCTATTAATAGATGGGGTAAGTCTATATCCAGCTATTGCAAGAAGGCTAAGAGTCGAAATTATTTCATTCGTATTTTCTAAGAAATAAATGCCATAAATGGTTATGGCACATATTGAAAACATGAGTGCTGTTTCTATGATTTTTGAAGGAGCATAGTTATTTACTGTTGATTCAACTTCAACTTCAATTAGATCTTTTATTTTATTTTTTATCTTATTCGCAAAATAAGTCTGTTTACCACTAATCATGATATCCGTATAACCATGTATTGCTTGATAATAGTTTTTTGTAAGCTGGGGGATAATTATTTTTCTTTGGAGACCTAAATTAAGTGATCTTTTTTGGACCCACATATAGAATAAATAAAAAGGGGGAAAAACTAGGAATGCTAGTAGAAGAGCTACTTTAAAATTATAAAATACTATTGCGGAGCAAATCAATAATGTCAGTATTATTTCATTTATGATAATCAATGCACCCATAACTTGCATACTGCCAAACCAGAAAGTAGCTTGATTTATATCTCTCCATATTGTGCTTGAATTTGTATCAGTAAAAAATAAAAAACCTTTTTTATAGTACGCTCCATGAAGTTTTATAGCAAGGTCCCTGTATATTGAATAACTAAATTTAGAGCAGTATTTTATTATCAATAAGCTTAGTATGTTTTTTATGATTATAAGAAATAATAGACAAACAGAAAAAAATAGAATTAAATCATTGCGATGTGTAAAGCCCAAAAACTCATATATGAATTTTCCAATTAAATTATCTATATGAAAAGTCGTATCAAATATAGATAAAATTACAGGAAATATAGCACCTAAGCCTATTATTTCGAATATAGATTGTAAAAATAAAAGAAAAACAATGAATGGTAACTTTGTGTTTTTCTCTTTCGGCAGAATTGATATTATTTCTTTTAATGTTTTAAAAAATTCTTTCATGTATTATAAGTTTGAATAATTAAAGATTAATTAATTGGAATTATATAATTAAGTTAAATATTGTGGTTAACATATAGTTATAATCTTAGAAATTAAGTTATCGATAAAACTTAATGATTATAACAGTATAACTAATCAATTTAAATTAATAAATTTATCGTTAACAAAATAGGCTTTATGAAAATATATGTTTGATAATAAATCGATACTTATTACCGGAGGAACAGGTTCTTTTGGTAAAAAATTTGTCAGTACTTTACTAGAAAAATATAACCCTTCAAAATTAATTATTTATTCTCGCGATGAGTTAAAGCAGTTTGAGATGCAAAATTCAGATACCTTTTCAAGGTTAAACACAGAAAATAAGATAAGATATTTTATAGGAGATGTTAGAGATTATAAAAGATTAAAAATGGCTATGGAAGACGTAGATTTTGTAGTTCATGCAGCTGCATTAAAACAAGTCCCTACTGCAGAGTACAATCCTTTTGAAGCAGTAAAAACGAATATTATTGGTGGCCAAAACGTAATCGAGGCCGCACTAGAAAATGAAGTCGAGAAAGTTATTGCTTTAAGTACTGATAAAGCTGCTGCACCTATAAACCTTTATGGCGCTACTAAACTGACTTCTGACAAATTATTTGTTGCTGCAAATAATTACACAGGGTTTAGGAATATTAAATTTTCAGTAGTAAGATATGGTAATGTGATGGGAAGTCGTGGTTCGGTAGTACCTTTTTTTATGAAACATAAAGATAATGGTTTTCTGCCTATTACTGATGATAGGATGACCAGATTTAATATAACATTAGAAGAAGGCGTAGATTTTGTCATTAATTGTTTTAAAAATATGTGGGGAGGCGAACTTTTTATTCCAAAAATTCCTAGTTACCGTATTTTAGATGTTGCAAAAGCAATAGCCCCTGATGCAGAGATAAAAATCGTTGGTATCAGGCCTGGAGAAAAAATTCATGAAGAAATGATTACTGAGACTGATGCATTAAATTGCGCAGAATTTGAAAAATACTTTGTCATTCTTCCTGCTGTTGAGCTCTGGGATAAATCAAAATTTCTTATTGAAAGTAGTGATAATGAAGGTAAGCTTTGCAACTCTAATTTCTCATATAATAGTGGGAATAATACTAGCTTTTTAAGCGTCGAAGAAATAAAAGATTTAATAGAAAGAATATGATTAATTATGGTAAGCAGTTCATTGATCAGTCTGATATCGAAGAGGTAAAAAAGGTATTAGAAGGTGATTGGCTAACCCAAGGACCTCATATTGAGAATTTTGAAAACAAACTAAGTTCTTATTTTAATGCAAAATATGTATGTGCTGTATCAAATGGGACAGCTGCATTACATTTGGCCGGTCATGCCTTGGGATGGGGCGAGAATGATTTAGTTATAACCAGTCCAATAACTTTTTTAGCAACAGCAAATTCAATAATATATTCTGGTGCTAAGCCTGATTTCGTAGATATTGATGCTAAGAGTTACACGTTAGATTTGAACAAATTAGAGGACAGAATTAATTTTTTTAAAAAAAATAATAAATCTGTAAAAGCAATTATAGGAGTTGATTATGCTGGGCATCCATGTAACTGGGAAGAATTATCTTATTTATCAAAAAAATATAATATTCAATTAATAAATGACAATTGCCATGCTTTGGGAGCAGAATATAATGGCGATAAGGGCTACGCTGTAAAGTTTGCAGACATAGTTACCCAGAGTTATCACCCGGTTAAACACATAACTACTGGAGAGGGAGGCAGTATATTAACAAATAATGCTAGTTATGATAAAAAAGTAAGATTATTGAGATCGCATGGTATGGTAAAAGAAGAATATCAATCTGATGAACAAAATGGGCCTTGGTATTATGAAATGCACGAATTGGGTTATAACTATAGAATAACAGATATGCAAAGTGCACTTGGGACAAGCCAGTTGAAAAAATTAGATGAATTCATTATCAAAAGACGATCTATTGCTATGTCATATAATAATGCGTTCAAATCAATACCATATGTTACTATACCTTATTGCGACAAAAACATTTTTCATTCTTATCATTTATATCCGCTTCTTATTGATTTTAAAAAATTTTCCATAACTAAGATAGAGTTTTTCATTAAAATGAAAGAGATGGGAATAAACTTGCAGGTACACTATATCCCAATACATTTTCAGCCTTATTATTCATCTAATTTTGGATTCCAGAAAGGAGATTACCCAATATCAGAATCTTTTTATCAAAATGAGGTTTCTTTGCCAATTTACCCTGGTTTAGAAAATGAAAAAGTTGATTATGTAATTAATTGTGTAAAAAATATATTGGCAAATCAAAAAAACGAATGAATAAAAGTAAGAAGGGCAGATATTTTTATGAATATTGCTGTTATTCCAGCTAGGGGCGGTAGCAAACGTATCCCTAATAAAAACATTAAAGAGTTTTGTGGCAAACCAATTATATATTGGCCAATAAATGTTGCTAAAAGTAGTGGGTTATTTGATAAAATTATAGTCTCGACCGATAGTAAGGAAATTGCTAAAATATCAAATGATTGTGGTGCTGAAACTCCATTTATCAGACCAAAAAATATTTCAGATGATTTTAGTACAACTGGTGAGGTTATGGAACATGCAGCTAGTTGGTTAATTAAAAATGATTTGAGTGCTGACTATTTATGTTGTATATACCCAACTTCAGTTTTTTTAGATCAGACTTATTTAAAAAAAGGGTTTGAAAAAATAAAGGAAGGGAAGTGGCTATATTCTTTTAGCGTTTCAGAGTTTAAATCATCTGTTTATAGATCTTTTATTAAATCCAAGAATGGAGGCATTAAAATGCTCTTTCAAAGTCACTATAATACTAGGACTCAAGATTTATCTAAAGTTTATTATGATGTTGCCCAGTTTTACTGGTCAAAGTTATCAACTTGGAAAGAATGTAAAAAAGTATTTGATGAATATTCTTTTCCAATAATTATTCCTTCTCATAGAGTACTAGATATAGATACAATTGAAGAATTTGAAAAGGCAGAAATTTTATTTAAGTCATTAAATTGTAATTAAAAACAATTTTTAAAAAGATATTATTGAAAATAATAAATGAAAATCTTTATAAGAACTGACTCTAGTCATAAAATTGGTACTGGGCATGTAGTAAGATGTATAAATTTAGCGAATCTATTAAAATCAAAATATTCTGATATTACTTTTATTTGTAGAAAATTATCTGGCAGTATTTCCAATAGAATTTTGAGTTACGGTTTTAAACTGATTGAACTTCCAAGGCAAATAAAAAGAAATTCAGAAATACAAAACATTCAAAATGAAAACGTTTGGTTAAATGTCTCGTATATAAAGGATGTAAAAGAAACAATCTCTGTAATTAAAGATTATAAAGTTAATTGGCTAATTATAGATCATTATGGGATCGATTTTCAATGGCAAAAACAAATAAGAAAAAAAGTTAATAGAATTATGGTGATAGATGACTTGGCAAATAGAATCCATGATTGTGACATATTACTTGATCAAAATTATGTAAACAATATAAATAATCGTTACTCTAAAAAAGTTCCGGATAACTGCAATCTTCTTCTTGGTCCAAAATATGCTTTACTTAGCAAAGATTATAAGGACTCAAAAACATTTTCAAGAAACTTTAAAAGAAGTAGAAGACATATATTATTATTTTTTGGAGGATCAGATAGTCAGAATTTGACAACCAGAATACTAAATATACTATTAACAATAGAACAAAATTTAATGTCCGTAAATATTGTAATTAACAAAAATAATCACCAATACGATAGATTGTGTAAAATTATTGAAGATTATAATAATGTTATAATTCATACTAATCTACCTAGTTTGTCTGGTCTAATTAAAAAATCAGATTTTGCTATTGGTTCTGGAGGTGTAAATTTACTTGAAAGATGCGTCTATGGTCTTCCTTCAATAGTTATAACTACTGCGGACAATCAAAAAGAAAGTTCAAAATCATTAAATGACATAGGAGCCATTAATTTAATAGGCCACTATAATGAAATTAATGATGATATTATTATTAAATCTATAATGCAGGTAATGAGTGATATAAAAGTATTATCCGAGCAATCGATAAAAGCAAAAAATGTAATGAAAAATTGGAATCTTGAGCATTTATCACAATATTTAGAAAAAGTATTTGTTTAATAATTTTTTAAAATGAATAAAAATAATTTCTTAAAAATTAAATTAGATATACTATCAAATAACTTTGTTCCAAATTCATTTATTTCGAAAGATAAACAAACCTTTTATTTCAAATGGATTATGCGGTGTGATTCTAAAAAACTATTAGAGATACGAAATAGTAGATATGTTAGAATAATGATGAATGATACAAAACCAATTTCAATTAAAGAGCATAATAATTTTTTATTAAACTATTCCGATTTACCAAGAATAGATTTTATAATATGTGATAAAAAATATAATCAGTTGATTGGCTCCGTTAATTTAAATCTAACTGAACTTGGGTTGGAAATTGGAAAATACATTGGTGATAAAAACTTTTTAGGAATTGGGATTGCTAAGCAAGCCATGATCCAATTTTTAGAATACTTGCAATTATATTTTCCTCAATGCTCTTTTTTTTCGAAAACCAAAAAAGAAAATATTGTTAATATTGCATTAAATGAAAAGCTTGGATTTAAATTTTATAAAAAAATTGGTAAAGAATACATATTGATGAAAATGGGTAAAAAATAATGTGTGGATTTGTTTGTATAGTCAGAAAAAATTATACTTTTTCAAAAAGTCAGATAAATATTCCAAAACATTTATTAGAACATAGAGGGCCTGATCATACAAGGGAGATTGTACAAGATAATGTAGTTTTTCGACATTGGAGATTATCCATAGTAGATTTAACAGAAAATTCGAATCAACCTGTAGTCCAAGATGGAAGAATATTTGTTTATAATGGAGAAATATATGACTATAAAACAATTGGCCAAAGGTTTAATATAAAAGAAGACGGTGATACTCGAACAATTTTTTCATTATTAAAAAAGAAGAATGGGTTTGAAAATATTCAAAATTCCTCGGGTTTTTACTCTTTTTTATTACATAATATAAGTAGAAATGTAATTTTTGGCTCTAGAGATAGGTTCGGTAAAAAACCATTGTTTTATTATTATGATTCAGAAACAGCTATTTTTTCATCTGAAGAAAGGGGTATACTACCATTTTTAGATAATAAATCAATTAATTACAGCTCTCTAGGTGAGTACCTTTTATATAAAAGTAGATTTAATGGTAAATCATGTTTTAATAACATATATGAAATACCTCCTGGCTCATTTTTTGAATTTAATATTGCTAAATGGAAGATTAATTTTTCTAATGATTGGTCAAACTATTATCAGTCTGATATAAAAAATAGTTTTTTTACAAATGATACTAATCACAATTTTGATAATCATAATAATCTTGAATCATCATTAATCAATGCTGTGGAAAAAAGAATCAGTTGCGATGTTCCTGTACAGATAGCCCTATCAGGAGGGCTTGATTCAGCTACGATTACAAGCTTATCAGTTGCATCTAGTTTTAATGAAAATTTGTTAAGGACAATAACAGTTGGGTTTTCTTTAGGAATTGACGAATCTTATGAAGCGAAATATTTATCTGAAAATTTAAATTTGAATAATAGAAAAGTAATATTTAACAACGATTTAATTTTTGACTATTTAAAAGATTGTATAATTGCAATGCAGGCTCCTTTAGACCACCCACATGCCTTAGCTTATTATTTGCTATGTAATGAAGTAAGAAAGAAAGGCAAAGTCTTAATTACTGGGGAGGGTGCAGATGAACTATTTTTTGGTTATGATCATTATAAAAGTTTTTCTGGTAATTCTTTTGCTTTTAGAGAATTTTTAAGTGAAAATGATGAAAATTTCTTTATCACGAATAATGGGAATTCACTTTTTTCATTATTAAGAGAGAATTCCAATATTACTAATTTAAGGTATGAATCTTTGGTCTCCCCATACAAATCAAGAGATATGGAAATAAAGACTCATCTCCTTTCACTTCTACAGAGAAATGACAAAATGAGTATGGCTAATTCTGTTGAAATTAGAGCGCCTTTTCTTGATCCGTTTATTGCATCTATTGCACTGAATATTATCAGTCCTGATACAAATATGGAGAATAAGTCTTTTATCAGAAAAATATTTACAAGATTAAACCCTAAAATCAAAATAAAATCACAAAAGAATGGATTTAGAGTTCCGATAGATGAAAATATAGAATATATTAAAAATCACAAGGAAGGTGCCTACTACATTCAATTAGCTAGTAAGATGATAGAACAATGCTTTGATTTTAAAGTCGATAATAGTAGGAGATTATCACCAAGATTAATTTGGTCATTGATTAATATTGGTTGTTTTTTAGAATGTTATGATAATTAATTTCAATTAATCAATTTATGGATAGAGCTGAATTATTAGATCAAAACCTATTAGAATTTGGCATTTTTCATTTTGTGTTAGGTGAAGGTGCAAAATTACCAGGAATATTATCAAATGGTTTTCCAGATTATGATTTTTTTCAATTGGAATGTGAAAATAATCATAATAATAAAATAAAAGACCTAGAGGATTGGTTCGAGTTTAAACTCACAAGATGGTGGGAAAGCGAAAAAAATGGATTAAGTATATTTTGCTCTGGAGGTATTGATAGTTCTGCATTAGTTGCAACAATTCAGGAGTCAAGATTAGATTTTAATTTAATTCATACTACTTATTTAAATCATGATAATAATGATATGGAAAAATTTTACTATCTAATCAGTAAGTTTCCAACTAATGCGTCAGTTGTTTCACTAGGAAGCAAACAATATAGAAAAGGTATGGAGTTGCTTAAAAAAAATAATTCATTGCAAAATACTTATGGGCCAACTTTAATGTATGTCTTGCATACTTTGAAGAAAAAAACTTTTAAAAATATTGTAACTGGCTCTGGACCTGATGAGTTATTTTATGGTATGGAAAAATATTCTTTTAAATATTTTCATTCAATAAAAAATATGGATATAATTAAGGGTTTAGAATTAATTGATCCATCATACAATCAAAAAGCATTTGAATCAATTCTTAATCAATATGGATTAGAATTAATGAGGGAAATAAAAAAAAAGAGAGAAAGTTTGTATGCTTCAATTGCAAAAAACTCAATATCAATTTTTGAAGCCCAACGGATGTTAGCATATTTAACTGTTACCTCGCAGCATATTAAAATGTTTGATGAGATTGGAAGTATCAATAGTAAAAAACACATAGCGCCTTTTTTAGATCCGATGTTTGTGAAAAAATGTTTTTCTATACCTATTGAATTATTAATTGACAATTCAAATCTTGATAATGTAGAGATAGGTAAAAAACATTTGAAAAAATTCTTAAATAAATATTGCTCAAACAATCATATTAAATCAAAAAAAATTGGATTTCATGCTCCTACTACAAGATTTATGTATAATAATTTTTTTGAAAAATATTTTTCTAATATTGATAATAAATTATTACCTAATTTCATTGATAGAGATAAGGTTAATAGATTGATTAAACATCGTTTTCAACCTTCAAATAAATATAAAATTATTGATTATTTTTTATTTAGCATATTCCAGCTGATAGAACACTCACAAAGTGAAGATTATTGATTGGAGAATATAGTGTGTTAAAAATTGAAAATAGAAAAATTGGATCGGGTTATAAGCCTTTTATAATTGCTGAAATGTCTGGGAATCATGACAAATCGTTAGAAAAGGCATTGGACATAGTTGAATCTGCAGCAGAGTGTGGAGCAGACGCAATTAAGTTACAGACTTATAAACCAGAAACAATCACACTCAATATTGAAACTGATGATTTTCTAATTAAAGATGAAGATAATTTATGGAAAGGGCAATCTTTATTTAAATTATATGAGCAGGCATTTACGCCATGGGAATGGCATTCGCCGATTATTAATAGGGCTAAAGAATTAGGCTTAATCTGTTTTAGTTCTCCTTTTGATGATACTGCCGTTGAATTTCTTGAGGATTTGAATGTACCTGCGTATAAAATTGCATCTTTTGAAAGTATACATATACCCCTACTAAAAAAAGTCGCCAGTACACGAAAACCTGTAATAGTTTCAACAGGATTATCTACAGTTTCTGAAATATCTGAGGCTGTATCCACTTTAAAGAATGCGGGATGTAATGATATAATTTTATTAAAATGTACTAGCAATTATCCTTCAAGCCCCAAAGATAGTGATATTTTAACAATTCCTCATATGCGTGATTTATTCAATTGTGACATTGGTCTTTCTGATCATACTATGGGAATAGGTGCTTCTATTGCAGCTGTAGCTCATGGAGCTGTTATGATTGAAAAACATTTTACTTTAAATCGTCAAGAAAGAAGTGTCGATTCAGAGTTTTCCTTAAACCCATCAGAATTAAAATCTTTAGTTACTGAAAGTAAAATTGCATGGGAGTCACTTGGAACTATAAAATATGGGCCAAACGAATCTGAAATAAATTCTTTAAAGTTTAGGCGATCAATTTATGTATCAGAAGATATAAAAAAAGGTGAAGAGTTTTCAAAAAAAAACATTAAAGTAATTAGACCAGCTATGGGCTTACATCCCAGATATTTTGAATCTATAATTGGTAGAAAATCTAAATCTGATTATAAAAAAGGCACACCCATAAACTTAGATATGATTTTATGAATTTAATATTCATAATTAAACTATCCTTTATACCATAATTATTCTCATAATTTAATTACTATGATAGAGAATTTTTTGAATAATCTTTTGAGTCATATAAGCATCTTTTAAAGTCGCGGATTTTTTTGGATTATCTCCATTAATTATGTTCTTCATTTCAATTGCTTGCTCTAGAAACCCTGGTTTGATAGCATTTTTGGTAATCGGAAATGAAGATATTTTGTTTATCTCTTTAGGTATATATCGACGTAATGGAAGATCATTAGTTGGCTCTAATATCTCCATTCCTTCAAATAATCTACAAATTTCAAAAGGTTTTATTTCCAGCCTTTGAAAATTACTATCTAGATTAATAGAAAAATTTGAAGGTGAGTTCCAATTCATTATAAGAGATATTTTATCACCTCTATCATTTTGTAATGAACATAATCTTCCCCCAGTTGAAGAAATTTTTTCTATATTAGAAATTTTTAAATCACCAAATAAATATATTAAAAGGTCAATACCGTGGACGGAATTTAATAAAACTGGTTTATACTTATCTTTTGATTTGAAGTTTATACTTTCCGGTAATTCCATCCTACAGTTAATAATATCATTAGACATTACAAATTTTTTTGCTTCAGATATTGTGCTGTAAAACCTTCTATTATAAGCTACTCTAATTTTTGGATAAGGTTCATTTAAATACTTTTTTAAAAAACTTAAATCCGTTGACACAGGTTTTTCAATTAAACATAGTTTATTTAAACTAATAATTTTATCAAGATAGTGATGATTATATTCAGTGTCGATTGCTACTAGAATTAAGTCCCAATCTTTCTCTGCTTCAATTAATTCATAGGGGTTACTATAGTAATTATCAATATTGTATTGATTTGAAAAGTTTTGAGCTCTCTGCGAATTTTTTTTTGCACTGCAATGACATATATCAAATCCGGCCTTTTTAAAGGCTTCTATATGAAAATGGGATATAATCCCTGAACCAATTATTGCTAATCTAGGTTTCCTCATGAAATCATCCATTTTTTATAATAATATTTTTTTGGGAGTGTTTTATTTATAATTTGATTTTTTTTTGTCAAAGATGCTATCAATGCGTATATGATACTTCTAGTAGCAATAATTTCTCGATTTGAATCTAAATTTTTGTTTTTCTCATCTAGTAATGTATCAACCAATTTATTGAAACCGGTATTATAGTTTGGCTTAAATTTTAAATTTTTATTTTCATTTGGGATGCCCAATCTTATTATTCTGGGGTCTTGCTTAATCTCATTTTCATCTCTTTGGAAAATTGATAATGACATATCTTCATTAATTCTAATTTTTCCTTTAGGACAAATTATTTCAGCAGTTGGTCTAACGCTTGAATGATTAGTTGCGTTAATAATCAATTTTTTTTTATTTGAAAAATTCCAGATAGCACTTCCCTCAAAAAAATTTAAATTTTTTTGTCGTGGATTAATCAAGTCATTTTTAAGACTGCTAATAACATCAATGGGGTAAGAATTAAATATAGATATGGCTAAATCTAAATAATGGATTCCGTTCGTCACAATTCCAAAAGCCCCACCATTAAAATTTATTATTTTAGGCGAACCGCCTAAGTAATTATTTGAAAGGTCATTTATCTTCTTTGGGATTTCTGAATATCTCCATCCAAACCCACCGATGAACCTAATTTTATTTTGTTTTGATAGTTCAAGTAGATGATCAAGGCTATTAATTGAATTTGATATTGGTTTTTCAATAAAAAAGTTTTTAATGCCAAAATTGTAAAGGTGAATTAAGCTATCATAATGCTGAGTCCCCCAATTTGATATAATACCAATTTTTGGCAAATTTATTTTTTTAATTGTTTTTTTTGCGGAATTAATAGAACGAAATAGGTAGCAATTAGTGAAATTAAATTTATCTTTTTTCCATTTTTGTATTTCACTTGAAGGATCTATAAATATGAATTGGTTTTCTTTTGAAAAAAAGAATTCAGCATGTTTTTTTCCAATAGATCCCAAACCTACAATTATAAATAAACGCGAATTTTTTGTGGCCATATTTTCTTGCTATCTGATTTATAAGAAATCGATACTAATTTGCATTTAATTCTTTTTTAACAAAAACCAACTAATATCATCTAGTGCAAATAAGTTATCCCGTTGATAAACGAATCCGTAATCAACTAGATAAAGATCATTATATATATCTAGTATATCGCCAGCAAAGTCTCTCTTAAACATCTTATCCTCATTGCCTCTATACATAATCATTTGAGGAGTAGGATTATAATATTCGCAAATAAGTATATAATTTTTACTTGAATTATAAATTTTTTCATAGACGTCTTTTAAATAATCAGGGTTAATATGGATCAATACTCCTTTTGTAAAAACCATATCATATTTTTTTTTATTAGTCCAATCTAGGATAGATTCATTGTAAATATTATTTTTATCAACTATTTTTCTTAATTCATCTATAGCTGATTTATTTATTTCCACAGCGCTTAATTCTGTTGATGGTAGTATTTTTTGCAAAGCTTTAAGATTCATACCAATATTTGATCCTAGTTCAATGCAACTGTTTATCTGATTACATTTGGATAGCGCATTGGTAAATAAATTTATATTTGCTGCTAATAGTTCATCACTTTTATTTCTATCAATGTAATCTTTCGCAAAATCACCAGTCCAAAATTCTTCTTGTTTTGTTTTATAATCCATATTCTTCCTTTTTAAAATGAATGATCACCACCCATAATACCACTATCATTAAATTCAAAATACCATGCTTTTATAAATGGATTATCTGAGTTTACAGTAACCCAAATTGGTAAATTTTTAGAAAATTTAATTAACTCTTTATCAAAAGTAATTCTAAGTTGTCCATTTGGAGCTATAATATAATCTCTTTCAATTGATTCTTTCTGCTCATTATTATAAAAACATACTTTTATATTGGCAATTTTATCATAGTTCTTTATGAAGCTGGAATTTTCAATAATACCTAAAGATTCCCCGCTATTAATTAGTGGGAACCATTTAAAAGTACCTTTTTTCTGCAATGTATTTATGTTAGATAAATAAGAAGCAAAACATATGTTTGTTGGAATGTCATATTTTTTATTTTTTTTGCCAATATTTAGTCCATACTTTAATCGAGATGGTATCTGTGATTTATCTTCCCAGGTTTTTATTAAGTTTGCTCCCATTACATTATCTTTTGGTATATTAAGTTGAGTTAAAATTTTACCCATAGATATTTGAACAAATTTATTTTTATTCATACTCATAAAGTTAGCCTTAGATCCTATGATTTTTCCTTCAGAATCATAAAATTGAATACTTATAGAATGTTTAGATGGTGAATATATTGGATAAAGCTTTAACTCAGTATACCAATCATCATTAACTAATAGAGGTATAAAAACAGTTGAATCATATAGTTCATTTTGATGATTATTTGTCCAATAGGCGTCTTTAGAGTTGTTTTGTGAGTTATCATAAAATGTATGAGTTATGCTATGTGAGTTTGTTTCTGTTTCTAAATTACCTGCAATGAATCTTGGGAAAAACCCTTTCAAATTATGATCAATTTTAATTGTGCCAATATCATTTTTTAGATATTTTTCTATATCCAAAAACTTTTTTAAATGAATGAATTTGGTCTCAAATGGTTTTATTGATTCTAGACTTAATTCTTTTTTAATTATGACATTTTCTTCTTTAATTAATTCTATATTTATTTTTGGAGTTTCATTATCCAAAGGTCCATTAACAAAAGAAAAGAATGGTTCAACATTCTTTCTACTAATTATATCAAAGCCGCTTTCTTTTACTTTGAACGCTTCATTATTTTTCATATCTTCAAAATCATTGTAAATCCTACCGGTAGTATGAACTAATGTTGAACTCATATTATTGTAATAATTGATAACAAATGCAGGGTAGGGAAATACCAAGTCTACATTAGAAAAAATCTCTAACTCTATTGAGCCTATGAAATTTTGATATTTTTTTTCAGTCTCTTCTAACAAATATTTTAAATCGATCTCTGTAGAGGAAGGTGAAGTTATTTGGCTAGATTTTCTAAGTATTACTTCGCCTTCTTGATTCCTTAACGTGTACAGTAAACCTATTTCTTTAATATTTTTTTTTATGATCCAATAACCCATAAATAATATTCGACTATTTATTTTATCGTTTGAGATTACAGGGAAAATCGCAGATCCCTTGTATATAGGCTTTCTATTTAAATCAATGCTTTCACCTGGTGATTTTATTGATATGAGATGATTCTTAAAACTTTTCATCAGATTAATTATTTTAAAATATATTAGTAACTATTTTTTTTAAAAAATAAATGATTATGGGGATTTTCTTTAAAAAGAGCACATGGTGCATGTTTAATAAAGGAAGGTTGATTTTCCAAACCAATTATATTTTCTTTTTTTTCAAAATATTCAGGAACTATATCATGACCTGGTGTAAAATTTGCATGGTATATTGTTCTAATTGTAGATTGTTTGTAAACGGCTCTGTGATAACCCATACCACCGCAAAAAATAAATAATGTTCCTGCATTGCCAATGCAATTAATGATTTCAAATTTATTTTCAATATTTTGTTTATCTAATATGTCTCTATTGAGTGTTTTGTTTTTTTCTTTAGTTGATTTAAGTGCGTATTCCATATGAGTATCATCTACAGTGAGATCATTTAATAGCAGCATAAATGTTATTTGATGTAAGTTAGAATCTATATGCCATTTTGAGGCAATGTCTTTCGAATTATTGTCTTTATATTCGTAAGTTTGTAATAAAGGCTGATTTCTGTAGAAAGGTTGTTGTTGAAATATTTTTGCAATTAGAGTAACCAGGTCTTTATTAAAATACCAATCAAATAGCTTTGGATCACCTAAACTTACTGTTTTTGCAAATGTACGACCAGTTGTAATTGCTCTATCGTCAATACAATCAGATAAAAAGTATTCATTGTCTATATTTTTAAAATATTCTTCATTATAAATTGTCTTTACCCAATCAAACTCGTTTTCAATTTTGATAATTCCATTTGACGAAAGTTCATTGTACCAGCTTTCTACTTTTTCAGACAGTATTAGTTCTTGAATCTTTTTCTCAGCTTTATAAAGATTATTCTTAATAACAATATTATCTTTCAATCTGGCACTATATGGATCGACAAAAGATATCTTTTTATATATTCTATTTAATGCGTTTTTAATGTACTGCATCTGATTTATTTAATTCGCTTACTATGCACTGTCATTAGCTTATTTAGTGTATCTATAATTATAAATAATTTTTAAAATATTATATATGCTATTTTAATACGAATTGAAATTAATGAATTTTATTTTATAATCTTTAATTTATTTATAGAGGTATTGTTCCTGAAGTCTACCATCATAATACCAATATTTCCACTTCCCTATTTTTTTACCCATATCATATTGCCCACTAATTCTTAATTGACCATTATCATACCATTCTTTAACTTTGCCATTTAGCATATCATTATTATAGTGCATTCCTTTTTCTTTATTTCCATTTAAATACCAAATACTTTTTTTACCAGATTTTCTATCTTTTGAATAAACTATTGATTTTCTTACATCCCCATCTGAGTAATAATAAACCCAATTACCATCTTTTTTATTATTAAAGTAAGAAGACATTAATCTTTTATTTCCATTAGAATACCAATAATTCCAAATACCGTGTTTTTTTCCATTATTATATTGTTTTTGAGATTTAATTTTTCCATTAGAATACCACTCTGTTTTTTTCCCATTTACAATAGTTTTAATAGTATCATCTTTTTTTCTTTCAATTTTATTGTGGCTGACAAATCCTTTTTGTATTCCATTATACCAATTGCTTTCAATCTCTTCCGTTAAACTAGAATCTAAGGAAGTCCATTTCCCATTTTTCATACCTAAGTTATAAGA
>MDTG01448421.1_pt1 | contig 19396 bp, 20 predicted proteins | sample 811421 | NCBI WGS metagenome assembly MDTG01 (sample SAMN05326645, study PRJNA326480) | marine metagenome | isolation source: seawater | place: Pacific Ocean: South East | collected 2011
AAGCCATTGTGCAGGATTTTCTTTAATCCACTTTTCTATATATTCAAAATATACTTTTTGAACTAAATCTTTAGAGCTTAAATTTTTATAATCATTAAAAGTCAAAGGTTTCTCTATAACAATATTAAATAATCCCCTTTTATCTCTTATTGAATATATAGGACATATCATTGTCTGATATTTTAGAGCCAGATTTGCAAAACCATCTGATGCAAAGGCTTCTTTATCAAAAAATTTAATCAAAGGTCCACTACTATCTCTTTGATCAACTAGTAAAGCTAAATCTCCTTTATTTTTTAAAACTTTGATCATATTTTTTGCACTATCTGAACCTTTTTTGTAAAAATAAGCATTATTCGTTTCACGTTTTTTTTGAATGTATTTGTCTATCATTTGATTATTTGCTTGCCTATAAACAGAATGAAGAATAAATCCCTCATTTAAAAGATAGTTTCTTGTAATTTCCCAATTACCAATATGTGCAGAAATAAATATTTTTGATCCATTATGATTTCGAATCAATGATAGATAGTCTTTATTTTCAATTGTTATATTTTTCCAATTAAATTTATCTAATTTAAAAAATTCAAAAAAAACCCTCCCGGTCTGTTCTAAGTTATTTTTAGTCATTTCAGATGTATCCATATTGATTAAAGAAATATTATTCGAGATTATTTTTTGATACTTAGAAAATTGACCAAAATTTTTCATCAAAAAACCCCCTACAGAAGAAGCTATGTTAAAACTGAATAGTTTAAATATATTTTGAACTATCACGTAGACTATATATTCAAAATATAATTTGAGTGATTTAGATATATTTTTCAATTTCTTTTGCTAATTGATCCTGATTTTCTGAAATAATTTTACCATAAATTATTCCTACTGAACTTTTAAATTCTGATGGAATTCTTATATGATCTTTTTCTGTTGTAATAAGAAAAGCATCATTTTTATTAGCTTCATCAAGTAACATAAACATATCATCAATTGAGTATTGGTGATGATCTGGAAAATCTTTCAACTTAACTAAATTAAGGTTCTCATTTTGTAGTTGTTCAAAAAATTTTTTATTAAAACCTAAACCAGCAAATACTATAAGCTTCTTTTCTTTTATCTCTTGACTTATAGAAATTTTATAATTTAAGACTTGCTTAAAATGATTTTGATTTAAATCTTTGCATATATTTGTATTTATTAAAAAAAAAATTTGTGACTTTTTTATTACAGTTTTTATAGTTTCTCTTAATGGACCTGATGGTACTAATAATCTATTTCCAAAAGATTGTATTGCATCATAAACATAAATTGACAAATCTTTGTGTATATTGAAAGATTGAAGTGCATCATCTAAAACTAAAATATTGGCTCCATCTTTTCTGGCTTCTTGAAAAGCCTGAAATTTATTCTTACTTACCCAAGTAGGGAAGTAATTAGACATCATTAAAGCTTCGTCACCAACCAATGTATAACTCATACTAGGTTTGACTTTTATAATATCATTTGAGGTCCCTCCGTACCCTCTTGAGATTATATGCGGGGTATAACCCATTTTTTCTAGCTCTTCACATAAAAATAAGACAGATGGTGTTTTTCCTGAGCCTCCTATTATTGCACTACCTACAGCTACTACTGGAATATCGGCCTTATGAATTTTAGTAATCTTTTTTTTTATGAAAGTTCCAAATGCCCATAATATTGATAAAGGAGATAATATTAATCCATAAAAAGAAATATTTTTGCTATACCAAAATTTAGGCGCTTTTAACATTTCTCAATCATTTCAATCATTTTATTAAAATATTTTTTATTATCTTCAAAATACTTACTTATCAAATAAGAATTATCAAAATTTAATTTTATTAAATCATTAATTTTCATAGAGATTTCATTTAAATTGTTGTCAATAATGCTAGCAAGACCCAGCCTTTCTAAATCTAAGTATTGATCTTTAAAATTTTCATTAAATTTACCACTTAATATATAACAGCCTCTAGCAAGCGCCTCGAGAGGATTTTGACCTCCATGGTTAATAAGTGAGCCTCCCATAAAAACAATTTTTGAATTATCAAAAATGAATTCGCTTTCACCAAATCTTTCATGTACTTTAATTTTATTATTAAAATTTTTATCGAATAATAACTTTAAGTCATTTGCAAATTGAATATGCCTAGGAATAATTGTTATTGAGTCATACAATTCTATATTTAGTCTACTAATTATATTCATAATTGATTCAAATTCAGCTCTATGAATACTTGCAAAACATAAAGTATTTTTTTTTTCTGTCGACGTATTGACTTTGAGATAAAATTTTAAATTACCAAAGTAAAAAACTTCTCTTTTAAAAATTTCATTTAATTTTTTTTTGTCCTCAAGGCTTTTAGCCAAAATTAATTCGTATTTTTTACCAAGGTAAACTGAAAGAAAATTTAATTTTTTCCAACTAGTGTAGCTTTTATTGGACAATCTTCCATTGATGAGAATATTTTTAATTTTATAATTCTTAGAATAATTCAACCAATTAGGCCAAATTTCTGAGTCAACCCAGAAAATTTTATTTATATTGAGGTTTGAAATAAATTTTCTAACATTCCAGTAAAAATCAATTGGAAGAAAAATAATTTTTATCTGAGGATATTTTTTTTTGATAGTTTATATGATGACAAAGTACTACAAGTCAGAAGAATTTTGTTATTGTCCAATTTATCTAATAAAAATTTTATTGAGTTTAATTCACCGATGCTGGCAAAATGAATAATGGTACTTAAGTTTTCAAATTTATCATAATCGTGGATGGCAAAAAACTTTTGCTTGAATGATTTATAATTCTCTTTATCTAGGAATAACCTAAATATACCAATTAAAGCAATTATAGGATAAATAACTGTAAGTAAGACATTATAGCTAAATATAATCATTGATTATTCTCTTATTATTATTCAACTCAACAATTACTTTTTTGTTAAAATTTTCTTCATTTTTATAATTTTTCGGGTCAATAATTTCTTTACCCCAAAAATAAATCCCCTTACTAAAAGGCATTGGTATTCTTAATTTATCCCAGCTATTTAACTTAAAAAATTTATCTGTTTTAAAAGAGAGAAAAACAACTTTCATATTGTATTTAAGTGCTAGCTTAAAAATATTTGTATTAATTTGATACCTTGGGCCATGTGGTGCATCCGGTGTTATATAAATACAATCTCCATTTTTTGACGCTGCAGATATGTCTTTAATAAGTGAAGTAGGTTTATCTTTTTCTCTCAATAAGGGGTCTAAACCAAATTTTTTTTGAACTAACACACTTAATTGACCATCTCTATGTGATGTAGCTATTGGTCTTAATTTTGGACTAAATTTCCAACTGAATGTCGAACCCATCAATTGATTATGCCAAATTAATACTATTAATGACTTATTATTTTTAAGCTCATTAGATATAATTTTTTCATTAACCCCTTTCCATTTACTTGAATTTTTTATAATCCATAACGTCACAAAAACTATATTTGCAAAAATATTTAAAAAAAATTTATGCCTACTTAATTTTTTAAGCATTTTTTTGTAATTGTTTTTTAAAAAGACTGTAATAATTATTTTTTTTAGACATTAAGAGCTTATGTGATCCTTTCTCTATAATTTTTCCTTTTTCGAGAAAATAAATTTCATTAAAATCCTTTATAGTACTCAGTCGATGTGCCACAACAATTAAAGTAACGTTACTAATTTTCGATAAATTTCTGAATAATTTCGACTCTGTTTCTAAATCTAAATTTGATGTTGGCTCATCAAGTAACATAACTGCTTTTTTTTGAACTATAGCTCTGGCTATTGCTATTCTTTGTCTTTGTCCACCGGATAACTTTACTCCATTTTCACCGATGTTAGTGTTGAGTTTTTTTGGCAGACTATCAGTAAATTCAGTAATACATGCAATCTTTATTGCATCTAATATATCTTTATTTGAAGAATTAGAATTATATTTAACATTTTCATAAATAGTTCCATCAAATAGAACTGTGTCTTGGCTAACTAAACTAAATTGACCCCTTAGGTTTTTGAGATTTAAGTATTTTATATTTTGATTATTAATCAAAATTTTCCCTTCTTGAATATCAAACAACCTTATAATAATAGCTAAAAGAGTTGATTTACCTGAACCAGATGGTCCAACTAAAGCAATTTTTTTATTCTTTTTGAAATTAACACTAATTCCATCTAAAACATTTTTTTGAGAACCTGGATATTTAAATTTTATTTTATCAAAGTTTATCTCATTAAATTTATCAATATGTTTATTTCCACCTTTTATATCATTTTTCATATCTATAAAATCAAATATTCTAGATGCTGCACCAAGACCACTTTGTAATAGAACATTCACATTTATTAAATTTTTTAGAGGAGCATAAGCAAGCATAAGACTGACTAAAAAACTCATCAGCTGTCCTGCAGTCATGTCATTGTTAATGACCAACACACCACCACCGAAGATTGCTAGACCTGCAGCCATAGAACCCAGAGTTTCTGTGAACGGCCTGGATCTCGCTGTTATTTTTTCTTGTTTATAATTAAGTTCTCTAGCTTGAATAATTTCTTTATTTATTCTATTAATTTCAAAGTTTTCGGCATTAAAGGATTTTACATTTTTAATTCCTTTGAATGATTCCTCAAGATTTGAAGCTAAATTTCCAACTTGATGTTGAAGATTTTTTGTAATATTTCTTATTTTTTTTCCTAAAACTCTTATAGGTATAATAGATAAAGGAAATACAATTATTGAAATACAAGCAAGCTTCCAGTTTTGATAAAACATGTTTCCAATCAAAACAATTAAAGTTAAAGAGTCTTTAATCAAAGCGGTATAAGTGTTAGCCATCGCCCCGCTAAGATAATAAGTATCAGTTGTTATTCTTGTTATTAAAGAACCTGTTTTATTTTGAACAAAAAATCCATAATGAAGATTTATAATATTTTGGAATACATCTTTTCTTAATTTTTCAATAATTCGATGACTCATAAATTGTAAAGATACTACTTGAACGTAACTTACTAAGCCCTTGATAATACCAGTTGCTAAAATTGCTATTGGAATAAAATATAAATAAAACTTATCTGATTTAATTAAGACCTGATCTAAAGCGGGCTTGACTAGCCAAGCATGAAATCCAGTGCATAATGCTGCTATTATCATGCATAAAATTGCAATTATCATTTTTAATTTGTAATTTAAAAAAAGTTTTGAAATTCTTATAAAATGTTTGTTGGTATCAGACATTAAATTGACTACCAAATATTATACTTAATAGTATAAAAAAACCGTAATAGTTATTTCTTTTGAAATATTCACCTGATTTATAAGCATGATTTTTCCATATTAAATTGATGTCCATTATGTTTATAAGAAGTATGAAAAATACACATAAATAAAAAACTAAATTATATCCTAATTTAAATCCATAAATTAATAAAAGAGAATACTGTACAAGAATAAGAAAATTTAAAATGATTGTCCTATTCGATCCAAAAACAATAGCGCTTGAAAACAAATTCATTTTCTTATCATCTTCTTCATCCTGAACAGCATAAACTGTATCATAAACAAGCGTCCAAACTACTAATGATAAATAAAGTAAAAAAATATTTTTAAAATCATAAGGTGAATTGATGGCAGCCCAACCAATAAGACATCCCCAATTGTATGTCATTGCAAGTATAATTTGTGGTAAAACAAAGTATCTTTTTGCAAGTGGATAAAAAATTATTAAAGGAGCAATAACTAGACTTAGAATTATAGATGGATAGTTTAAGTTAATTAAAATAATTAAACCAATTATTAAAAGTATTACTAGGGTAAAACAAGCACTGGAAATAGATATTTGTGAAGAGGCTAGGGGCCTAGATTTAGTCCTAATTACTTTTTTATCAATATTAATATCTAAAATATCATTTACTATGCATCCTGCAGATCTCATAACAATCGATCCAACAAAAAATATTAATAAATATTTTAATAATTCAAAGTTAATATCACTATAGGACACGAGTGCGAAGCTAATGGGGTAAAAGAGAAGTAAATATCCAGTTGGTCGATCTAATCGCATCATAGAAATAAAAGGATGTGTAAATGATGGAAAAATATCAAAAATTAAATTATCTTTATTTATATCATTCATGAAAAGAGTTTATTGTAATTCAATTTTAGTTAAAGGTAGCACTTATCATCTAGAAGAAAAGTACTATATACATTTAATTCGAGTTATTCGATTAAATATCAGTGATGAGATTATTTTATTTAACCAAAATGATGGTGAGTGGTTAGCAATTATTAAAAATATAAAAAAAAATGATGTTTTAGCAGAGGTAGTCAAAAAAATCTCTAGCCCAAAGATTGATCCAGACATTAAACTATTATTTTCGCCAATAAAACATCTTAATTGTGAGTCAATCATTAGGCAATCAACTGAATTGGGTATTAAAAAATTATTCCCTACTTGTTTTAATAGAACTGTAATTAGAAAAATTAATAAAAATAAGTTTGAACATTACTCAATTGGCGCGGCCCAACAATGTGGAAGAACCTCAATACCTCAAATTACCACATTAGATAAAATCGAAAATAGAGCCGATTTACTATCGACTAACAATATTTTGATGTTTGACGAAAATTTAGATGGTATTCAAATAAATAATTCCAAGATTTTATCTAGGTGTAAAAAGAATATAGTATTAATAATAGGTCCTGAAGGGGGGTTTGAGGATAGTGAAAGAGTTTTTATATCAAAAAATAGTATGAACTTTGAAAGCATCAGCTTAGGACCGAGAATCCTTAAAGCAGATACTGCTGTTATTGCCGCACTGAGTCTCACAATGCATTATTTCTCATTAAAGTAGCCAATTTAAGCGACAACCTGTCAATATACTGATACCGAAAGATAACTAATATGACGAATATGACTGGTACTAAATTATTTTTTACATCCGTTTTTGTTCTTTTTGCAACTAATGTTTATGCTGTTGCTACAGATTGGCAACTTAGTTTCCAAAACCCAGCTACTGAATTAATGCAAAAGGTTGTAAGTCTTCACGACATGATACTTATTGTAATGACAGTCGTAACGCTTTTCGTTTTATTTTTATTATTTTATGTCTCTTTTAGATTTAGTGCAAAAAGAAATCCAGTTCCATCTACTACTACTCATAACACAGTCATTGAAGTTTTATGGACCGCAATTCCCATAGTTATTCTTGTTGTTATTGCCATACCATCTTTCAAGTTGCTTTATGAACAAGAAAAAAGTGACTCATATGATATGACTGTCAAGGTCATTGGACATCAATGGTACTGGGAATACGAATATCCTGATCATGGTGATTTCTATTTCGAAAGTTATATGGTCCAAGATGATGACTTGCAGGAGGGCGATTTAAGACTGTTAACTGTCGACAACCCCTTAGTTATTCCTGCAAATAAGAACATACAAATACTAATTTCAGCAGGTGATGTTCTTCATAGTTGGGCTGTACCATCAATGGGAATTAAGACAGATGCTGTTCCAGGAAGACTTAACGAAACTTGGGTAAATGTCAAAGAACCTGGTACTTATAGAGGTCAATGTTCTGAAATATGTGGAAGTGGCCACGGATTTATGCCTGTTGTTGTCAAAGTTTTACCCGAAAAAGAGTTTGTAGCCTGGGCCAATGAAGCTAAAAATAATTATGCAATCAATGAGGATATTAATTTAAATGAAAATTCTGATGATGAAATTATTGTCTCAGAAAATAAAATTTTAAAATTAGAGGAGAATAAATTATGAGTTATAGTGCAACTTCCTTAGAAGATCACCATGATCACAAACCAAGTTTTTTTGTTAGGTGGTTTTTTTCTACAAATCACAAAGACATAGGGACACTTTACTTCATATACGCTATTATTGCTGGGATTATTGGAGGTGCGCTTTCAGTTATCATGAGAATGGAGCTGGCAGATCCAGGAATGGATGTGGTTGCTGATGGTCAGATGTGGAATGTAATAATTTCAGCACATGGACTTTTAATGATTTTTTTCGTAGTAATGCCGGCTCTCATAGGTGGATTTGGAAATTGGTTTGTACCCTTGATGATAGGTGCGCCTGATATGGCATTTCCTAGATTAAATAACATCAGTTTTTGGCTATTAATACCCTCTTTACTTTTGATTGTTGGCTCAATGTTTGTAGGAACTGGAGCTGGAACAGGATGGACTATCTATCCCCCGCTTAGTTCAATTACCGGTCATAGTTCGCCAGCAGTTGATATGGCTATATTTTCATTGCATCTAGCTGGTGCATCTTCAATTCTTGGAGCTGTAAACTTCATTACAACTATTCTTAATATGAGAGTACCAGGTATGACTCTTCATAAAATGCCTTTATTTGCATGGGCTATGTTAGTGACTGCATTTTTATTGCTTCTCGCAGTTCCTGTGTTGGGGGGTGCAATAACTATGTTATTAACTGATAGAAATTTTGGAACTACTTTTTTTGACCCAGCAGGAGGAGGGGATCCTGTTTTATTCCAACATCTCTTTTGGTTTTTTGGTCATCCTGAAGTCTACATAATGATTCTGCCTGCATTCGGTATTGTCTCACACATTGTCTCGACCTTTTCAAAAAAGCCTGTCTTTGGTTATCTAGGTATGGCTTATGCTATGGTTGCTATTGGATTTATTGGCTTCGTGGTGTGGGCTCATCACATGTACACAGTTGGTTTCAGCGCGAATGTAAGAGCTTATTTTATGTTAGCTACAATAGTCATTGCGGTTCCTACAGGGGTAAAGATATTTAGTTGGATAGCAACAATGTGGGGTGGCTCAATAACATTCACTACACCAATGCTTTTTGCGTTAGGTTTCATTTTTCTATTCACCTTAGGAGGAGTCACTGGAGTTATACTTGCTAATGCTGGTGTGGACGTAGTTTTACATGATACTTATTATGTTGTAGCTCATTTCCATTATGTTTTAAGTATGGGCGCTGTATTTGGAATATTCGCAGGTATGTATTATTGGTTTAGTAAAATGACTGGTAAGAATTATTCTGAGTTTTTTGGAAAGTTGCATTTCTGGTTATTTTTTTTAGGAGTTAATTTAACATTTTTTCCTCAACACTTTTTAGGCTTAGCTGGAATGCCAAGAAGAATTCCTGATTATCCTGACGCATATGCTGGTTGGAATGCAATTTCCTCTCTCGGTTCATATTTATCTTTTGGTTCATTTATTTTATTCATAGTGGTAATGACATTTGCTCTATTTAAAGGTAAGAAGGCAGAAGCTAACCCTTGGGGTGAAGGAGCTAAAACTCTTGAATGGACATTACCATCACCTCCACCTTATCATCAATTTGAAACACTACCTGAAGTAAAAGAGTAGCCTTGTCTCTAGGTAAGAATCATCATGAAAATATCCTCTCTAGTGGACTAGGTACGTTATTTTTTTCTCTAATTGTTTTTTTCAAACAAATCTATGTTTTAATTAAACCAGGAGTGATCTCATTAGTTGTCTTTACTGCTCTATGTTCAATGTTAATCGCACCATCTGATAAAAGTTTTTTCATAAAAGGCATTTCTTTGCTTTTAATTGCTATGGGAGCGTCTGGATCGGCTATTTTAAATATGTGGCATGATAGAATAATTGACTCAAAAATGGAAAGAACAAAATTTAGACCAATTCCTTCAGGCAATATATCTGCAAATACTGCCTTAGCTTTGGGTTTAGTTTTTTCATTTATCTCAGTTGTCTCTTTATTCTTTTTTACAAATATTCAGGCAGCTTTATTGCTAGCTTTCACAATTCTTTATTATTCCGTTTTTTATACAATGATCCTGAAGCATAAAACTCCTCAAAATATAGTGATAGGCGGATTAGCTGGTGCACTTCCACCTGTAATTGCATGGATTAGTATTTCTAATGAATTAATCTTATATCCTGTTATTTTATGTTTAATTATCTTTTTATGGACTCCACCTCATTCCTGGGCTTTAGCAATTTATAGAAATCAAGACTATTCTAACGCCGATGTTCCGATGTATCCTGTTAAATATGGAATTAAAAAAACAATTTTTATGATGAATTTATATACCGCACTCATGGTATCATCTGTAAACTTATTATTTTTTTTAAACTTGTCAGGGTGGATTTTTTTTACTAGCTCAAATATTTTAAATGGATTTTTTATTTTAAAACTTTATCGTGTCAACACCTCTAAAAATTTAAAAAAAGATTCAATAAAACTATTTGGATACTCAATAATTTATTTATTTTTAATATTTCTTTTTGCGGTAGTCGATAATTTCTTATGATGAATAAAAAGAAAAAAAACTACCTCCTTCTTTTTATACTGTGCTGCTTTGTAATAGCTTTTTATTTCATAACAATTCATAGAATAAAATCTGGTATTTGATCTTCAATAATAAATTTAAAACGGTATCTTTGCTACTTGCTATTTTACTTTTCATGTTTAGCCTGGTTTACTTTTCTGTTCCTTTGTATAGGATTTTTTGTGATTTAACTGGTTTTCAAGGTTTTAACAACCAATCAAATACATCTAATAATCTTGATATTTCTGATCAAGAATTAGAATTCAATGTAATTTTTACCTCCCAAGTGGATAATGATTTAGACTGGATTTTTGAAGCACCTAATAAAATGCAAATATCAGAGGGTGTGAAGTATGATGTTGTGTTTAAAGCAAAAAACAAATCTCTAAAAGAAACCACTGGGACTTCAATATTTAATGTTTTACCTCCTAAAATTGGACCATACTTAATAAAGATTGAATGTTTTTGTTTTATAGATCAAAAAATCCAACCAGATGAAACAGTTGAATTTCCGGTGACATTTTATATCGATCCTTTAATATTAGATGATCCAGAAGCTAAACGGGTAAAGAACGTCACTTTGTCATATACCTTTTTTGAGAAAAAAGGATGAAATAGTCAAATGGTAGATCTAGTTTTTAAAGACTCAGAAAAAAAACATCAATTTCATCTAGTCAACCCAAGTCCATGGCCATTAGTTGGTGCTTTTTCTGCTTTATTTCTAGTTTCAGGTGCTATTTTATATATGCACTACGATATGTGGTGGCCTTTAATTGTTGGATTTTTCCTAATTTTATTTACTTTTTTTATGTGGTGGAGAGACATTATTAAGGAGAGTACTTTCCTCAAGGTACACAATTCCGTCACAGAAATCGGTCTCAGATGGGGAATGGCTTTATTTATTACCTCTGAAGTGATGTTTTTTGTTGCTTTCTTTTGGGCTTTCTTCGATGCAAGCCTTTTACCAAAAGCATTTATAGAAGATTACAAAGACGTATTTACAGGAACTTTTGGTGTGGGTATTTGGCCCCCAGAAGGCATAGAAACTTTTGATCCTCTCGATATTCCATATTTAAATACATTAATTCTTCTTCTTTCAGGCACTACATGCACTTGGGCTCATCACGCTGTAAGAGAGGGACATAATGATGAAGCACTTCAAGGTCTATATTTAACTGTATTTCTTGGAGGTATTTTTACCTGTCTTCAAATTTATGAATATCAACATGCCCATTTTGGTTTTACTGATGGAATATATCCTTCTACATTTTATATGGCCACCGGCTTTCATGGTTTTCATGTTCTTGTTGGAACTCTTTTCTTATTAGTTTGTTTATTGAGAGCAAGAAAAGGTCACCTTACCGTAGAGAGACACTTTGGATTTGAGGCAGCTGCATGGTACTGGCATTTCGTTGATGTTGTATGGTTATTTTTGTATGTTGCGATCTACTGGTGGGGAAGATAATCTTCTCACTTCATCTCAAAAAATTCTTATCAAATATAAATAATTTATGAAACACAAATCTATTACTTTGATGTTTCTTTTTATAGCAACATTAACATTTACTTTGGGAGTTTGGCAATTATATCGACTAAACTGGAAAACTGATTTAATTGAAAACATAAGCTCCTCAATTGAAAATCCAAAACAATTTGATAAAAAAAAAATATATGAAGAATTAACCTCTATTTTATTGACCCAAGAATTTAGTTTAATAAATAAACCCATTTTTATTGAGTCAAAAACTCTTCAAAACAAAATTGGATACCATGCTCTAGTGCCAATTGTTTATGAGGGAAAAGCATTTAGTGTATTAAATTTAGGATGGGTTCCTGATAAAAATAATGATATTATAGAATTTCTAATTAATTCTTTCCACGAGAAGGATGATGTTCGTACGTATGTAAGATTTTTAAATTCTCAAAAACCTCTTTTTATCCCTGAAAATGATATAAAAAGAAATATTTGGTTTTATGTTAATAAGAATGATTTAGAATTATTTTTTGGTAATGAGTTCTCTTCACTATATTATTTTGTATTATTAGATCCAAAAATCAAATTTGATATCAACCCCTCAGACTATTTGACAAATAATCATTTAAATTATTCTATAACATGGTTTCTATTGAGCTTATCAAGCATCGTAATGTTATTAATTATCAGAAAAAAAGATGGATAGATTAAAACAATATTTCAAAAACTATTATGTCTTGAATGATATCAGCGGAATTCTTTTTTGGGATAACGCTACTAATTTGCCAATAAAAAGCGTTAATTCTCGAACTGAACAAATGTCAATTTTATCAGATTTCACTGATAAGATTTTTAGAGACCCTGAACTATTGAAAGAATTACATAATGCCAAAAATTTGAAGTTATCAGATTTAGATAAAAAAAATCTAAATTTAATGAATGACATTATTTTAAGAGAAAATTCAGTTGATACTGCTTTAAAAGCAAAACTTATTAATCAAAAAATTAAATGTGAGCATTTATGGAGAGATGCTCGTCAAAAAAATGATGCATCAATTGTGGAAGATGAATTTAATAATTTATTAAATTTAGTTCACGAGGAATCCTTACAATTATCAAATGCAACTAAATTATCTCCTTATGACTCATTAATTTCAAAGTATGATATTGATTATAACACAATTAAAATTGATAATACTTTCAATATAATAAAATCAGAAATAATTCCTCATTATTTAGCTGCTGATAAAATAGAAAATCCTTATGTTTATAATTTATCAATTTCCGAAAGTGAGATTTTAGATCATACAAAAAAAAAATTAGAAGAACTTAATTTTGATTTTGATCAAGGTAGAATAGACTATTCACACCACCCCTTTTGTGGAGGAGCTAATAATGATGTGCGAATTACAACTAGGTTTGAAAATAATATCTTAGAGACATTGGCGGCACTTTTCCATGAAACAGGTCACGGTGTTTATGAGCAAAATAGACCTAGCGATATAATTTATGAACCTGTGGGTCAGTCAAGAAGTTTAAGCGTTCATGAGAGTCAATCTTTGTTCTATGAAAATCATATATTTAAGACAAATGAGTACTTTGAAAAATTTTCAGAGATTTTTAATAAAAATGACGATTTATTTAAATCTTTTTTTGATCACTACCATACTATTAGGCTGAATCCAATAAGAGTAAGTTCTGATGAATTTTCTTATCCAATTCACGTTTATATTAGATATGAAATAGAAAAAATAATTTTTACTGAGAAAATAAACTTTAAAGATATAAAGAATTTATGGAATTCAATGTATTTAGAATATTTAAATGTTAATTTAACTAACGATTCTGATGGCGTCTTACAAGATATTCATTGGTATGAGGGAATTTTTGGATATTTTCCAACTTATGCCTTAGGAGCCATGATGTCGTCTCAAATAAAATATAATTGCCCACATTATAAGGTTTTTTTAGAGAAACCTGGAGTTGATAACCTTAAAAATATTGCTAATTGGTTAAACAAAAATATTCATCAAAAGGCTTCTTTGTATTCCTCTGATGAAATGTTACAAAACATTTCTGGAGAAAACTTAAACCCTATCTATTATTTGAAACACTTAAGAGAGAGATTCATTAAATGAATTATAAAAGCACAAGAGATAATAAAAAAATTTATACATCTGAAGAAGTTCTTAACTATGGTTTAGCTCCAGATGGGGGTTTATTTGTTCCCGAGTCATTACCATCTTTTACAAATGACCAGCTAAAATCTTTAAAAGGATCGAGTTATCTTGATATTGCAAAATTTATTATGAATCCTTTTTTGACAGATTTATTTTCTGATGAAGAAATCAAAGAAATTATTAAAGATGCTTATAAAAATTTTGATGATGAAATAATATCTATTTCAAAAATTGGTGATAACTATTTACTAAACCTTTTTCATGGCCCTACCTTGGCTTTTAAAGATTACGCTATGAGCCTCTTAGCTAAGATTTATGAATACTACTTAGATAAGAATAAGAAAGAGCTAGTTATAATTGGGGCGACCTCCGGGGATACTGGCTCTGCTGCTATACATGCATTTAAAGGTATTAAAAATATTAAAATATTCATACTGCATCCTCATAACTCTACCTCTCTTTTCCAAAGAAAACAGATGACTACAAGTGGAGCAAGTAATGTTTTTAATATTGCCTTAAATGGAAGTTTTGACGATTGTCAATCTCTAGTTAAACAATGCTTTAATGACAAAAATTTTAAACAAAATTATAATTTAACTGCAGTTAATTCAATTAATTGGTTTAGAGTTCTTCCTCAGTCAATTTATTATGCTTGGAGCTATCTAAATCATAATTTTGATAGCTATGTTGTTCCTACTGGTAACTTTGGAAATATTTACTCTGCTCATATCTTAAAAAGAATGGGTTTTCCTTTGAAAGAATTAGTGGTTGCAACAAATGAAAATAATATTCTTCACAGAGTGATTAAAAATAATGATTTAAAAATTATAAAAGTTGTCAAAACTAATAGCCCAAGCATGGACATCACCCTGTCTAGTAATTTTGAGAGACTACTAAGTGAATTTATTGAGCCCTCAAATCTTGATGATCTCTATAAAAAAATGCCTGATAATAAACATTCTCAAAACTTAAATTCTAAAATTCATTCGCAATTATCTCAAAAGTTTAAATCTATGTTTGCTAATTCTGAGGAAGTAGAAGATCAAATCAAGAAATTGTATTTTAAAAATAATATTCTGATTGATCCTCATACTGCAGTGGGTGTGGCTTGCGCTGAAAAATTAAAGATAAAAAATACCACGTGTCTTGCATGTGCACATCCTGTAAAATTTCAGAAAACTGTTAAAAGATCAATCAATCAGGATGTCAATTATGATAAAAATTTAAAATTTGATCGGGAAGAGGATTTTAACGTACTAGATAATAACTATTTACTATTAAAGGAGTATATTGAAAACAATGCCTAATGTTCATTCTTTTAAAAACGGTTTAACACTAATAACTGACTATATTGACACTGTAGAAACTGTATCTGTTGGTATGTGGAACAAAGTAGGTGCAAGAAACGAGCATGAGAGTGTGAATGGAGTTGCTCACCTTTTAGAGCATATGGCTTTTAAAGGCACTAAGAGCCGTTCAGCTTTAGATATAGCCAAGGAGGTCGAAATGGTTGGTGGAGCAGTTAATGCCTATACTTCTCGAGAGGTCACTGCTTATTATATGAAAGTTTTGAAAGAAGATATTGACCTATCCATAGATATTATTAGTGATATTCTGCAAAACTCCGCTTTTGACCCTAAAGAATTAGATCGTGAGAGAGGAGTTATACTTCAAGAAATAGGTATGTATTTAGACACCCCAGATGACCTAGTTTTTGATAAATGGCAAGAAGTAGCATATCCTGATCAACCAATGGGAAGATCAATCCTTGGTAAAAGTGACATAATCAAATCCATTTCCAGAGATGAGGTAGAGAATTTTATGAAAAGTTATTATAGACCAGAAAAAATGGTCTTTTCTGTTTCTGGAAATTTTAATGAAAATCATGTTAATGAACTAATTGAAAAATATTTTCAAAATTTACCCAAAGGATCTGAAGATCACTCACCTAAATCTATCTATCGAGGAGGAGAATACAGACAGCAAAAGGATTTAGAGCAAGTAAATTTGATTCTAGGCTTTGAAGGTGTAGATTTTTACTCAGGTTTGTATTATCCGACTGCTGTTTACTCTACTGTTCTGGGATCAGGGATGTCCTCAAGATTATTCCAAGAAATAAGAGAAAAAAGGGGTTTGGTTTATAGCATCTCGAGTTATACTTCATCGTTTTCAGACTCTGGTATTTTTGGAGTTTATGCAGGGACAGGTCAAAAGGAAGTTACTGAACTAGTTCCAGTTTTATGTGACCAGTTAAATATAGATGCCACTCAGTTCACAGTTGAAGAGCTTCAAAGGGCTAAGGCACAATTTAAATCTTCTCTTCTAATGGGTCAAGAGAGCACATCACGTCGATGTCGGTCAAATGCATCTAAATATTTAATGCATAAAAGGCTTATTTCAATTGAAGAAATTATATCAGAAATTGATAATGTTCAGCTTGAAGACCTTGAAAAAGCAAGGAAAAATATTCTCAAATCTAATATAACTCTTTCCTCAATAGGACCGGTTAATGACTTAGAGTCTTATGACTCAGTTAAAAGAAGACTCAGTTAAGCTTTCAGCTGATTTGCGTGCGAGAAAGTCAACCTCGTTATTTAGTTTATTTGTGTCATGAGCTTTAACCCATTTCCATTCTATTTTTTTTGAAGAATTAAGCTGATCTAATCTCTTCCAAAGTTCCTGATTTTTTACCCTTTTTCTTGAAGTAGTCACCCAATTATTTTTTTTCCAATTTATAATCCATGAAGTAATTCCATTTTTCACGTAACTACTATCTGTATAAATAAACATTTCTTTATAATCACTCAAAAATTCAATAGCTTTGATAGCAGCTGTAAGCTCCATTTGATTATTTGTTGTTTTAATGGCATATCCAGATCTTGAGGATATTGTACCCCTATTATTAACTATGAACGCCCATCCACCATTACCTGGATTTTTAAGACATGAGCCATCAGTATAAACCTCAATCAAAAGAAATCCTGTAAGTTATTTTTTTTGTGAAAATTGATTATTTCAAAGAAAGCCAAAGGATCTTTATGATTTACTTCACCTGCGTCATTAAAGTATTTATCGTGTAATCTTGTCATGAAAAATCGAATAGAGCTTATTTTCAAATAAAAATTAAAATTATTTTTTTCTAATTCATTCCATTCAATTAAAGAGAAATATTTACCAAAGAATGTATGAAACTTATTTTCATCAAAATTTTGGTAATCAAAAAACCACGCATTTATTAGTGTTGCAAAATCATAAACAATACTATCATTACAGGTAAAGAAGAAATCAATAATTCCGGAGACTTTATTATCTTTAAAAAAAATATTATCCTTAAAAAGATCAGCATGTATTAGTGCTGTTCTTAATTCATTTGTAAATTTATCTCGTAAACTGTTTATTAAACTAATTACATCTTTTAATTCAGAATCATATTCAACTTCATGTTGATCAAACTTTTTAATTATATAATTCCAAGTTGGTATAAGCATATCATTCTCTCTTTTTAGTTTAGATCTTAAACCTATCTTATGCATATTAGTTATGAATTCTGCCAATGACTCCAAATTCTCTTTATTGGGTATGTTTATCTTTTCTCCTTCTATGAAAGAATAAATAGCACAAGGCTTATTTTGAATCTCAAAGACTCCTCTATTATTTGTAATTATAGCCGAAGGACAATTTATCCCCGCTTCATTAAATTCTGACATTGCTTTATTAAAAAAGGGAAGGTCACTTCCTTTTGTTCTTTTTTCAAAAATAGTAAATATAAATTTTTTTTTACTTTTTAATGTTACTAAGTAGTTTGTATTTTCAACGCCTTCTGTGATCCCTTCAGTTGAATAGATTTCTCCTAAATCCTCAAATAGATGAGAAATATCATCAGTTTTAATCTTAGTGTAAACAGCCATTTAAAATAATTAATAAAAAAAAAATCGTCTTTTCATTGTAATTTAATAGTATTAACTATCACAATGTTTAAAACATTTATATTATCAATATTATCAATATCTATTTTTAGTTCATGTAGTTTTAACAACCCATTATCAAAAAAAGCTGAATTGGTTTATTTAGATTGTCCGAAATCATTAATTTTGGCCCCTGGTAAGACTATAAAGCGTGATAATGTGAATATTTCTCTAAACAAAGATTATTCAGTAAATTGTTATTTTATAAAAAATAATCTTAATGAGGTTTTTTTTGATTTTAATTATAAATTAGATCTAACTGATATTAAAGAAGAGTTAACAGCAATAAATCTAGAATTTTGGGTATTTATAACTGACAAAGAAGAAACAAAAAAATTACAAGAAGAAATTTTTACTAAATCTATCGATTTACTAAGTTCGATAGAAAAAAATGAAGATCCATTAGTATTTAATGATACTGTAATTATACAAAGGTCCGTTTATGATAAAGGATTAAAAATTTTCTTATCTTTGAATTAATTAAGAGATTTAAATTCAGAAACACTCTTGCTAAGTATTTTGCTTTTTTGATCATCAGATAAACTAGCTAAATATTTAGTAATCAAGTTGTTAAGCTCATTTGATGCTTGATTTTTGATGGACTGAACTGCTGAAAGTTCAATTTGTTTTATTCTTTCTAAAGAATTTTTTTCCTTAGCTGAAATAGCTTGAGCAGTTTTTTCAACAATGCTTTTAGAAACAGACTCGGCCTGAGACTTTGCATTAACTACAAGCTCTTGAATCTTATTATCAAGATCAGCTGTTTGTCTTTGTGCTTCCTCTAGTTTTTTTTCTGCATCACTAAATGATTGCAATGAAGAATTAATACTCTTTTTAATTTCTTCAATCTTTGTATCTAGTCCACCAATCATCATACTTTTGAAAGGTTTATACATTAGTATTACAAAAGTAATAAAAGATATCAAAAGCCAAAATTTAGGATCTTCAAACATATTTAAATTTTAATATTATCCTTATCTAAATTAGTAATTTTAGAAATAAAATTAGTCGCGGATTCTTTTAGTTGAGCATTTAACTCACTAAGAGCTTGATTTTTTTCTTGGCTAACCCTCTCCTCTGTTTGTTTAATTTCACTTTGAATTTTTTCCTCAGTGGTTTTGACTAATTTTTCACTTTCTAAAATAGCATTTTCCTTAGCATCATTAACAATTTTATTAGCTTGATCTTTTGCCTCATTCAATTTTAATTCATAGTTTTCTATTAACTGCTCAGCCTTTTTGATTAATTCATCTTGTTTTGAGATGTGAGATTGAATAAATTCATTTCTCTTATTCAAAAAAGCTCTAATTTTAGGGAGCGTAATGTAAGTTAATACTACAAAAAGTATAACAAAGAAAACGCCCAGCCAAAAAAGCTGAGATATAAAAAATTCTACTTGTTCTAATTGAGGCATAGAG
>MDTG01047639.1_pt1 | contig 19395 bp, 15 predicted proteins | sample 811421 | NCBI WGS metagenome assembly MDTG01 (sample SAMN05326645, study PRJNA326480) | marine metagenome | isolation source: seawater | place: Pacific Ocean: South East | collected 2011
AGATCCTAACGTTTGTGCATTCATGGTTGAGCCTATCCAAGGAGAGGCGGGGGGTGTAGTCCCAGATGAAGGTTATTTGAAGGGTATACGAGATTTATGTACGAAATATAATGTGCTGTTTATTGCTGATGAAGTGCAAACTGGCATTGCACGTACAGGGAGATTATTGGCTACGGATTATGAGGATGCAAAACCAGATATTTTAATCTTGGGTAAGGCCTTATCGGGAGGAGTATTTCCTGTAAGTGCAGTTTTAGCTAATGATGAGGTAATGCTTTGTATTCAGCCAGGTGAACACGGTTCTACCTTTGGAGGAAATCCATTAGCATGTGCGGTAGCTAAAGCAGCATTAGAGGTAGTTCTTGATGAAAAACTTTCAAAGAATGCTTTTGAGCTGGGTGTTTATTTCCGCGAGAAAATGAACGCTATTATCGGCGAGACTAATTTAGTTAGCAAAGTTCGAGGAAAAGGACTATTAAATGCCATTGTCATCAACGATACTCCGGATAGTTCAACGGCTTGGGATATCTGTTTAGCCCTCAAAGACAACGGTCTTCTAGCAAAGCCAACTCACGGCAATATAATCCGTTTTGCTCCGCCACTCGTGATTAATAAGGAGCAGATGGACGAATGTGTTTCTATCATTCGTAAGACCCTACTCGAATTCCGTAAGTAAGATGAAACTGCGAGAGTTGTTTTTTCCCTACGATTACCGACCTGAGCATAATATGGCTCTGGACGGCTTAAGGGGGTGGGCAGTGTTGCTGGTGCTGCTTGGTCACTCTACAAACCAAGGCCTCAGCCCTTGGCTTGAGGGTACCTTTCTTTCGCGTGGTAAGCTCGGAGTATATCTATTTTTTATTATTTCCGCCTATCTGCTCGACAAGCAGATCATTCAGGTATGGCAACAGGGTAAAGGCAATCTGGACTATTGGCGCTACTACATTGGCCGCCGCATAATGCGTATTTTTCCACCGTTCCTGTTGGCCCTAATAACGTTCCGATTGATGAATGAGTCCGGCTACAAAGTGGTCATTAGCGAATGGTCCCAAGTTTGGGATCACCTGGCATTGATGCGTGGCGATCACATCTTTTGGTCCATTCCTACTGAATTCCGCTATTATTTGGTTAGCCCGCTATTGCTGTTGCTTTGCTTACGATTATTCAAATTACGAGGAGCCTATACGGTCCGATTCTTTTCTGCTATAATCCTCGCAACTCTTATCATTAATTACTTTAATGAGCTTCCAAGGCACAGTACCTTGAGGTATCTCGGCATCTTCGCCATTGGCACCCTTATCGCAGCATTCGAAACCTTGTATAAGGAATCTTTCGAAAAGGCCATTCGAAGTTCTTGGCTAAGCAATGCACTTACTCTAGCCATGGGCCTTTTTATCGGCTGGGGTTGGGCAGCTAGCAATTTCTCCCATTCCAACGTCTACATTCCTGTGGCTATCCTATGGGGTATTTTGCTTTTGGGGTCCTTCCAAGAGGGTGTATGGCGGAAATTCTTGTCGTTCCACCCGTTCAGATTTATCGGCGCCATCAGCTATTCTCTGTACCTTTTCCACATTCCTGTTTTGATGTGGGTAAAGTCATTGGGCCTGAGTAATGGACCCGCACTTTCTATCTTCTTTTTACTATCTATTGCCGCTGCAGCACTTTTGCACCTGTTACTGGAACGTCCTGCACTCTCTTTGGTTACTAAGAAAGTTTAGGACTAATTCCTAACTAAATACACCTTATGGAAGCAATCCAACTAACTCAAGCATTGCGCGCAGCAATGGCAAATGGCCAGACCTACGAAGAATACAGTGCTATGAATAAGGCCATGGCGAAAAAAGGTACGACTACAGGCCCTCAGAAACCTTCCTACATTGAATACACCAAGCTAAGCGCGGCACGTATTAGCCGTTGGGAGAAAACCTACAAGCCAGCGCAGAGTACCCTTGAGAATATTACTTCAAGAACGACCCCTTCGGAGCACTGGCTCGTCTTCAGTGAAACTTGGTGTGGCGATGCAGCACACAATTTGCCGTTTATTGCTCGATTGGCGAAACATGCAGGCGTCAACTTTCGAATCATTCTTCGCGACGAAAACAAATTACTCATGGATGAGTTTTTAACAAATGGGGGTCGCTCCATTCCAAAATTAGTCCGATTAAATGATAAATTCGAAGTCCTCATAACATGGGGTCCGCGCCCAACGCCGTTGATGGAGCAATATACAAGATGGAAGTCACAGCCAGAATTTGATAACAAGGAATGGACGCTCTTCGCTCAGAATTGGTACAACAAGGACCAGGGCGCCTCCCTCGAAGCAGATTTTATCGAGCTGTTGGGTTGATTATTTCAACCCGTTCTCTTTGAAGTTGATGTACATATGTTCAAAGTTCTTGTATACCCCGGAGAGAAAGGTCTCGGTCAGCGCTTCTTTAACTGCCGATGGTGATGGATGGCCGTCTTTCATAAACTTGTAAGTTTGTTTCATAGGGCCCGCCTCAAATTCCACGATGTGCCAGCGCTCCATTGCGTATATGGTGGTTTTTAATTGTTTCGTGCTCCAGCTCTCTACTATTCTCATAAGTCCACGTGCATTTTGAAGTTGATTAATCTGTTGGACATATAGTTCGGTACTGCATATTGTCCGGCAGCATTTACATCACGCACCCAAAGGTAGCTCACAGTATTGCGTGCTTGCAACAAGTTGAAAATTTCTGCGCTCACCCAAACCTCGTCGAACTGCTCGGTCCATTTGCCTTTAAGCACCTTGATAAATCCAACATCTGCACGGCGGTAGGGTGGAGAGCGGAACACGCGCTCCCACGGATCGCTTATACCGTCCCCCGGACCATCAGGACCAAAGGGGAAGCCGCCGCCTACCATCAAGGTCAGGCTCAAACGGGTTGACGGGTCGTTAGGCAGGTAATCTTGGAAGTACACGGCAAAGTTGAAGCGAGTATCTGTTGGGCGGGCAAACCAGCCTTGGGCAAAGTCGTCCGTAGGTTGTTCCTTGGCTTTAAATAGGCTGAAGGTAAACCAGCTATCTGTGCCTTGCACAAATTCCCCATTCACGCGGCTGTCGAAGCCATAGATGCGTCCGATAGCGTTGTTATCTGCTGCGTAGCGAATGCGCACGTTTTCGATATCATACAAGTTAACGCGGTTGAGGTCTTTGTAGTAGGTTTCAAACGACCAAACAAACGGTCGTCCCCACATCTCAAAATCCTTGTCGCTGCGCACGATGAAGTGCATAGCGTTCTGGCTTTGTACCTCGGTGTTAAGTACACCGTCTTTTTGGCGCATTTCCCGGTAGAATGGGTATTGGTCATATAATCCGGCGGCAATGGTAAACTTACGGCCTTCTTCATTGGGTTTGTAAAAGAGTTTGAAGCGCGGGCTGATGCGCAGCTCACCATTCAAGGTGGCGTATTGGGTGCGCACTCCTGCGTTGTAGGTCCAGATGCCTTTATCCGTTGCCCATTTTCCTTCCCAATTCACATATCCTTTCAATCGCGTATTGCTGATCAGCTGGGTGGCACTAACATAGGTGTAGAGGTCTAAATTATCTAGGGGAGTGCTGTATAATCGACCACCGATCACACTATCGAGCTGGCTTTCACGGTGCGGCAAGCTGTAGCCAGCACTGTCGATGCGCTGAAACTCTTTGTAGCGGTCGTAGATATTTTCGCCTTGAACCGTCGCCCCCCAATTGAATTTACCGGCATCAAAGAATCGGCTCTCGGCGTATTTCCCATTCACGATGTAGGCATCCAAAAAGTTGCGGCGGTAATCCTGGAAGGCTCCTACGCCACGCACAAACGAAATTTCACCGAAGTCGTCGCTTCCCAAATCGTTATTAAGCTCACTCAAGCGATAATACCCGATGACATCGGTTATTTCTCGTTCAGTGGTGTGGAATCCGGTTGCACTCAAGCTGCGGAAGCCGCGTTGCAATCGCTGGTTCCAACGTACCGCTAAAAACTGCGTGTCGTAGCCAAAGTTCTCCTGCCCGTCAAAGAAAACCGTCAGGCGCAGTGCCTCCTGCAGCGAGCCAAAGCTCGTCTCGCGGTTCTGCGGAACCTGGTTCATACGGTTGTGCGAGAGGTGTCCGAAAATCTCGAGCGAAGTTTCGTTATCAAACCATTTGCGTACCAAAATTTGCCCGTCGGCGTTAGAGGGGAAGTAATCGCTTTGTATATCGGTTGCATTCAGTAGGAGCGCATTGTTGCGGTAGCGGAAGCCGCTCATAATTTCCCAATCCATGCCCGCTTTAGTGGCGCTGATGTTCACCCCAGTTAGGGAACTCTCCACTTTCGTGTCCAATTCTTCTCCCCCTCTTTTGTACTGTACATCCAGCACGGAGCTCAGCTTATCGCCATAGAGCGCTGAGAAGCCCCCAGCGCTGAACAATATATTCCCAACTAAATGTGGATGGATAATACTCATCCCTTCTTGCTGACCGGCTCTGGCCAAAAACGGGCGAAACACTTCAAACCCATTGATGTAGACGAGGTTCTCGTCGAAATTCCCACCGCGTACGTTGTATTGCGAGCTCAGTTCATTTCTACTACTTACCCCACCAAAGGTCTTTACGACGCCTTCAACGCCGCCCTCAGCACCGGTTGTAAACTCAATATCTTTTCCCTTGACAGAGGTGCGTTCATCTTCTAGCTTAGTTTCACGTACTTGCACTTCATCAAGAAGGGTAGTGTCCATGATTTGCGAGCTAGCAAGGCTGCATGTAAACAGAAAGAGTATGGCGAAAAGGTGACGCATTAACTATTAGCGCTTCAAGCTTTGAAAGAGTTGTTGCCAAGCAAACGGGTTCGACAAGGCGCCAAGGATGGCCGATGCCCCCGTTGCATTCATACCATTTCCGAACACGCGTCCTTCGTTGTAGAGTTGCTGGTTTTGCAGGGAGATAAGGTAATCTTGCATCTCAGCAGCGTCATAGCCCATGGCTGCGGCGCGGTCGCGCAGTTCGTCTAAAGCGAGGTTACGCGCAGCAATGTCCATTTCAGTGGTCTGCACCTCCATAGCTAAGAATTCTTCTTTGAAATTTTCTTTGGATGGCCACGGATATACGATCACGGGATCGAGCACCTCGGTGTCCCATTCTAGTACGATACGTGCCAAGAACTCATCGCCGTCTAGGGTATCTGCCACCCAAAACTTTTGAAGTTTGAAACCAATGTGCTGGAAGAATACAGTATCACCCGGCATGGCGACGGAGGAAAAGAAGCCGTCGATATCAGATATGCTCACCTGTCCGCGGCTTTTTACCAGAATCTGAACGTTGGGCAGCAGTTGCTTTAGGCTGTCGTTACTCACGACAATACCGTGCAGCTGGATGGGCATTTCCTCCTGCGCATGAAGGGCCGGGGTAAAAAATGAAAGACAAAAAAGCAGTAACGCTACTCTCATAGGGTGATGATATATTCTTTTACTGTGGTGTTACCCACACCGTCGATAACAACTACCCGCAAATTATGGTTTCCTGCGGCCAATTCCTTGGGCACAATCACTTTTAACAACTCCTTTTTGTGATCGAAGTCAATGCGGGCAAATGCACCGTCTATTCTTGCACTGTAACGTTCTACACCCGTTTTGTCGTCTGCAGCGCGCAATCGAATTTCTTTAAAGGCGCTATTGCTGCGTGCATATGTCGTGGTTTTCAGTAAGCTCACCTCAGGTTTTTTCAAATCTTGTTCCAATTCATACGTCCCCGTACTCCTTGTCTTAAAGGTCATCACCGCACCGCTGCGCTCGCCAGTAATAGCACTCTTCTTACCCTTGTGATTGGCTTCCCAAAGGAACCAGCCCACCCCTGGAATCTGTGTGCTGTCCAAGGTCCATTCGATGGTTATGTAGGTTTGTAGAGGTACTACTCCACCCCCAAAAACATATTGTCCTTTGCCTTTCTCTCCTAAGACAATGTCATACTTTTTGTCATAAAGTGCTCCTGCGGGGATTGTAAACTCAATGGGACCTAAAGACAACTTATTGTTCACATCCCAATGCAACACCGTTCGATCCAATGCGTATTTAATGGATTGTTGTTGTCCTTCAAGGAAAAAGGAGAAAGCACTCGTATTGCCTTCATAGTCTTTGATGCTCACCTCAATTTTTACCACGCTGTCCTGTGCCACAGTAATCCATCCTTTTGAAGCTCGGAAGGCAGGGTCTGTGATTTCATAGGTATTAGTAAGCTTCAATGGATTATTCTCAAGTTCGTACAACCTCGTGTAACGTACCCCTTGTGAGCAATACAGGTCATAGTTGATATGCGCATTAATAAATCGTGAAGTGCTGAAGTTGATGCGCCTATAATTCGCCGTGAAATAGGGCTGTTTTTCTACCAAGGCTTCAATGGAATACACACCATTGTTGTTGTTGGCTAGGTCCTGCTTGTCAGTAGTGAACAGGTCAATCCCAAGTCCACGTGAAAATTTAACGGTATCACCGGCTTTAAATGTACCCTTGTCGCCGAAGTCTTTTGCCGTCCATCTCAATCCTCGTACATCTGGCTTGCGTGTGTCCTGAACCTTAAGCCCAAATTCTAATGGGTTCAATGGTTCTTCCGTTTTAGTATCTCTGATCTCGAAGTGCAGGTGCGGGCCGAACGAGCCGCCGGTGTTGCCGCTGAAAGCGACTAGCTGGCCGCGGGTGACCTTAAACTGCTTTGGCGAGGGGTAGAGGTTGCCATCGTTCTTGCTGCGGTCGCGCAGCTGGTCTTCTACCCATTTTTCTAATTCCGGATAAAAGGCATTTAAGTGGCCGTAAACGGTTGTATACCCTCCCGGATGTCGCAGATAAAGTGCATTTCCGTAACCGTATGGGCTTACGGCCACGCGGCTGACATAGCCATCTGCTACCGCATTGACTTTAAGACCGCTGCGCCCCTGTGTTTTTATATCAATTCCTCCATGAAAGTGATTTCCGCGCAATTCTGCGAAAGTGCCGCTAAGTACCAATGGGATATCCAAAGGCGGGCTAGGCTTGAAATTCTGTGCGGAGACAATATTAAGGGTTAACAAAAAACCAATGAAAGGGAAAATTTTCTGCATCAAGCAAATGTACAAATGGTATATTTGGAGGAAACTGATTCCTATGTCAACTGATTTAAGTTCTCAACAAGAAAGGGTTCTATCGAAGGCTGCGAAAGTAGTTCAGGTGAATTCTGCTTTGAAAATGAGAATCAGTGAATTAGAAGATCAAATAGCTCATTTGCAGGAAGTTTTATCAGCCTTGCAGGTGGAGCATGCAGATTTTCAGGAGCAGTTGCAACAACGCAATCTTGCGATGACTGTCCAAAGTGGTTTGCCCGCGCGGGATACATACAGCGAGGAGAAAATTGCGGAGTTAATACGGGAAATTGACCGTTGCATGAAATTGTTAAGTGCCTAATCTCTTGAGCGAGACACTAAAGATAAAAGTGACCATAGCCGCAAGGACCTATCCTTTGACCATTAAAAGGGAAGAAGAAGAACAGATCCGAACAGCTGTGAAAACCATAAATGAGGCCGTAGCGCGCTTTGAGGAGCGCTATGCTGTTCAGGACAAGCAAGACGTACTTAGTATGTGTGCCCTGCAGTTGGCATCGCGTGCGGAATTAGCCACGCAACAATCTCATGACGTTCAGTCTCAGGTAGGCAAAACGCTTGCCGATGTAGAAGCTGCATTAGATACGGCCCTACTAGACAGATAAAGTTTCCCATACTTGCTGCTTTTGTGTCAAACTCAACGAGCACGTTGTTATGACTCTAGCTCGATGCGTTGCGAGCATGCCGCACCTCTTATAGAGAGAGTTCGCTCCAGTGGAAGGTCAAGGCGCAACGGTAGAGGCAGATCCTGATTAAAAGGAGTTTAGACAACAGCCGCAGCAGGTATGGGTTTTTAAGAATTGTAAACCATTTATGATATGGTAATGACTATTGTAGCTGCAGTGATTGGATTCGTCCTGGGAACAGGGGTAGGGTATGCATTGTGGCAGAGTGCCATGAAGAAAAAAGGCGCTCTGATGATCGCGGAGGCAAAGAAAGAAGCCGAGCAGATCAAGAAAGACCGCATCCTTGAAGCCAAAGAGAAATTTCTAAACCTCAAGGAGGAGCACGAAAGAGCTGTAAACAAGCGTGACCAACAATTGGCGCAGCGTCAGAACTCTTTCCGTGAGAAAGACGAAAGATTAAAGAAGAGCATCCAGGACTTTAAGCGCGAGCAAAGAGATTTGGAGCGTGCGAAGGAGACTGTTGCTAAGAAGCGCGAATCGTTGGATGCAAAATCCAAGGAACTCGACAAGCTGAAAAACAAGCAGATTGCAGAGCTTGAAGCAATGACTGGAATGACTGAAGAGGAAGCGAAGGAGCAGATGATTCAGGCGTTGAAAGACAAGGCGAAACTCGACGCACAGGCCCACATTCAGAACACGATGGAGGAAGCAAACCTCACCGCATCGCAAGAGGCCAAGAAGATCGTGATCCAGAGCATTCAGCGCGTCGCTACAGAGAGCGCTATCGAGAATGCAGTGAGTGTCTTCAATATTGAGAACGACGATATCAAGGGTAAGATCATTGGCCGCGAGGGTAGAAACATCCGCGCCATTGAAGCAGCCACAGGTGTTGAGATTATTGTAGACGATACCCCAGAGGCGATCCTGCTGAGCTGTTTCGACCCTGTACGCCGCGAGATTGCACGTTTATCGATGCACAAGCTGGTAAGCGACGGTCGTATCCACCCTGCACGTGTGGAGGAAGTGGTCGCTAAGACGCGTAAGCAGATTGAAGAAGAGATTGTACAAACGGGTAAGCGCACGGCTATCGACCTCGGTATCCATGGTCTACACCCAGAACTGATCAAGACGGTTGGGCGTATGAAGTACAGAAGCTCGTATGGGCAGAATTTGTTACAGCACTCTCGTGAGGTGGCCAATTTATGTGCGATTATGGCCTCCGAGCTTGGTCTGAATCCAAAGCTTGCTAAACGCGCAGGCCTCTTGCACGATATAGGTAAGGTACCGCACGAAGAAACTGATCTGCCACACGCCATCCTAGGTATGCAGTGGGCAGAGAAATATGGCGAGAAGCCAGATGTTTGTAATGCGATCGGTGCGCACCACGACGAGATTGAGATGACTTCGATGATCTCTCCAATCGTTCAGGTATGTGATGCCATCTCAGGTGCACGACCAGGCGCACGCCGTATGGTGGCAGACAGCTACATCCAGCGTCTTAAGGACCTGGAGAACCTAGCCTACGACTTCGATGGTGTAACGAAAGCCTACGCCATCCAAGCGGGCCGCGAGCTACGTGTGATGGTCGAAAGTGAGAAGGTAACTGATGCTATGGCAGCACAGATCTCTTACGACATCAGCCAGAAGATTCAAACGGAAATGACTTACCCGGGCCAAGTGCGCGTAACAGTCATCCGCGAACTCCGTTCCGTCAACGTAGCGAAGTAATCGTACAAACTTTTGAAAAGCGAAAAACCCCTCGCACCGCGAGGGGTTTTTTGTTGCTGTTAATAATAACTGCACAGTTATTGAATTACTTTGATATAAGCATTAAGAACCCAAAAGGGTACCAACCGATCTCTCCAAGAGGCACGGTGGTAAAATAGATGCGGGAGTCCTTCCAAAAACAAATCTTGGACATCCAAATTTTCTTGATGCAAAACATTCGGGGCTGCGGCGTCGAGAAGAAGTATTCATCTTAAATGTTTTGTACTATGAGCACCAACAGTCTCTACAGGGAACTAACTTGCCCTGAAAAAATTGAGTTAAGAATAGCATTTCACTTAGATATTAAAATCAACTTTTATTTAAGTCGATAGAAGTATTTCTCGACTTTAAAATTGCTAAACCTATAGCCTTAGCTAGAAGAGGGGGAACTGCATTTCCAATTTGAACCATCTGCTTGCCTTTACTTCCTTCAAAAATAAAGTCATCAGGGAAAGACTGTAAGCGGGCCATTTCTCTTACAGTAATAACACGTGCGTCTTTGGGATGAATATTAACACCTCCGTGATTTTCTTTTATTGTGCAGCTCGCGTCATTCCATGGACATTTTTTCCATGAATCGGAATAATTATCATAGAGACTTCTTCCTTCTTCGACATTTGCTAATCTTCGCTTCATATCGTCAGAGTGTTTGGTTCTAACGTGATTAAAAGATTTAGAATCAGTAACTGTTAGTAAATCTTCAATGGCCTCTTGTGTTGTCACATAACTAGCGGGCTCGATCATTGGGGCAGGGTGAAAATTCGTTGCTCCTATTCTATTAGCAATGAAAATTACTCTTTCTCTTTTTTGTGGTACATAATAATCTGCTGCCATTAAAACTGTTACGTTCACTTTATAACCAAGCTTCATCATGTCCGCAACTATTTTTTTCTCAATTTTTCCATTATGCATTGACCGGAGTCCTTTAACATTTTCAGCAACTATAAATTCAGGGTTAAGTGCTTCAATAATGTTTAGCATATCCTTGTAAAGGCTATTTCGTGGGTCCTCAATAATCCTATTTCCACTAAGACTAAATCCTTGGCATGGGAAGCCGCCTGAGAGCACGGTTAGGTTTTTACCATCTAGCCTCTCCTTCACTAGTGAAATAAAGTCACTTTTAACCAAGTTCTGTGTAATGTCTCCAAGAAAAAAAGGATGGTTAAAGTTTCTAGAATATGTTTCCCCTGCTTCTTTGAACCAGTCTAAACCTGCTAATGGTTTAAATCCTGCAAGCTCGAACCCCTTAGTCATACCGCCTGCACCACAAAAAAGATCAACTGAAGTAAGGCTGTGGCTCCTCGGGTGTTCCCAGTCCTCAGTTATATCTGTCCAATTGATAACATCTGTTGTTCTTGATTTTCCCGAGCCTCTGGAGAAAACGGGAGTTTCCTCGATGTTTTTGTTTAAAAAAGCATCAAGCTGTTCTTGTCCTATTCGGTACGTTCCGCCAAATTTAAATGACTCAAGAATACCGCTATGAAGGTAGCGGCGAATTGTTTTTTGGGATAGGTTTAATTGCTCTGCGACTTGTTTTATAGTGTACATATGTGGACATTTGAGGACAAATGTATACAATTAACTCTTTTCGATATTGATTGCTTCGATAAGATTTTTGATTAAAAATCTAAATTTGAGTGAGTTTCGTGTGCGAGATAATTGAAATTCACCAATGCTAATATTTTGATATTTGACTGTAGTACTGTCTTTGTTTACAAATGGATTCGTAAAACTTATTCCGGACTCAGCAAAAGAAAATCCCATAAAGTCCTGTTTATTGAGTAAAATGGAATCTATCTTTTCCTTTTCTAGGTAAGTCCATAATAGGTAATCACATTCAAATGTATAGTCGAGATATTTCTTAAGTAGTAGAGCACAGTACTTGGAATTCGTAACTAATTCACGGAACTTATTTGGTGTGATTGGTGGTGAATACATCCCGGAATCCTTGAAATGCAGGTCAAATGTTTCTGGTGAGGGCTGGCCTATTTCAGAAGGGCATATTTTACCGTTCTTCGATTTGTTTGATTTTAGAGACAATGTTTTCCCGGACTCTGTAATAAAGTCAGCACCAGATCTACTTAAGCCGCCTCTTTCTCTTGCAGAAGAGCCTATATACTTCTTCAGAGGTTCATTGATCTCAAAACCTGCGTAATGCTCCTTAAGTAAAGGTAGACTATTCAGCACAAAGTTATCAGGTCCGTCATAATTCAATTCAAAAACTTCTGAAAGTGCTTTTTCGCAACTATTCCCGAGGGCATTGTTTGCAGTAGATATCAACTCCGTAAGCGTAAGTGAGTAAAGTTGTTTGCGCTCACTAGCATTAAGTTCGTACGAATTGGACCCCAAATCTTCCTTTAATTCTTTGATTATCCATTCTGGGTTGATACGAAGTTTAGGTTGTAGTCTATTAGTATGAATTTGAAACTCTCCGAGAGTTTCTCGACCTCTCTTAATTGTGGTGGATTCATTCCAAGATTTCAAATCCCGTGTCAATCTCAAGCCGTATTTATCAAATTGATAAAGTTCAAATTGAATTCTAGGAATTATGAAAATCTCAAAACTATTATTTCTGTGTTTATGTATGAATATATTCCAGTCTGAGCAGAAAAGGTAATCAAGCATAATTTCAAAAACCTCTGCTGTACTCTCTGATAGGAAAGTTTTTACATTTTTTCGATCGATAGTGTCCTTTGATAAGTGACCAAAAAATTCATTAAATTTTAATGACCCGCATTGTCCGACTAATTTTGGTGCAACTTTTGAATTTGAGTAGGATCTAACACTAATTGATTCATTTTTTGAATTCATAAAGTTATGAAGTCCTCGTTCAGGTAAAGAGTCTGAGGAAAGACAATGATCAGTTATTTGGCCTATCTTACCTTCGATATTGTCGATTAGCTTTGATTCTAAAAATGCATCAATAATATTTTGATTCACTCTATGATGAGTTATTCCGCTTTCAATATCGTAGTATTCACAAATTGCCTGTCTTAGGCTCATTCCAAGGGTTTCGTTATTCATAAGCTTCTCATTAATCCGAAAATATAAAAATTACTCCCACTGAAGGACTTATTTAATCAAGTCATTGACCTGGCCTGAAGGGTCGGGATGGAATTCGTTGGTGGTTCTGTTAACTTCATTGGTTAGACTGATGGCATATCAATAGGTAATTCATTGAATTCGGATATCTTTAGGATATGAGAAAGCAGGTTTATTTAATTGTCTTATTCTGTTTCTGTGGGATTGGTGTCCATTCACAATGCCTATCTGGAAATTGTGACAATGGAGAAGGTATTTGGAAGGATGCTACAGGAGCTACTTATAAGGGTGAATTCAAGAATGGAACCATCTATGGTCAAGGAATATTGACTTATCCGACTACAATAACTGAAGGCTCTTTCAGTTCTGACGTGGCGAAAGAAATAACATTCTATACCACTGGAATGAGCTATGAAGGAGAACTAGCTCTGGGAACACCCAATGGGCGTGGTAAATTACTTTACAATGACGGAAGTTCCATCGAGTGTGATTGGGAAGATGGTGATCCTATTGGTAAAGGAATTCTAATTCAACCAGATAGTGAACCAGGCAGTAACGATGGCTATACTATAAAGGGATCTTTTGATAATTGGTCGATATCTGGAGAAGGAGAGATTCTCTATAATACTGGTGATATTTATAAAGGAGGTTTACTCAACTTTAACGAGGAAGGAGAGGGGACCCTATTTTTCTTTGGTGGTGGGAAGATGGAAGGAAGATGGTCACAAGGTGAATGTATTAACTGCCAGTCTGCAGTTAAATCCAATATCAATATGATACCATTACGAAAGGAAAATGGAGTTTATTTAATTGATGTTGTTATAAATGGTGTACCCGTAAATAATATGATTTTTGATACTGGGGCGGGGGAGATAAGTATTTCTCCATCTTTCCTGTTAGCATCAATTAATAATGGTGATTTGACAGAATCTGATATCCTTGAGGGAAGAAATTATATCAATGCGTCTGGGGGTGTAAACTTTGCAGCGAGGGTTAACCTTCGTGAAGTTAAAGTCGGTAATAAAGTCATAGAAAACGTGGAGGCATCAATTTGCGAAACCTGTGAAGGTCTGAGCATCAATCTTTTTGGTCTTAATGCTATTTCCAGACTCGGAGATAATATTAGAATTGACTTCGAAAGTGGGGAACTTCGTTATTGGTAGTAAGAGTTAAATAAGTTTACTTGAGTATTACTTTTCTTGATTTTGTTCAGCAATCTCCTCCCACTCCTTCAACTTAGTTGTGATTTCATCTTGAATTGATTCCAAGTCAACATTCTCAATTTTTTTTCGCGCTGCCACTAGAATATCTTTCTGGCCAGCCTTCATGCTTTTAACAGAAAGGACTTCAACTATATCAACCTCGTCTAAAGAGTCATTAATCAATGAGGTAATCAAATTGATGACGAGTATGTATCCCACGCAATAAAGCGCGAACCTGAAAAGTCTTGATATTAACTTTTTCATTGTAGAAACGTTTTTCCTTTCACAAAATGATTTTCCCAGTAGCCATTATAGTCGTCAACTGAAATCCGTCTTCCCGTTCGTGGGGCGTGTATGAACTTTCCCGATTCAACAAAAATACCAACGTGTTGAATTCGACTTCCCGAATGACTAAAGAACATAAGATCTCCTGGTTGTAAGTCTTTGTAATCTAATAGTTTGCCGCCTTCTGCAACAAACTGACTTGAAGATGTTCTCGGTAAGTTAACCTTAATTGATTCTTTGTAAATGAATCTGGCAAAACCAGAACAATCAAACCCTTTAGCAGGGTCCATCGATCCATATCTGTATGGTAAACCAATGTGCTTATGACTCTCGGCAAGTATCTTTTTTCTAGCATCCGATATTTCTAGTTTAGGTGGATCAACTTTAGGTCTTTCTACTGATGGTTTTGGAGAGATTTTGCTTTTGATTGATATTTTGGCCGTTGAATACGATTTACTCGTTTCTTTAAAATCAGTTTCATCAAATTCAATCTTTTCTAAAACAAGTTCGAATCGATTCATCAATTCATCGGCACTCATATTTTTCAGTGCTTCCATATCTGAATTCTTAAACTGAAAGTCTCTCCATTCGTTTAGCAGAATTGGATACCCAAAATTCATGAATACACCCGCAAGAATTAAATTGAATAAAATCTTTTTCATTATCGAATAAATATTACTGGTGCATACTCTCTACCCCAATCGGTGGATTTATTATTGAAGCGTTCTACAGCTTTCCATTCTGAGTGAGTTAATAGGTAGTCCACATAACAAGGCTCTGATGCTCTTTTGGCTCGACCTCTAAGGTTGCCTCTTGTTCCTAGTGGGAAAATTAATCCTAGCTCCGTAGTTCCTCTGGTCCGTTGTATGTTCAATCCTGATACAGTATAGTCGTAACCTATTGATAACATGTATCTTGGAGCATTTATTTGAAGACTAAACAAAATTGCATCTTGACGTAAATCTAATGGTATGAACAATCTTCGACGATAACCACTGTACACGGTTAAGGCCCCGGCAATATTAGTTCCAACTCTAGTTTCATTATTCATTAAGCTTGCTTGGTATTCAAAATTATGACGAAATATCAAGTAGCTACTTCTTAAATCCTCTACTAAACCTCCAGAACCATTGGTAAAATGTAAGTAACTGAAGTTTCCGGTGAATCTACGAGGAATACCCGCAATATTACCGTTATCAAAAAAGCTGTTTGCTCCAAGCCCAGTCAAATTGAAGCATCCTGCACCTAAAGTGAATTTATCGTTTCTGTTAGGCGCTAGGTATTCAAAGTTTACTCCAGCGTTAGGTGTAATTGTAAAAAAGTCTGGGGAGCTGTTTATTCTAGGGTTAACCAAAGGTATACCGCCTATGAAACCATAGAAAGGATCTAATTGAGACGAGAAAGTGAGTTTACTCCAATCCAAAGAGAAATTCCTAAATGTAAAACCTATACCCATTTGTCCTGATAATATGGCGCGACTTCGAAGGGGTATAATAAACTTCTGTCCCATTGTAGTAGTTACCCCAGAGTAAGAAAAATCACCTTCACCACTCGAGTTATCAAAAGCTTGAATACTAAGTCCAGTTGCACTGTATCTATCGGCGAGAATAGGAATCATAAAAGTACCGTTATTCATCTGGTATGCGGCTGACAAACTATTCGGACCGGGTAAGTTCCACCATTGCTGACGGAACAATGTCATAGCTTGAAATTGGTTCCCAGCAGGAATACAGAATGCAGGATTTATAGATACTGGGTTGTTGTCGATAAGCGTGAACGTAGCGTCCTGTCCTGAAAGTACTTGACTCAGGAGTAAAGATGCTATGGTGATCAGTTTTTTCATACCTATCTAATCAAAGTTAATGTGCCGTAAGGTTTTCTGAAGCCATGGTAATTGTCTTGACCTATCCATAAAACATAATTATCGAACAGCGCTCGAATTCTCCATGCATAAACTCCCATAGGTAAAGGTTCGCCGCTATCCATGTGCTTGCCGTCCCAACCTTCAGCAGGGGATTTAATATCAGGGTCGATTTTATTAGAATACCATACTACGCTGCCCCATTTATCATAAATCCATATTTCATATTCTTTGAGACTATGACCTTTAGGCAAGAATAAAGCGTCTTCCCCAATGTAATTTAATTCGGGGGCAAAAGCGTTAGGGACAATTAGATTCGTTGGCCATACCCAGAAGCTTTTACAGATACTATCAGCACATCCAAAACTGTTAATTACATAAAGGCATACTCTGATACTGTCGAGACCTGAACTAGATGGTTCAAAGCTTACAGTTGGGCTTATATCAGTGCTAGTCTGTCCATCTGAGAAGGTCCAATAATAGGTGATACTCGAGTCTACAAAAGAAGTGAGGTTTACAAAGGTTCTAGTATCAATGTTCACTTGTGAAATTGTGAAATCTGCATCAGGATTTGGATAGACATTGATAGTAGTTTGGGCAGAAGTATCGAGACAACCACTAGCCATAGTAACTACATTATATACCACATAAGTTCCGTAATTATCGTACCTATAATTATACACGAACGGTGCCGTGGTCTGAATAAAGGAATTCCCATTTCCAAAAAACCACTCAACAGAGACTATGGTATCCAGTGATCGAGTGTAAATAGAGGTATCCGCAAATGTTACGTCTAGTGGTTCACACCCCTCAGTAGGATTAATAATGTGTCTAGCGTTCACGCCATCTCGAACTAAAATATTGGTGAACAATGAATCGACACACCCAAAGGCAGTTTCCGCAAAAAGTACTACCGTATATACGCCTGCTGAGGTATAATTAAAGGTCGGGTTAGTTAATGTTGAAGTATTGACTCCTGGATTGTTTGAGTAATCAAAGTCCCAATTATATTGTATTGCATTCGTAGAATTATTGGTAAATAAGTAGGTTTGAGGAACCGAACAACTATCACTATTAATCAGAGAAGGAGTAAAGGATAATTGAGGAAGATCATGCACGATAGCTATCTGTTGACTAGAATCGACACAGCCGTAATCAGAAGTGTGCGTTAATGTTACTTGGTATGTGCCCGGCGCATTATAAATATGATAAGGTTCAAAAGCATTACTGCTATTCCCATCTCCAAAATTCCAAGCATTTCCAATTATCTGACCATTCGAAAGTGTTGTAAGGTTTTCGAAGAACGTAGTATCATTCAGGCATACATTTTGGGTGGTGAAGTTCACTTCAGGTGTAGGCCTAATATTTATTGTGGTGCTGGTACTATCACTACACCCAGTAGACGATGTAACAGTTAATGTAACTGTATAAACTCCTGAGGTATCGTATAAGTAATCTACATTCTGTAAGATAGAAGTATCACCATTACCAAACTCCCACAAATTACCGGCTATGAATCCCGCGGATGTTGTTGAGTTACTAATGAAGTTCACCGAATCGTTAGTACAGACATTGTTATTGCTGTAAATTAAAGCTACCGGTGAAGGGAATACCGTCACATTTTGAAATGCTGTATCATATCCACAACCATTATCCACTAATAAAGCAACTGTATATGTGCCTGATTGAGTGAATGTCCAAGTCGGATTTTGATTTACGCTACCACCTCCATTACAGGTGTTAGTGGCAACATCCCAATCAAAACACCAAGCAGTGTTAGTGGGGTTGTAGCTATAGTTGGTAAAATTGACTGTAAGTGGTGAACAACCGCTTGATTTATCCATCCCAAACGCTGCTTGAACCGTGTTTGGCTCTACGTAAACTGGTAAGGTCAAACTACTGTCACCACAATCATTGAAAACAGTGAGTGTTACGTAATAGGTTGTATCGAGGGTACCGCCATAGGTAAATACATGATTTATCTGTCCCCATTGATAAACGAAGCTCGAGCCTTGTTGAATTTTTGTTGGGAGTATTGAGGTATTACTACCGTCTCCAAAGTCAAAATATGCCGAATCTGCTTGGCCCTTAATGAGTCCGTCTATCTGAATTAAAGTATTCAGAGGTGTACAGCCCGTATCAGGGAGAATTACAAAATCTGCAACAGGAGGCGTCCGAATTATTAGGCTGTCTTCGATGTAATTACTTCCGCAACAATTGAAGATTTCACGACTCAAATAATATACGGTGTCAGCCATATAATTTGGCTGTAGAGTAGGTAAAGGATTTGGTAATGAATTCCAACTTTGTATTAAGATTTTAGTAGAACCGTTGAAGGTAAATAACTCATAATACGAGCTATCTACTATACCTGTGTCGCTCTCTGAAATATTAAATGTAGTTGGACCACAAAGTGCACTATCAGTGATCCCAAATGAATTAACAGGTGGAGCATTTACATAAATATTAATGAGAGTATCATCTATGCAACCATACTGAGTAGTAACTGTTAAACGAAGAGATTTTAATCCAGTAGAAGAGTAGCTGTGGCTGCCATTTTGTGTGGTATAGTCAACACTTCCATTGTCATCGAAATCCCATGAGAAAGATGTGATACTTCCTCCAAACGCACTCGTGGAGCTTGCGTCAAAGAAGTTGAAGGATTGATTAAGACATACAGTATCTGCTCCACAATCTGATATTGAAATATCGGCGACAGGATAACTATGTATAGTAAGGGAATCATAAATAGTGGTGTCACACCCTGCTAATGTGGTGGTGGTAAGACTGATTCCATAAGTGCCAGGAGTAGGATTATAGTAGTTTATATTCTGTCCCAACAAAGTATCCGAACCTATCGTCCACATCCACTGTGAAACATTTGCATTGTTCGTAGATGTTGCACTCAATGGTATCGTATCAAATCCACAGAAAACACCAAAGTTATTGATGGTTGGTATGGACAGCGGATGAACATATACATTTTGAGTATACGAGCTATCACAAGAGCTAGAATCGCTGGCGAATACGGTATGAGTTATTGTATAGATTGAAAGCCCACTTGAATTATTGTTTATCAGTGTTGGAAGAACAGGTGCATTAGCAACGAAAGTATTTCCGATTTGATTGTTACTGCTATCAAATATCTCCCACACATGAAGTCCTGTAGACTGCCCAATTGAATCTATAATAGGATTGAAAGCACTACACCCTGTATCTGCCGCTAGACCAAAGTATGGATTCGGGTTTGGTAGGGTATAAACAAGAATAGAATCTTTATTGTCTAAACATCCATGCATGGACGTTACCTGAAGAACAACCCAAACCGAGTCTTCGGATGCTGAAATGTTATGATTTAAATTATTTCTGCCATTGAAGGTGCTCAGTACCGTTCCTGCAGTATTCTTTACGCTCCAAGTATAGGATCCGTTGCCTGTGTAGTGAACAGCGCTAACGATGCTAGAGTCTATGGTAAAAGGAGCACAATCTGTAAGTGATGTTGTGTC